>Ga0067045_1028461_pt1 | contig 33007 bp, 21 predicted proteins | sample TerdegcTABiofilm_FD_59184 | JGI IMG/M metagenome (GOLD analysis project Ga0067045, IMG submission 59184) | Combined Assembly of (Gp0054472, Gp0054536) Wastewater bioreactor microbial communities from Singapore -Terephthalate degrading...
AATTGCCGGCACGGCCGGCGGCAACAAGGTCGGCGCCGGCTGCGCCTTCTTCGACATGGACGGCGACGGCGATCTCGACCTGTATGTTGCGAATTACGTAAAATTCGATCCGGCGACGCATCGGCCGCGCATGGTACAAGGCGTGGTGTTCTATCCCGGTCCGTTGGAGCATGACCCGGAACCGGATACGCTCTACCGCAACAACGGCGACGGAACCTTCACGGACGTAAGCGCGGAGGCAGGGATTGCTCAACATGCGGGCACCGGTATGGGAATCGTCTGTTGCGATGTCAATGGCGATGAACGACCGGATGTCTTTGTAGCCAACGACGAAATGGCCAATTTCTTGTTTCTCAATCGCGGTGACGGCCGTTTCGAAGAGGTCGGCGTCATCTACGGGGTGGCTTATGATTTGGCCGGGTTACCCCAAGGCAGCATGGCCCCCGATGCAGCGGATTATGACAACGACGGTTGGCCGGATTTGATTGTGACGTCGTACGAGAACGAGTCCGCGATGCTGTATCGGAACTTCGGAGGGGAGTATTTCCTCGATGTAAGTCGAAAAGCCGGATTGGATCGTGCCACGTTGCCGTATGTGACGTGGGGATCGCCTTGGGCGGACTTCGACAATGACGGCGATCAGGACGTGTTTATTGCTTGCGGGCACACGGAGGACAACATCCAACAACGCTATCCCGAACGCCGATACCGTGTGCCTAACTTGGTCCTGATGAATACCGGCGACGGCAGATTGGCAAACGTCACCTCGCAATGCGGGTCGGTGGCGGAAATCGTGGAAGCCTCTCGCGGGGCCGGCGTCGCCGATTTGGATAACGACGGCGACCTCGACGTGGTCGTTCTCAATTCGCGACGTCCTCCCACCGTCCTTCGCAACGACACGCCGCTGGATCATCACTGGCTCCAAATCAGCCTCCGCGGCGAACCGCCCAACCGCTTTGCCGTGGGTGCCAAAGTCGCCGTAACGGTCGGCGGTCGCAGGCAAGTCCAAGAGGTACACGCCGGCCGCGGCTATCAAAGCCACTGGGGATTGCGGCTCCATTTCGGCCTAGGAAAAAGTACCGTCGCCGACCGCATTGAGGTGACTTGGCCTTCCGGGAAGAAGGAGGTTTTCGAGAATGTGCCCGCCGATCATCATGCGACGCTGACCGCGGGAACCGGCCGGGCCTCTCGGCCTTGATACGGGACCGACTCTGCGGCGTGAAGGGTCCCCCTGCCGTTTTCGGTTATGGCAGCGGTACGACCTCGCCGCCTTTGCGAAGGACGTAGCGCCGATCGACGGCCGGCACTTGGAACGTCTCGACGGGCCCGCCGGGCCAGCGGACTTCGACCCGGTCCACGCGATCATACCGTCCCAATCCGAAGTGCAGCCGCAGTCCCCAGTGGCTTTGATAGCCGCGCCCGCTGTGGACCTCATCGACCCACCGCGAGCTTCCCGCCAGGACCGTCACCTTGGCGCCCACCCCGAAACGATTGCCGCCGGGCGCCCGAAGTTCGAGTTGCAACCAATGTCCGGCCGCCGGGCTATCGTTGCGCAACACGGTAACTTTGTCGCGGATATTAAGGACGACCACGTCGAGGTCGCCGTCGTTGTCCAGATCGGCGACGCCGGCGCCGCGACTGGCGAGGACGGGCTTCAGTCCGCTTCCACAGTCGGGCGGCAGAGGCATGAAGCCGCCGTGTCCCGTATTCACAAGAACCGTGTTGGCCGCTTTGTACGACGTCGTGTCGTCGTACATATCCACGTAGTCCTCCGTGTGGCCGTTGGAAATGAAAATGTCTCGAAAGCCGTCATTGTTGAAGTCGGCGAGGGCGGTTCCCCAATTGACGTGGCGAAAAACCGCCGCTCCCGCATTGGTTTGGGCGGTGACGTCCTCGAAGTATCCCTTGCCGGTGTTGCGATAAAGGACGGGCAGTTCATTCTGGTAGGACGTCATGAAGAAGTCCAACAGGCCGTCGTTGTCATAATCGCCGCAATCCACGCCCATGCTGGCGTTTTCCTCGCCGTTGCCGTTGTACGCCGTACCGAGAAAGACGGCCTCTTCTCGGAAGGTGCCGTCGCCTTGGTTGACGAAAAAGAAATTCGCGCCGACGTCATTGCAGACGAAGACATCAGGGTCGCCGTCGTCGTCGAAATCGGCGCAGACGATGCCCATGCCGCTGCCCGCGTGCGCGGCGATGCCCGCCTCCTCGCTCACATCCGTAAAAGTGCCGTCGCCGTTGTTGCGATAGAGCGTATCCGGCACGGGGTCGTAATCGCGCGGAGAGGGATAGGCGGGATAGCCGTTTTTCGTCCGCATGACGTGCATGTCGTACTCGAACACGAGATAGTTGGCCACATACAGGTCGAGATCGCCGTCGCCGTCCATGTCGAAGAAGGCGCAGCCGGCGCCGACCTTGTTGCCGCCGGCCGTGCCGGCAATTTCGGTGACGTCGGTGAAGGTGCCGTCGCCGTTGTTGCGATAGAGCACGTTGGGGCCGAAGTTGTTGAGGTACAGATCGAGGAAGCCGTCCCCGTCGTAGTCTCCCGCGGTCACGCCCAGACCGAAGCCGGTATCGCCCACGCCGGCCTGGTCGGTGACGTCGGTAAAGGTGCCGTCGCCGTTTTTGCGGTAGAGGGCGTTGCGCGGGGGCCGATCGACGACCGTGCCGGGCAGGGGGGCGCCGTTGAGCAGGTAAACATCCTCGTCGCCGTCGTTGTCGTAATCGAAGATCGCCAGTCCGGCGCTCATCGCCTCCATGATGTAGTGCCGGCCGCTCGATCCGTCCGTGTGAACGAAAGTGATGCCGCTGGATGCCGTTATGTCCGTGAATCGTACCGCGGTGGAGACCTTCCGGTCGTCCGGCGTCGCGATCGGCGGCCGATATTCGCGAAAACGCCTGCCGGGCGTTTCGGCTTCGCCCGTGAGTTCCGCACGCTTCGTGCCGGGTAAGGCCGTGGCGTTCGGCACATCACCGTGAGGCGGCCGATTCCAAGAGTGTTGAAGCACCACTAAGGCGACGCTTCCCAATAAGACAATGACCGCCGCCCACGCCACGTGCGGACCGGTGCGCCACCTGCTCATTGCTTGCCGGCCTCCTCCCGCAAGGCGTGGTCCGGCATTTCCGACGATGCGTCGGGAATCGTGGAGCGTGCAGAGTCGGCCGACGCCGAGGACGCCGCCTCACGCTCGTGCCGTCGGGACTGGAGCAGGTCGCCCGTGACGCGATAATACGCCGCCAAGAGGGCATGAGCGGTCGCCTCTCGGGGGTTTAGCTGCAAGGCCGACCGCAGCCAGCGAGCGGCATCGTTCGGATTTCCGTACCGCAGCAGAATCGCACCGATTTCGCAGCGGATTCCCGGATCACCGGGTTGTTCCACCGCCGTCCGGATCAACTGATCGAGCCGCCGCAAAGCCGGCTCTGCCTGCGCCACGTATTCGGCGTGCGGGCGGGCCGCGTCATCGCGACCCAGACCTCGCAAAGTTTGAACTAAAGCGTTGCGGACCGTGACATCGAACGGTCGTTCCGCCGCCGCCATCTCCAGATGCGGGAGGGCCGACGCAAAATCCCCTTCCGCCAGGCAGATTTCCCCCAACAAGGATCGCGCGGCAAATCCGTCCGCTCCTTGCGACACGAGTAATTCCAACTCTTCACGTGCCTCGGCAACGCGGCCCGCACGATAGGAACTTTCGGCCCAAAGCAGGGCCGTTTCGGGCGCGGCCGTCCTCGATCGCCGCGCGTATTCCAGCAACTCCGCGGCCTCGTCGTACCTCCGCATTTCCATGAGCACTTCGGCCAAGCGGCATCGAAGCTCGTCGCGGTCCGGCTGGAGCGCCAGGGCTTTTCGATACGCTTCGGCCGCCTCGGGAAAATGCGCCATCGCCTGGTTCAAGTAACCTCGCAAGTAATGAACCTGCGGGTCTTGGGGATGGTCCTTTTGCCAAGTATCGAGCAGTAGCCTTGCATCATCGAATCTCAAATTGGCGAAGTAGCCGAGCACGTAGGCCTGGCAGGTTTCCAGGACCTCGCCCTCTTGATCGACGAGCAACTCGCGCAAATGAGGCTCGGCGGCTTGCAGGTCTCCCGATTGAGCTTGAAGGAGCCACCGTTCTCGCCGCCCTCGGCGCGGATCAAGCCCCATCGCCTCCGCGCGCTGCAACAACCAATCCGCTCGCTCCAAGTCGCCCTGATGGCGGTGAGCGCGGGATAACAGGAATACCGCCTCGGCATCCTGGGGGTTGTAACGCAGGGCCTTCCGCAATTCCGACAGGGCATCGGCGGCGTGATGCCGCAAGAGTAATTCTCGGCCGCGCTCCCGGTAATACTGATCCTGCCACCAAGGCCCGATCCACCACCAAAAGGCAAACCAGCAGACTATCGCCGCGGCCGCAAGGGCTGCACGAGCTACGATCCGGCGACTCATCACCATGCGAATCATAACGACCCGTTTGCCGGCAACCCGCTATCCACAATCGCTTCTCGCCCAGAACGTGTTTCCGAATGGGCACCCCCGATAAGAGAAAACATCGCCACCCGCGAAAAAGGCCGCACGCAAGGCTCGCTTCCAAATCCCACTGGCGAATCGATGAGGCCGCTCACGCCTGCCGTCGCGGCGTGCTGCCGATATTATACACGGGATTCGAGGGCCTTGGGCAAAAGCGATCGCTGCGACTCGCCGGCCGAGTCGAATCGGCCGAGCGCCCCGTGCAAGGAGGGGTTTTTCAGAGAGTTGCGAGATAAGGAGCGACCGTCGCCCCGCCCCTGCCGCCGCGAGGATCGCTCAATGGAGGCGAAGCCCTTCCAAGAATTTCCGCTGCTCGGCAAAGGCCTTTTCCGGAGGCAGGAGTTGCAGGGCCTCGCGGATGACGGTCGCGGCTTGCGTCGCCCCCTCCGTATCCGCCAGATGCAAGGCCCAGCGGGCATACAACTGGGCAAGGTTGCCGGGCAACGGGCCGTAACCGGGGTCGATTCGCACGGCCAAGCGCAGCCGCTGTGCCGCCGCCGGGTAGTCTTTCTCGCCGGCCGCCGCGATGGCCCAGTTGTTCAGCGCCGCCAAAAGGTTATCCCGCGCCGTGCGGTTGCCCGGATCGAGGTAGAGCGCCTTCACGTTGTCCGCCACCGCCGCGGAAAAGCGCTTTTTCAAGACGGCTTCGACGCCGCGGTTGTAATACACCGTACCCACGAGTGCGACCGGGCTCAGGGGTCGGGCCGCCTCTCCGTAAGGATTCGTGTTTCCCGCCGACTTCGGCCCGGAAACCAGAGGGCCGTTCTCAATGCTCTCCGTCCCGGCGACAAGGTGCGCACGGGGCGATGTGCCGGGATGGTCCCGCCCAAGGTCGAACCACTCCGCGCACGTCGCTTCCACGATGACGGCTTTTCCCCCGCAATCCACGCGGCAATATGCGTGCGTCGGCGACTGAAGCGGCTCCACCGCCAAGCCGAGACGCTCCGCCAGCGTGCAAAACCAGACCGTCGCGCTGACGCAGTTGTAGCGTCCTCGGGTCAACGGCTCCAAGGGCGAAGTGGCTTCCAAGCGATAGTCGCCCGTCAATATCTCTTGATGCAAGTAGCGAAAAACGGCTTCCAGTCTTTGTCGGGCGGATGCATCGGCGGGAATTCGTTTCGCGGCACTTCGCACATGCGATTCCATGCGGCGTCGCAGCCACTCCAATTCGGCCGCATCTCGGACTCCCGCAGCCACCGCGGCCGCCTCCGGAAGAGACAGCGTATCCCAGCGACCGTCCAAGGCGTCTTGAAAAATGCGCCGTTCCAGCTCCGTCGTCTCCGATCGCGTCGTCGCAACCAGCCAGGCGTAGTCGGGATCGGTGACGGGCGCGTTGTCAAGCGCCAGGGCGGTGCGGAGGATCTCGTCGGGCGGTCCCGCCCGGTCACCGTTCGGCATCGGCAGGTCGATGGCCGACGTGTTCGCGATGCCAGCAAGCGGAGCGTCCGCGCCCACGGCGTGGGCGGGCCTCGCCGAACGGCGGAAGGACATCGCCTGCGAGAACGAGGCGCGGCATTCTCCCGCATCTCCGCCCCGCGATTCCATGCAAACGGGCGACAGCTCGCTCAACGGCGGCCGCCAAGATCGGCTCGCGTAACCGATCAAGCACAAGGCCGCTATCGAAACGAGGGCTCCCAACGTCCGGCCGTGAGAACGAGAAATAGCATTCATGAGGTGATCCACGGATGCGGCTATTCCCGAAGTGTGACCCCCAAGGGAGTCGGCAAAAGCCTCCATTCCCCAAAAACGTAGGTCGCGGAATCGAGTTGGGCAAATCGACTCCGATGTTCGCCGCGGATTCCTCGAAAAATGATTCGGGCACCTGCCCCGTCCGTTTTGTGCTTGGGGAGAACCGCAGTCCCGGCGTTCGGCGGGTGACGATTCTAACGACTATTCGACTTGCCGGTCCAACGCCAATGCCACTCCTTGACCATGCAATAGGAGACGGGGACGACGAACAACGTCATCAGCTCGATCAACATGCCCCCGAAAGAAGGAATGGCGATCGGCACCATGACGTCGCTCCCCCGCCCCACGCTTGTCAGAACGGGTAGCAGGGCGAGGACGGTGGTGGCGGTCGTCATGAGGCAGGGACGGATTCGCCGCAGTCCCGCCGCCACGGTCGCCTCGCGAATCTCGGCGATGCTTCCCGGCTTCCGCCGCGCGAACTGCTGATCCAAGTATCCGGCGATGACGACTCCGTCATCCGTGGCGATACCCCACAACGCGATGAACCCGACCCACACCGCGACGCTGAGATTCATGGCCTTCATCTGGAACAGTTGTCGCACATGCACGTCGAAGACCGCAAAATCCCCGAACCACGCCTTGCCGTAAAGGTAAAGCAAAAGGAATCCGCCGGACGCCGCCACGAACACTCCGCTGAACACGATGAACGTCGTGGCCACGCTGCGAAACTGCAAATAGAGCACGAGGAAGATGATGAAAAAGGTAAGGGGAATGACCACCGCCAGCGTCCGCGCGGATCGCACCTGATTCTCGTACGAACCGATGAACGTCGGCATCTCCGTACCCGGCGGCAGGACCAGTTCCCCCTTGGCGTAAGCATCGCGCAGCAGATTGCGGCAGCCTTCCACCACATCGACCTCGGCGAATCCGGGAAGCTTGTCGAAGATCACGTATCCGACCAATTTGGTGTCTTCGGAACGAATCTCCATCGGTCCCCGTACGTATTCGATGTCGGCGACCAATTCCAGGGGAATTTGGGCGCCGGCGGAGGTCGTGACCAGGATCCGCTTCAATTGCTCGATGGAATCACGGCGTTCGCGAAGATAGCGGACGCGGACGGGATAACGTTCCCGGCCCTCCACCGTCGTGGTGAGCGGCTCACCGCCCACCGCCGTCTCCACCAGGTCTTGCACCTGGGCCACCGTGACGCCGTAACGCGCCAAGTCGTCGCGGCGGAGGTGAATCTCCAAATAGGGTGAGGCGACCATGCGGTCGGCGAAGACGGTTTTGGAATCGACACCCGGCGCCCGGCGGAGGAGTTCCTCCAACTGCAACCCCACGGCTTGGATATCCTCGAGGCGATTACCGCGAATTCGGGCGGCCATGGCGGCTCGAATACCGGTCTGCAACATGACGATCCGCGCGGCGATCGGTTGCAACTTCGGCGCCGCCGTCAATCCCGGCAGTCGGGCCGTCCGTTCGATCAACTGCCACAAGTCGTCGGAGGAACGAATTTCCGGCCGCCACTGGCGATAGGGCTTGCCGTGGGGGTCGGGAATCAAGTTACCCGCCGCATCGCGAACGAATTCGATCCCGCCGTCCTTTTCCTGATAGCGGTAATAGAGCCGTCTTCCATCGGCATCGACGGCATATTCCGGTTTGTAGGTGATGACGGTTTCGATCATCCCCACAGGGGCGGGATCGAGGGCGCTTTCCACGCGTCCCAGCTTGCCCACCACCGATTCGACTTCCGGAATCGCCGAGATCGCTCGGACTTGTTTGCCGAGGTAGTCCTCCGCTTGGGCTAAAGAGACGTGCGGCATGGCGGTCGGCATGAGGAGAAAGGATCCCTCATCCAAGGGCGGCATGAATTCTCGACCCAGCCCAGGGAATTCATGGCTCGCCCAAACCCACCAGGGGTGACCGCGCACCGAATCCGACGATATTCCCAGCGGCGACGGAAGGTGCGCCAGGAAGCCGAACATGCGTTCGAAGCCCAGCCAGACGCAGCCGGCCAGGAGCACGGCCGAGATGGGGAATACATAGAAAACCGCCTTGTGTGCCAGGAAAAACCGCAAGAGTTGCCCGTAGAACCGCTGGAAGATCAGAAACGTCGCGAGCAAGCCGCCGACCACGCCGCCGCAGAATACGGAGTTCCGCATCCAGCCGGCATCGGCCCCCAGAGGCATCCAGTCCTGCGACAGCAAGAACACCCCGAGTACGGCCGCGGCAGCGGTGAGCACGCGACGATAGACGGCGGCAAAACGCGGTGCGAACTCCCCGATCAGGATGTTGCCGGACCACAGAAGTGCGGCGGGAAGCAACCACCACGCGAAAGTGACGGCGCCCGCGATTCCCGCTGCGACCAAGGCGACGGCCGCACCGACCCGAAACCACAACCGGGGGCGATTGACGCTGAAAAGGATGTGGGCCAAGGGAGGCAGCAGCGTCAAAGCCACGATCACGGAGGCCAGCAGCGCGAATGTCTTGGTATAAGCCAGCGGCCGGAACAGCTTGCCCTCCGGCCCGATCATCACGAAGACCGGCAAGAATCCCAGAATCGTCGTGCTTACGGCGGTCAGCACGGGGCGCCCCACTTCCGAGGCCGCTCGGAAAATGACCTCCACGCGCGACTCGTCGGGCCTTGCCTCGTCCAAATGCCGCAACATGTTCTCCGTGAGGATGATCCCCATATCGACCATCGTCCCGATAGCGATGGCGATACCGGCAAGCGACATGATATTGGAATCGACATGCAGGACTTTCATGCCGATGAAGGACATCAGCACGGCCAATGGCAGCAGGGACGAAATGAGAAGCGAGGAGCGGAAGTGGTTCACCATGATCAGTACGACGATGATGGTGACCAAAACCTGCTGGCGTAAGGCGTCGCCCAAGGTCCCCAGCGTCTCTTGAATCAATTCCGTGCGATCATAGAAGGGAACGACGGTAACCTGGGAGCGGCTTCCGTCGGCCAGGGTCTTGACTGGAAGCCCCGGGGCAAGCTCGGCGATTTTTCGGCGGACGTTTTGGATCACGGCCATGGGGTTTTCGCCGTAGCGGGCGACGACCACGCCGCCCACCGCGTCCGCCCCGCCCTTGTTCAGCACTCCGCGACGCATGGCGGGGCCGGTCGTCACTCGGGCCAGATGCTTGACCAAGATCGGCGTCTCGCGGTCCGCTCGCACGACCGCGTTCTCCAGGTCCGCGATGTCGCGGATGAATCCCCGGCTGCGAATCATGTAATCCACGCCGTTGATCTCGATGGTCCGAGCACCGACGTCAAGATTGGAACGACGGACCGCATCGAGCACCTCGTGCAAGGTCACGCCGTAATGCGCGAGCAGTTCCGGATCGACGTCCACTTGATACTCGCGTACGAATCCTCCCACCGAAGCGACTTCCGCCACGCCCTCCGCGGCTTGCAAGGCGTAGCGGACCTGCCAGTCCTGAATGGACCGTAATTCCTCCAGGTCCCAGCCGCCGGCGGGCTTTCCGCTTTCGGGATCGCGGCCTTCCAGCGTGTACCAAAAGATTTGGCCGAGTGCCGTGGCGTCGGGTCCCAGGGTGGGAGCGACGCCGGGCGGAAGCAGCCGCTGCGCGATCGGCAGCCTTTCCAAAATGCGCGTCCGCGCCCAATAGAAGTCCACCTTCTCCTGAAAGATCACGTACACCACCGCGAAGCCGAAATACGACGAGCTGCGGATCGTCTTGACGCCGGGCACGCCCAGCAGCGACGTCGTCAAGGGGTAGGTGATTTGGTCCTCCACGTCCTGCGGCGATCGCCCCGGCCACTCCACCAACACGATCTGCTGGTTCTCGCCGATGTCGGGGATGGCATCCACGGGCACGGGACTGCGCGGCAGCCAGGGCAGTTCCCAGCGGAAGGGCATCACTGCCGCTCCCCAACCGATAACCGCCGCGATAATCAGAAAGACGACGAGCTTGTTTTCCAACGTGAAGCGGATCACCGCATCCACGAAACCGGAACCAAAAGGCTGATCTTCACGCTGATTCATGGTTCTATCCCCAGTGCATGGATTCCTTGTGCTTTCGGTGGCGCTGCTCTCCGCGGCGGTCATCGCGACGCGCGCGGAAGGTCGCTCCGGCGTCAAGGTGACGACCGGCGCGGCGCGTAAGTCGCCTCCGCCGCACCGCAGCGGAGCATCTTGGCGCCGAAATAGGGATTCGCGACGTCGCCTTCCGCTTGGATCCAATCCGCGCCGCGATTGGAAAAGGCCATCGGGCAATGCACACGGACCAAGGGCCGGGGTAGGTCGTGCCCGGCCGACCGCATCAACTCATCGGCAGCCTGCGATAACGAGTCGAAGGCCGTCCGTAGCGTTTCGATGTCTTCCGTCCTGCCGCCGGCGTCGCAAGCCTCGATCATGTTTTGCAGCAAGGCCCGGCCCAGCCGGAATTGATCTTCGTCGAGGCCCGACGTGTCCAGTGCCGCCAAGGTTTGCTTCACGCTTTGAAAGCCGGACCTCGCCACGGTCGCATCATCACCGGCCAGCGCTTGCTGGATTTCGAGGTATCCCCGCCAAACCGGTCGAAGCTTCGATGTGAAGTCGTGCGGAAACGCGTCGCCCATGGCAAGCGGCTCGTCCGACGTCTTTTCGACGGCTTCGCCATGGTGATGCCCCGGCTGCACGTTCGCTTCACCGCCGTCGTGCATCATGCTGGGCAGGCCGGCCAATTGGGCCGCGCTGTCGATCTTGAAATTGCCACGGACCACCACCTGCTCGCCTTCCTTGAGACCGTCGAGCACGACGTAACCCTCTCGGACGCGGGCCCCCAAAACCACCTGGCGACTTTCGAAGATCGGCTCCTCCGTCCCGGCGGCGCGGACGTACACCAGCGACCTTATTCCCGTAATCAGCGGCGCCGAGGCCGGGATCACGAGCGGCGGCATCAGCGCCTCCGCGCGCTCGGCGGTCGGGTAGCCCAACTCCGTCAACGGGACCAGGTCCATGCCGCATCGCGTGCATGGCGCCGGCCCATCGGCGGTTACGTCCGGATGCATGGGGCACACCCATTTGCCCAAGAGTTCCGGCTCAAAGACTTGATCACCGTCCGCCAGTCGGGACTCGATCACTCCTCGCGCCAACATGCCGGGCTTGAGGCGGCCTTCCGGATTCTCCACGTTGACCCGAATGCGGATCGTGCGCGTCTTCTCATCCAGGGTCGGCTGGATGAAGGCCACCCGCCCCGTGAACGTCTCGCCCGGATAAGCCTCGGTCTCGAACGTCACCGGTTGCCCGTATCGCACCCACGGCAAATCCGCCTCGAAGGCATCGAAAAAGACCCACAGCTCGCTCATGTCGGCAATCGTGTAGATCGGGCTGCCGGTCTGAACGTAATCCCCTTCCTTGGCGTGCTTCGTGATGACGATTCCCCCTTGGGGCGCGTAGATCGTCATGTGGTCCGTGCTTGTCCGACGTGCCTTGAGATCCGCGATTTGTTCGGGCAGGATGCCCCACAATCGCAACTTCTCCTCCGAACTCTTCAAGAGCGAGGCGGCTATGGAATACGCGGGACTGCCCGGTGCGGTGGACTCCAGCGATGCCATTGCCCGCAGCAATTCCTGCTGCGCTACATTCAGTTCCGGACTGTAGATCTCCACCAGGTGGTCGCCCTTGCGGACCGGCACCCCCGTGTAGTCGACGTAGAGCCGATCCAACCGCCCGGGGAATCGCGCGGAGATCGTCGTCCAGCGGGTCTCGTCGAACTCGATGCGCCCCCAAAGGCGTACTTCGCGCACGGGAAACAGCCGCCGCGCGGGCAGCGTCTCCACTTCGGCAAGGGCGATCGCTTCCGGCGTCATTCGCAATTGGCGCGGCCCCAAAGAACTCTCATTTTCCGAGACCGGGATCAGGTCCATGAAACAGATCGGACACTTGCCGGGCTTGGGCTGCCGAATCTGCGGATGCATGGAGCACGTCCACACCGTGCTCGGACTCTCCTGCGGATGCCCATTTTCGGCATGCGGCTGCGAATGCGAATGCGGCGACGTCGTGCGGCCAGGTCCCAGCCACCAACCCACCACAAAGGCCAATGCCAGCGCGGTGAGGATCGCATAACAGCCTCCCAGGCGCCGGCGTTGCCACCACCTAGACGCAAACGGCGCTACATCTTTCTTGCATCGTGGGACCTGCGAATCCTCCGGAGACACCCCGGACGGAATCGAAGCTTCTTCGCGTTCTTTGGATGGATCCCGTTCCGCCATAGTTCTCTCTCCCATTGAATTCGGATCATACTTGCGGCCTTTGGTCGCGCCCGGTCTCGCGAAAAGATCGGGCCGCGGTTCTTTCGCTGCGGGTACATGGAAAGCGCTTTGCGGACGATCGGTCACCTCGGCGAATCGCCGCGACCCGTGCCACTCGACCCCGTTACGGCAAGGGCCGTTTATCCGACCCGAGATCTTCAAGATGCATGGTCGAGACGCCTTTTGGGCCGATGAACAACCGTTCCGCGCCGGGCGAGGCGAGAAATCAGGACCGCCTAAGTCGCAAGGTTGCAGAAAGCGCCGAACCGCCCGCGTGCAAGAGCGTGCGCTGAGCGCGCGAGATTAGATCTGCAAGACACAAAGGCGCAGATGGAGAGGAACCGTCGGGCAGTTTAGACCAAGTTGTGCGGCGGCGAGGAAGTCCACGCTCGGCACCGCCACGGAGAAGGCTGCCGCGCATGGTACCGAGAGGTAACCCAAGCATATCGGCTGGTTCACCTCATTCGCCGAGATGCTTCCGGACGTCACCCCGGCATCCGGCGAGCAGCACTTACCCGGCGGCGAATCCGGCGCATTTCGGCCGGGCCCACCCGTGCTTGTCGGGCTTGCGTAACCCGGCATCCCCGGACACGGAGACACGCGGATATCGGCATCGACGGTCCTCTGGCAGAGCGGACAGCCCTTCGAAACCGGCTGCGACACAAGAAACTGCTTGGCGCCGAATTGAAGCGCACAGACTCCGTGGGGAGTCCATCCCAGCAGCAACCAAACAGCCAACAGAACCCGAGCTTGGGGAATCATCGCGACGATTTGTATTTACTATTGATCCTGCCCATTGGAATTCTAGCCTATCCGTGCCGCGCGGCAACCCACACGGCCGATCCTCGGTGGAGACGCCTCCACCCCACTAGAATAGGCTGGGGAACGGCACACCGTACCTTCCGCTGAGCGTCGTTCTCGCGGTCTGCTCCGCTTGATTCAAAGCGGATGCCGTCCGTTCCAAATTGATAGCCACTTGGCCTTGCAACAAGGGATTGCCGGGATCCTGAACCAACGCTTGCAGCGACCGGACAAAAACGTTCATCAAGTCGCAAATTGCCGCCTTGCATTCAATCGCCTCGCGATCGACATGCGATTCATCCAATTGGTTGAGAAACGCGATCATGGCCGTGCAGGACGACTTGAAGGCGACGAGAATCTCCATTTGCTCCACGACCGAAAATCGTTCCAGTTCGGGCAAGGTGGAGTTCCATTCCTTCCAGGTTTGCAAGGCGGTTTTCATGGTCAGCCAATATCGCAGTGTTGCGATGCCGGTTTCGGATAGCCCGCCAAGATCGTCTCCGCCGTTGCCCCCACGATGCGGAGATTCCGGCGGGAAACTAGCCATTTGCACGTTCGGCAACAACGCGGCAACTTGATCCGCGCTCACGGCGAAATTGAAATTGTGCCCTCCTATCTCGGGCGATAAACCCCAGGTATTGACGCCGACTACTCGGCCCAAGGTATCCACCAAAGGACCGCCGCTGTTGCCGAAAGAGATCGCGGCTGTCGTCTGAATCCAGCGGGTATTCTCGTACGGTGTCATTTCCCCGCCTTGGTTCTGCAAGACTCGATCGAGTTCCTCGGTCGTCCGTACCGCGCTCACGATTCCCTCCGTGACGGTCCCCGTCAACCCCAAAGGAGCGCCGTAAGCAAAGACCTTCTCGGTCAGCGACGGCAATCCCTCACGCAAGCGAAGGACGGCCGGCGGGTGGAGCAGCCCGTCGACCTCCATGAACGCCAAATCGTATTGGGGATAAACAGCCCCGCGGGTCACACCGAACAAGGTGCCGTCGTGCAACCGAACCTGCACCGCCCCGGCACCTTGTACCACATGGGAATTCGTCACCACCACGGGATAGGTCGATGGTCCGTCGATAAAGAAACCACTGCCGTGGCCTGTGTCAGTCAGCACGGTGACGGTGGCCTTCTGAACCTGCTCCAACCAGTCGGCCGGCCCTGAGGAAGGCGAAGCAGAGGCCGCGACCGTCCCCGCCGGACTGGAATCCGAACTCGGCCCCCTCGGCCCGGAAGCATCTTCCTCCGGCGAGCTTGTCGTCGGGGGCGGACTCGATACCGGCGGGTCTCCCGAACCGTAGTCGCTCGGCGTTTCCGGCGTCGTGCTGCCGGCCTCGCTCCCAGGCGGCACGGCGTCGCCATCGGCCTTCCGAGCGGTTGCGATCTGCCGCACTGTCGCGGAAAACGCCGCGAAAAATATAATGCCGCAGATCACGGCCCCCACGATCATCGCCGTTCGCCCGCCGATCTTGGGAAACTGGACTTGAGGAAACTGCGTTCGGATGCTCTTGGCGATAGGTGGGGGACCGGAAACCGCGGGCGTTTCGGCCTCCGCGCGCGGTGTTACGGTTCGCACCGAACCGGGCGGCAGGACGGCCTCGGGCGCAAACCAAGTCCGCCCATCCTCAGAAAGCCGCGCATCCGCCGGCAACCGCCCTTGGTCGGCAAGTTGAACGATGCCTTTCTCGGGAAATGGGCCGCGAACTTTACCCTCGGCCAAGATGTAGAAGAACCTCGTCGGCATCGTCTCCGCCCTTTCCCCGGAATGCCTCGCTACGATCAAGCCCCGCCGCCGGCGATCCACCTCGTCTGATTCGCAGGACGGCCGCTTGCGGGTAAGCCTCTTACTGAAAGAAGCCCCCGCTACCGCCGCGATCGCCAAGTTCGCCCCCTTCTCTCATAAGGAATAACCTATAACGAAAACCGCCTTTTACGATCGCCTGCCGAAATACGGGCCAGGTGTCATACGTATCAGGCCACAGGCCGATCTGTAGACTTTTGCCCGCCTGGCATTTTTCGATGCGATTCACAAAGGCGGCGGCGTTTTCGGGCCTGATGGGGATGCCTTTTTCCGGCCGCGGCGTCACGTGGATGCCGTCCAAGCCCTCGCTCAAGACGAAAAACTCCTCAACATTCAATCCCAACCTGTTCCCCCGCGCATCATACTCATGCCAGACGTACATCCTGTCGTAGCGGAGGATCAACGCGGGCCCGCCCCCATAATCTTCTTTTTCTCGCGGCAGTACGATGCTAAACGTCGCCCGCGTCTTGGCCGACGCCAGTTCCTCTGTTTTCGTCTTCAGATCGCGTCGCTTCCGTTCCACTTCGTTTCGCATGTCTTCGAGATCCTGGTGCAATTCTTGTTCTCGCATGGCAAACCGACGCTCATGTTCGGAAAGATCCTCGATGCGCTCGCGGATCTCTTGTTCACGTTTCTCCAACTCTCGCTTTTCCCGCAACAGTTCGGCGATTTGTTGCGGCAAATCACCTTCCGCTCGTTGCAAGGCCTCGATACTCTCTTCGAGCGTCCGGACTTCCGCGGCCAAACGATCGCGGTGTGCAACGCTCGTCAGACGCTCCAGGGAGTCCCTCAATTCCTGTTCGCGCGAGGTCACGGAATTGCGAGTCAAGACGGCCAGAAGGATCGTAATCAAAACAATCCCACCGAACGTGTTGCAGATGGTATCCAGCATCAGCTCAAGGCTGTCGCCCGTTGCCTCGCGTCGCATTCGGTCATCCTCCTTCAAGGGCGATTCCTTACGAGCCCGATATCAAATGGAATTGCTGATCTTCGCCCAGGGGTTCAAAACCTCGCGGTATGCCGCGATTGCGGAGTCGATCTAAGATACTCTCCGCCGCCTCACTCGCCGAAGGCCTCACCAGAACGAAGACGTAGTCGCCGGCGCGTCGCCGATCGCACCAGCCGAACGCCTGCGACATCCGCTCGGAGGCACCGCCCGTCCAACGCTCGAGTAAGGCGGCTTCACCCGTCGGGCTCAAACGCATGACCGTCCACGCGTTCGGTCCTAAATCCAACACATAGCGATTGGAATCTTCGAAACCGCTTATGGTAAAGGTCAATTCCTTCATCATGCCGACGCGACGCAACTCGGCATCCACGCGGGCCAGCTCCCGATCCAATTGTTCGATTTGCCGCGTCATGGCCGCGATTTCATCCGCCACCTCCCGCATTTCTTGATTTCCGCGGGCGAACTCCTTTTCGGTCCGTTCCTCGATTTCCCGCAACCGTTCGGCCAACTCCTCGACGTGCCGCCGCAGCGCCGCCGCGGCCTCCGGTGAGATCTCACGGTAGTCTTGCGACGCCTGCGTCATTTGCTGCAACTCTTCCTCCAGCTCGGCCTTTTTTTGTTCCAGGCTTCGGACCTCATCGTCCGTCGGCCCGGTTTCCGTCGCGATCTCTTGCACTCGAGCCGCGGCTTGCACCAACTGCAAGGCCAAGAGAAGCGCAATGAAGAGGAGAATTCCCATTACCGAGGTGATGATGTCTTGAAAGGAAAAAAGGCTGATCGCGGGCCCGCCGCCTCTACGCATGTTCCGGTTCCTTCGCTTCCTCCATGGTCAGTCTTAGACGACCGACGATGTAACGACTGCAGTATTCGGAGCAACTTTCGAGGAACTCGTACTCCGCCTTTCGCAGCGAGGTGATGCCCATTTGAATGATGAGGGCGGCGATGAGTGCCACCAGCGTCGTGTCGAACGCCGTACCCAAACCGGCGGTGACTTGGCGCAGTCCGTTCGTCAAGGAACTCACGTCGCCGCCGCCGGCCAAGACTTGCGAGAATGCCCCGATCGACTGAGATAACCCCAAGACAGTGCCGATGAATCCGAGCACGGGGATCGCCCAAACAAAGCCCTGCACCAAACTGTACGACGTCTCCAAGGCGGATTCGTCCTGCTCAGCGATCGAACGCAGGATGTCGTCCACGTCGGTAACCCGGCCGAGATTGCGAAGATTCGAGAGCGCGAGAAGAATGCGATTGTAGAGGAGATAGGCCTGCGGCTCGTCGGCCACGGCATAGATTCGCTGAACCACTTCGTCCGCGGTGAGCGGCGACAGCACGAAGTCGGGTTGCTCGGGAGTGACCGAGTAATTCAAGGCCGCTCGTTGGACCTTCAGCTTGCGCCACTTGATCCAGAGAAACACGAGCGACCACATGGCCAGGAATACCGTGGCGTATTGCGTCGGCCCGCGCTGGAGGAGAATGTCCGCAAAACGCGCCCAGCGATCGGGAAGGGCGAGCAAGGCACCCAACAGCGCCGCGCTCATGATGGCCGCCAAAATCCCTGTGAAGAGGATATTGACGCGGGTATAGCGGCCCCCGCGAAGACCCCAACGGCGCTCGGGGTCCGCGCGATGCCATCGCAGGGGAGTATTCACCGCTTCCTTCTCCGCCGACAACCCGTCTCGGTCGAGATTCATCGTCATTCCCGCGCGTTCTCGGAGCACCACGAGCGATCACCAACCAGAAGCGTCCACGCCCGCCGCCATAGCGACAATCCAGATAATCCCAATAACGGCGATCGTAATCAAAGCGAGTATGCCCTGCCAAAGATAAGACGTGCGCCAACGGCCCAAGACCGTGTCCAGAACAGAGGCGGACGGTGTATATTTCAACGCCCCGATGGCCTTATTCGCGGCGAAAAGATAGGCAAGCGGAACGAACCACATGATGCAACCGAACAACTGGAGTACGGCCGCGACCCTGACGCCGGCCAACGGCGCGAACAACATCCCGAAGAAACCAATGATGAACAGGATGACTAAAAGCACGCTCCAACAGACCGCGGCAATCCCCGACCACAAGCCGATATCCAACAGTAGTTGGATGGTCTTGGGAGATAATGCTTGCTCCCCGGCATCGAGCTTAGGTGATTTGCCGACCGCCGCGGCGGCATCACTTCCGGCGCGCGACGGAAGATGGACGGCCAATTCCGTGGCGTGTACCGGCTGCCAATCCGCCATGCCGTCCGTCCAGACGCGATTATCGGCTCCGACAACCCCCGTCGCGATCAATCGCGTCAGTTGAGAAACCGGCACGGGGCCGTTCTCCCTGCCATCCAATTCGTAATACCAAACCGTTTCCGATGGCCGCTGAGCGGGCATGGCGTCCGGCACTTGAGAAACGACATTCGGCTCCACCAACCTTACCTGGTCGTCCGCGGGAGAGGACTGCGGCGCGAACAATACGGGAATCTCGCCGGCAGGCCGCCATTCCGAGCCGTCGCACGAAACGTCGTGCTTTCGTGTCAACTGCCCCCGCTCGATCATCTTCAAAACTTGTTCTCGGCGAAAAGGCCCCAGCACATTGCCCCGAATGCGGATGTGATACGTTTCCGGTCCGGACATGCCCTCGCTCCCATGCATCTCGTGCTACCTACCGGCTGAACTCCGGAAAAACCGACGTCACTCGCCGTCCATCATCGCACCGTGCGTCCTACATCCTCTCTTGCCAACGATGCTCGTCGCTTCTTTCCGATTAATTCTCGGAAGTCCGGGACGCGTCTCCAAACTCGAAGATGGGCGTGCCGAAGGGCACGGTCGTGTACTGCCAATTCAAGCTGGATCCCTCTTCGACCCGAGCGATAATCCGAATACCCCGCACATCGGATGGGGATGACGACGCCGACGGCACGCCGACGAGGATCGTGTTGGGACGTAAAGAATCCTTTACACCGTAGAATCGCGGGGTTCGCGAACTATCGTCGACGTAATACACGAATCCGACCCAGCGAAGTACCGGCAGCGGACGTTGAACGTCTTCAAGGGATTGCAACGTGGCCGCCGCCATCGCCTCGGCCTCCCGCAGCGACGGGGTCCGCAGCGGAATCGTCGGGCCGGCGTTGGATTCGCTCACCCAACGGGGTTCATATCGCATCCATTCCTTTCGAGTCCGCTGGAGTTGGTTTTTCAGATCATTAACAGCCGGTCCCCACTCCTCGGCGAATATCGGACTAAGAGCGGACGTCGCCAGGACGGTGTCCGCGAACAATCGGGCGAAGATATAGTCGTTGACCGGGACGCGAAGGGAGGGCCGGGCGGAAGACGAGGAATCTTGGGCCGATCGGGCGGCCGATGCCCAGTCCGCCTTCGCCTTCTCCTGGTTCCGGATCATATTCACGAGGAGATCGCAAGCCAGCTTTTCCAAGTTTCCGGGTTGATCCGGCACTGCTCCCAGGAACGTATCCGACTCTTCGCGGAGCCGGCGTTGCGGACTGATGTCGGCGAAGATCACGGCAGGCCCGGAAACGGTCTTCGTCTGCGTCACCGGCGTCTCGTCGAAGGGGTCGTCCATGACAAGCGCGGGAATGCCCGTCCTGGAAGCCGAAAGCTTGTCGCGCAAGTCCTCGAGGGAATAGAGGACCGTCTCCTGCCCCTCCGCCAATTCGCAATAGCGATAAGTCTGCTTGACGATCATGGCGTCCCACGGTTTCAGAATCACCTGCAAGGCCGCCTTGTCGCGTCTCGCGACCGCTTCCAAATAGGGCAGCCATCGCGATCGCAGGAATTCGTTCCATTGATCGTTCCCCCCGGTGGGAAATCCGATCTTATTGACCGCCGCGAGCAGACGCGCCGCCGAATCCGGGTCGGGGGCTGCGCGGCGGGAATTCCAAAGCTGGGCCGCGGTGTTCCAAGCATCAACGGCGTCCCACGGCAGCGTGTCGGCCGTCTTGGCACATTCCTCGGCAAATCGATTCTTCGGGTCTCCCGCAATTTCCCGCAGGGATGCCTCGAACGCCCCCCTCCGTTCCATTGCCTGAATCAAGGGTTGTACCCGCTGTAGATTACGCACCAGCTCCTCGCGGCGGCTCTTGATGACGGTCAGCCGAGCTAGCAAAGGCGAAGCGGATGCCGTCAGCGATTCCGGGACCGTGGTGTCGTGACTTAATTCGCGGATCGCCGCTTCCACCTCGCCGATCTCCTTCTCCGTCACCAGCGAGATGTCCGTCGCCTCCAAACGACGAATCTTTTCCGTAGCCTCGTTGAGCCGTTCCTTCCACCGTTCCCGTGCAAGGCGATCCAAATCGCGCCATCGCTCCTCGGCGCGACCCGCCAGGCGTTGCGCGTCGAGTTTCTCCTCATCCGAACGGGCAAGCGCGGCCAGGTGTTCTACGTCCTCCTTCGAGGGGTTGCCCTCCGGGCTCGCGAGACGCTCCTCGATCCGACCGACCAAACTCTTGAATTCCCGCAGCCGCCCATCTTCCTTTTCATGGGCATCCTTCAAGCGTGCCAAAGCGGCTTGCACCGTGGCGGATTCAAACACGGTCGGCCGATCCTCCTTCAATCGCGTCACGAATTCATCCGCGGCTTGCAATTCATTTTTGGCAATGAATTCGTCCACGCTTTTCGCAATTTCCGCTCGATCCTGAAAGCGCATGATCAGCCACGTTGTCGCGAATACCGCGACCAGCAGCGTCAACGCGACGACGCCGGCGGTCACCATGCGCAACTGATGCCCCCGATGTCGCTCCGCCGTCATCTGCTCCACGACCAACCGGTAACGCCGCTCCAGCTCGATCGGCAGGCTGCGTCCTCCGGCAGTGGCGGCGTCGTGCAGCTTGACCAACCGTTCCAATGTTTCGGGGTGATCCAGCGCGCGCTCCAAGGACGCCTCCGCCGCAGCGGCACGTCGCCGTTGCTCCGCATCCCGCCGGCGCTGCGTCCACCACTCCCGGGCCGGCTCGACCGCAATTCGACGAGGATCGCCGTGTTCCAGATTGAGAGCCGCGCACAGTTCATCAAACTCCCGGAGGGCCTCACCCAGGCCTTCTTCGTCGCCGGCGGCATAGGCCGCGTCCAGTCGTTCGACGACCTGACCCAGCATCGCCGTCATGCGATTGCGATCCACCACGATCACGGAACGGTCGATCTCCTCAATCACCTCGCGCGGCACTTGGACGGTCCATGTCGCGGATTCAATCTGAGCGCGAAGCCGCAGGAGTTGGTCGCGGTCCTCCCGCTTCACCGCCGCGGCCACCTCCTGCCGGATCTCTTTAAGCCATGCCTGTTCGAATGCCCGAATGTCGTCATGCCAGGTCAAGTTGGTCTCGTCGGCAGCGGCCAGCCGCCGCAACGTTTCCAGGCGTTCGCTGACGGTCGCCCGGGCCAGGTTCTGATAGCGCCACAACCGTGTCAGCGTCTCCAGCGTGGGGGAAACGGAGTAGGCATCATGGATCGCTTTCAGCCGCTCGTGCAGCAAGGCGGGGGGCGACGGCATGCCCAGCAGCTGGCACAGCGCAACCCAACGCTCGCGGTCCGAGAAATCGAGCGTTCCCGCCCACTCAATCAATCTCGGCTCGAACTCCGCCCACCGCACTGCTTCGGCCGTTTGCCCTTCCCGCAACAGCTTAAAGCATTCCCCGATCCGCTGATTCACGGCCCGGCACTGCTCGGCATACTCTGCCGCCAATTCGGCCAACTCGCCCTGATCCCATTCGCCCGGCGCGGCGACCACGGCTTGCAGCAGATCGATCAGTTCTTGGGAATCCCGCATAAGTCGGATTTGCCTTCTATCGCCCGTCCGCTGACTGCCTCTACGCGCGACGATTCATTTTGCGTCTGATAATTTGTTGTACGTCCACTTCTGATCGAACACGCGAATCCGCGTGCCCCCCAATTCCTCCAGAACGATGTCGACCTCCAGCCTGCCCTCCATGTGAAGGACCTCCATTTTGCTTACGGATAGATTGCTAATAAGCGGATCATTGATTTCGATTATGAAGGCCGACTCTTCGCCCGCCCTGACTTTTATATCGCACTTAATATCGTGAGCGACCGCTGGTGCAGAGTCGGGATGTGAGGTGCCTTGACTGTCGTTGGGCTTTAACTTGAATACAAGGCGATTGGATTTTTCCGGGGTGTATGGAATCTCCCAAGGAGCTTCTAACTCGTACTCCGCAGAGCCGCCTTTACCGTCCTTAGAAAAGACGATGGTGAGCCCTATCTTGTTTATGGTCAGCTTCACCTCCGTCTTTGCTTCAGTCGGGTTAAGAGGCATCGCCCATTCGGGGACGTCGAGCGTGAATCGCAAGGGAAACTGTTGCTTGCCATGACCCGGGGCGCCTTGTGGGACACTGTTCTCGGTGCCCTTTATGTGTAGTTCTGTTTCCAGTTTAGGGCGGGCCACAAAGATCAGTCGATCGCGATCGATCAGGTAATGGAAGGAGTCCTTACTAGTATCCATTGCTCCGTCTTGAACCTCTTCCCCGTTGTGAACCTCTTCGATGACGCCGAGCTTGATCCACTTTGACAAGCCGTGGCGAATCTCGCGAATATGCCACTTCGGATCGGCGGTTGCATCGAGGCCTTTCGGGGATGGATCGACGTCTTTCGTGGGCGGGGCGCTAGCCGAGTCGCGGGAATCGCCGGCTGCGTGGTCATCTTCCTTCTTCGACCCGGTCTGCGAGGCCTCGGGAGGCCTCGACATATCCGAAGGCTCCGGCTTGCGCTCGGGTGATTGATTGCCGGCTATTGTCGGCTCCGGTGTTGTCGGCGAACCGTGGTCAGCCGTTTTCTGATCTTGCCGGCCACTATCCGACTTGGAACCGCCGTCTTCGGACTTGGGCGATCCCTGCCCTCGGTCGCCTGAATCATTCTCCCGCTGCTCCTGTGATTTGTTTTCCTTTTGTTCCGCACCATCAGAGGAGGTATTCTGCTTGTCGCCGGCCGGCACCATCGAAACGGTCTTGGCAAGCTTCGACAGGAGATTCAGCCGTTGCACCGACACCCCCAAGACCAGACCGAACAGTATCAAGGGAAGCGCCGAGATCAAGACGCCTTTGAGTATGGTGCGGTGATTCGCGGAAGATGTGGTATGATGCCTCGGAACGACGATCGGCGGAATTGTCGGCCCGAGGTCCGGCGGCCGGGAAGCGGCACGCGCCCCGGGGGGTGGGGCAGCCGAGATCGGCCGGATCGTCGGGTGCATGTCCCAGGCCTCGTCCTCGTCGGACAACGGTGCGGGCACCGGCTGCTTCGCGGGGGCGGCCGTCGCGACTGCCGGGCGAAGGAGCGTCCCGCTTCTTGCCGCTTCGACACCCTGCGTATGGAGCTGAGCCGGAACGGGTCCCGGCTCGGTAAGATTGATAACCGGTTGATGGCGGATCGCTGCCGCCCGAGTCGCCTCGCGCGTACCCTCAATGACTACTCGCCATCGCACCGAAACGTCTGCCGGAAATTGCTCAGTGTAATACGTAGAAAACGGAGCGGACCAACGGAGGTCGGGGGGTAAAAGGGCCAGGGCTTCTTCTAGTAAGGGAAGAACGGAAACCTGGAGAGGAACGATGATGTGGACCGGCGGACCGCTTGGATTGAGGACCGATTCCGCCAAGACGCCCGCCCAACCCGCGTCGCCGGCCGCCTCGTGCCACCGCGTGCAAGGGCGCGGCGGGCAGTCCTGCCGGGGAATGGACTTGCGGCCGTCCACCACGCCCACCACGCCGTCCCAAGCCTCATCGAAAAGGCCGGGCTGGGACATCAACCGGGCCGGGCCGCCCGGCGGCAACTCGTCGCGCTCCAACACGATGTGATGGGCGAACTTGTTGGTGCGTCCCGAATAGTCCAACCCCGCATCACAAACACGACTCAATACGTACCAGATACGTCCCCCGTATCGGAGCTGAATGTAATGGTACGCCACCGGATTGCCGGGATTACCCTTCTCTTGCGGGGAAAATAGATGGGTATAGGCACTGAGCGATTCCAACCGTTGGGCCAAGGGCTGCGGAATGCCCCGCGTGGCCTTCACCGTGCAAAATCCCCGGCTACCCGCCGATAACCCTCTTTCGGCCGACGTATACCAGAGTTGATGACTCACGATCCACGTCTCCCTTCTCGCGAGGAAATCCCGCCCACAGTTCGCCTTCGGCCGTAATTGCCTGATCTTCGACGCGTCCCTTGCCGATCCCGGGTAGAACCGCCCTCAATGCCTTTCGGCGAAGGTCATCCACCGGAAACGGGCTGATCGCCGGGGGGAGGCTTCAGTCCGTCGGCAGGGACGCCGGAAGATCTCCGCGGCCGCGTGCTTCCAATAATTCCGCGCTCCCATTTCGCCAAGTAGTACAGTAACGGCGTTTCAGTCCAAATGGGCTTCAAGGAACCGGGGCGAAAGCCCCAGGTGTTGCGCGTCTCGTCGAAGACGGGAGCGGTGCCGGTCGCCGAGACGGGAATATAAATCACGCGATCGCAGAGGTCTTCGGCGGTATTAACGACCTCGGGCGTCCATTGCATGAGCATGGCCCGCACACGGCGCGAGACCGCCTCGATTGCGTGCGTTTCGACCCCCGCCAAACCGATGCTTTCGATCCAGCGCCAGGCCTGCGGCAGGTCCGCCACCCCCAACAGCGACCGCCAAACGTCGAATTTCGTTACCACAACGGCAAGGGGCGGGCGAAGCCGCTTATCCGCAAAGCGGTAGCTTCGAGCGATCCGCTGTGCGGCCTCGTTCAATACGGATTCCTGCCGGAACGCGGCCTGCCGGCTCTTGATGGCGGCCGCCACGTCTTGATCGCCTGAAGCACCGGCGGAAATGGCGCGGCGGAAGCGGACGTCCTGCGTGGGATCGAATAAGAACAGCAGCAGATCGGACGCGGCCAGATGTCCCGTCACCGGCCGCACAATACTCTCCTGCCCCGGCAAGAAGCTCTCGCCCGCGTTGTCGTATACACACAACACGCGTCCCAATTGCGACGCGCCTCGCGCGTTCGGGTGGTCCGCCGTCGGCTTGAGTGTAAATAGAAACGGCTTGAGATAATACACGGCCTGTCCGCCGAAGAGGACGCTGCTGTAAAACTCGCCGAAGGTCTCGGTTTTCGGCAATTCCACCAGCGCATCGTCGTCCGGATTCAAGAAGAGCAGCGACTCGTAGTCGTTCAATCTCTGATTCATGAGCGGATCGGCATCGGCGAAGGCGACCCGGAACTGCCCGGCCAACACCGTGCGCAAAGACCACGATTGGGCTGTGATGAAATACGATTTACCACAGGCCGGCGCTCCGATTATGGACACCACGCGCGGCTTCAATTCGATGACGGCGCGGGGGATCTCCAAATGGCATCGAGGGCACGCCAGACGCCGGCAGGGCATTCCTTTGATATCCAAGGCGGCGCAGTCCGGGGTGAATCGCGTCGGAAGGAACCGCGGTGGATGCTCCGATCCCAGCCTCGGATCTCCCAACAAGTCCGGGTGACCGGCGATATAAAGCACGTCATACACGGCAAAGGCGTGCCAACAATGCGGGCACACCACCTTGGAACGCAAGGGACCATTTCGCTGTTGTGCAAAACTCATCGAGCGTCCTTACCTCGCGATCAGCGGCCTGTCTGGGGCCGGTCTTTTTCTTTGATCAAGCCCCGCGCCCAACCGTTCCATCTCCTTCAGTAGCCGTGCAGCCAGTTCGGCCGACTCGGCGTCGTTTTCGACAAAGCCTTGAAGTCCTTGCCAGGCCTCGACCAACTCCCGATAGCCCCCTTGAGAATTGCTGCCGGCGGCCCGGGCGATCGCATCGCGCGCCCGTTGCACCGCGGCTTTGCGACCGGGCAAGGACTGGCCCGATGCGGCGGGCGACGCTCCTCCCCCGGTGTCCGATCCGGGGCTCCACGATTCCCCTTTCCCTCCGCGACTGCCGGAAGCCGAATCCCCCGTTCCGCCCCCGGCGGTCCCACCGGCATTCGTGTTTTGTCCTTGAGCGTGTTTTGGATTGCCGCTGCCCTCTTGGCCGTCGGATTGGGATGTATCGGCCGATGACTTCGCTTCCTTCCGCGACTCACTGGATTCTCCGGAATCCGCCGCCGGAGGATGAGCGGTGCTATCCCGCGGCGAAGCTTCCTCGGCGGCCGTTGTATCGGCCCCGGGACTGCTCGGCCGGCGACACCCGCCCACGCACAACAGGCAACCAAAAACGGCCGCCAGAACCGCCATCGCACAAAACACCGCTGGTGCTCGCATAACTACCCCTTCACTGCGAAAAACACGCCAGGGTCCGTCTCGGCAAACACGAAGATTCCGAAAGAACACCGACGACATCCATCCTGCATGCGAAGGCCCCTTTCATTGCCGGGAAGCTCGAAGAGGGCATCAACAGGTATCGTACTTGCGTGATTGGACAACCTAAGTCCAACCCTGCCGATTCGGGAGCCGCCCATGAGACCGGCCTATTGTCGTCGTAACGGCCGGCAGCGGATTCCAACGCTAGCGGGCTCCATGGGTATTTGAAGCCAAAGACCCGGCGAAGGATCCGACAGAGCAGGAGCTATCTCGAACGGTCGGCAGTCGTCGAACGCGGGCCGAGCGTAACTGCGGCGGGGTGGCCGGGCGGGAGAAACGGCGCCCCTATCTTTCGCGCGGTCTTTTGGGAAGGCTTCGCCGCATTTCCCAATTATGGCGATTTTCCACACTCTTCCCAAAACACGAAGATCACCAGAGCCGATAAATTCGGCGCTATTCGTAGATTTCCACCTCGGCGATCGACATCTGGCCGCCGCGTTGGTTCGGCCCGTCAGGCTTGAGTCCGCGGATGCGGATGACTTTCGCCTGAATCAGCTCGCAATTCAGTTCGACGCTTCCCCCCGTCTGGTCCGCAAACGTGCCCAGGGTGGTCCAAGCATCGCCGTCGAGAGAGGCCAGGACGTCGAATTCGGTCGCAAAGCCGGGTCCGAAGTGGATGACGATGCGTCGCACATTTTCCTCGTGGATGAGATGCACGTCATAGGCCCACGCCCATTCTCCGCCGGCCTGGGCCCACGTGCGGGGATCGCCGTCCACTCCGTTCCAAGGGTGAAATAAGCCTGCGGACGGCCCCAACGGATATCCTCCGTGGACGTTCAGCATTCGCGTCGGTTTGTGCCAGGCCTTGTTAGCGGCCGGCACGGCGCGGCCCTCCCGCCATGCATCCAAGTCTCGTGCTCTCTCCGCCAAAGTGCCGCGCAGCGACTTGAGGATTTCCAATTGGGATCGGTCCACATCGCCGTCCCGATAGAGCACGACATCGATGGAAACCACTCCACCCGCGCTGGTAACCATGTGGACATACTCACCCAGTGCCCATTTGCCCATTTTCGTTCCCGGCTGGGCCCAACCGGTACCGTCGGAACCGCAGCCCAAATAGGCCAACAGGTGCCACTGCTCGCCGTTCACAAAGCGAGAGGCCGGCCAATCAAAAAAGATATTCTGCTCACCGGTCGTAAAATCTTCGTGCTTGGAATAGGGGCGAACGCGCTCCTCCACGCCCGGGTTGAAGGCCACGATGCGGTCGGGATATCCGGCGCGAAGCCCCTGGGCGAGAATCGCGAGCTTATCTTCGTCGTAGCCGATCCACGGATAACATCCGTCCACCCACCAACCCTTCACTCGGTCGCCGTAACGAAGACCGTATTCCTTGACCACGTCGGCCCACTTAGTCACGAATTCCGTGGAAACGGCCCCTTCGCCGGCGAATCCCAGGGCTTGGGCCGCCTGGGGATCCCGCCGCGGCCCGTCGCCCGTCCAGTACAGCATGAGCGGAATATCGCGTTTCCTGAGCGACTGGTACAGATCCTCGATCAAGTCCCGCGTGGCGCACGCCTCTCCCGGCTGATAACCCGTGAGTTTGTCGAACGTGGCGTTCGGCGCGATCATGAAACGCTCTCCCTGCATGACCGTGAAGATCACGTAACCTGCGCCGGCCTCTTTCATCCTTTCGGCGAACCGTTCCGTATCAAACTCATGGACGCACTCATCCCATGTCGTCCGACGATTCAAACTCGCGACATGGTCCGGGTTGTTTTGCAAACCATTCAAATAATGCACGAAGACTCCGTACTTCGCCTCCGCGAACCAGTCCGTCTTGTGAGGCGCCCGTTCTTGGCCGCACAACGATGTCGCCAAGGATAAGACGACAACCGCCGCCGTCGCACATCTCGCCATCTCAATGCCTCCTCCCTTCCGGAGTCGTCCTCGGTGACCCTTTGCGTCCGCCTTATCCTCGGCCATCCCGTTGCCGGTGTTCGGCTGCCCCTGCCTCCTTCCAGGAATGGCCGGTCCGAATCCGCACATCCAGCGTAGTTTGCACTCTCAAGGAGATCATTCCCAAAGCCGACGTTGCTCAGGATAGCAGTTTCCCACAATGAGGGCACCTCCGCGGCGACTGCTTTTTCTTTTGGACCGCCTCGACAAAGGCGGCTCCCAGAATGCCCGTGGGGAGCGCGAACATCAAGATACCCATGATCGCCACCACACCTCCCAGCAATCGCCCCGGGACCGTTATCGGATATATATCGCCGTAACCGACGGTTGTCAGCGTTGCTATCGCCCACCACATTGCCGCCGGAATACTCGAGAACGCATTCGGCTGCGCTTCATTTTCGCAATAGTACAAAAGGGTCGCCGCCACCACCAGCAGCAACATCATCATGACCAATGTCAATATCAACTCTTCCTTCTTGTCGCAAATCGCGTCTCTTATAACCATCAGTGAGGACTAGTATCTTCCCAACTTGAACACCCGGAATATGCGAAGCATGCGCAGCACGCGGAGCGCCCGTAGATCGCCGGTAATAAAGGGTACATAAAACGGAAGAATGGCCAAGAGATCGATCATCACCATCGGCGAAAGCGCGCAGCGAAGGCGTCCGCGAATCGCCCCGGCAAAGCGCGGATCCGCCGTGCAGGACCAGAGCCGCGCGATGTATTCGAGGCTGAAGAGCAACACCGATACCCGTTCGAATACCTCAAGGTATTTGCCCCACCGCAGTTGGATCGACGGCACCGAGCCCATAACGACGGCGATCACATTCAGACCGATGACCGTTACGATTACTACATCGAAAAGACGGCTGGCGGTATCACCCGGCTTGGCCGCTTCCATGATTTCCCAGATGCGCTTTCGCAATCGGACACTCTCCTTTTCCTCGGTTCGTCGTATGGTTTTCGCGCGACCCCCTCAGTATATTTGGGGTGGCATCGCCTGAGAATCACGAAAGCGGCACAGACGGCGATTGTCCGTGTCTTATTCACGGGGACTTCGTGCCGTTCGCGTGCCGGTGTGCTCCAGTCCCGTGTGCCGGCTGGGACGATCCGAGGGTTGCGCCCTTGGATCGAACCTGCGACGGGCGAAAACCACGCGGGGAATCGGCCGTCTTGCGAGGGAACCGTAAAGGAGCCGCGTCATGTGCAAAACAATCCGGGATCGGCGGATGTCCCCGAGGCTTCGTGGAGCCGCGCGGACGCAAATCGCCGTATTTCTCTTGATTCCGGCGGTCGGTCTGGGTATCGCATATTCCTGCCCTGCCGCGACCCAAGGCGAGGGGGCCGGCACCCCGCCCAACATCGTGATCGTTTACGCCGACGACCTGGGGTATGGAGACGTCTCCGCGTACAATCCCGATCGCGGGAAGATTCCCACTCCCAACATGGATCGCCTAGCGCGCGAAGGAATGCGCTTCACCGATGCCCATTCGAGCAGCAGTGTCTGCTCGCCCTCTCGTTATACGTTGCTCACCGGCCGCTATCATTGGCGAACGCGACTGCAATCAGGCATCGTCGGCGTGTTCGGAGAGCCTCTCATCGCTCCCGACCGGATGACGATCGGCACCTTGGCGAAGCAGCGGGGTTATCGAACCGCGTGCCTCGGCAAGTGGCATTTGGGCTGGGATTGGCCCATCCCCGCGGAGGAAATGAAATACTTTCGCCTCCCTCGCAATCAAAATGAGCCGCCGGCGTCCAATGAAGAGCAGCAAGCGAGCTGGCGGCGCGTCTTCGGCAACCGGATCCCAGGCGGTCCGACCGAACGGGGATTCGATGAATACTTCGGCACGGATGTTCCTAACTGGCCCCCGTTTTGTTTCATCGATAATGATCGCACCGTGGGAGTTCCCAATGTGCTGTTACCTGCTCGCTTCTTCAACTCCCAGCCGAAGATGGCATCCCAGCCCGGACCGGCCGTCGAAGGTTGGCAGTTCGAGCCGGTCCTTCCCACCATCACACGCCGGGCGTGCGAGTTCATCCGGCGTTGCGCAGCACAAGGTCAACCGTTCCTGCTGTACTTTCCTTTGACTTCACCTCACGAACCGTTGGCGGTTAATCCGCAGTGGCGGGGAAAAAGCGGGCTGAACGTCTACGCCGATTTCGTCATGGAAACTGATCACGCCTTGGGCGAAGTGCTTCGGGCCTTGGACGAAGCCGGCCTTGTTGAGAACACCTTGGTCATTTTCACCAGCGACAACGGCAAGGCGGAATATACCGGCGCGTCGGAGCTGGAGAGCATGGGCCACTATTCGAGCGGCCCCTTTCGCGGATACAAATTCTCGGCCTACGAAGGGGGCCACCGCGTGCCGTTGATTGTGCGCCGGCCCGGCACCATTGCTGCCGGAGGCGTCTGCCACCAACTCGTCCACCAAGCCGATATCTTTGCCACGTTGGCTGAAGTGCTGGGGGTACCCGTCCCCGACAACGCCGGCGAGGACAGCATCAGCCTGCTTCCGCTGTTTCGCGGGGATGATCGTGCGGTGCGAACGCACGCCGTCAGTTGCAGCGGCGGAGGCGTGCCCGCAATACGCGACGGGCGGTGGAAATTGATCCTCTCCAAGCCCCCCGAGTTGTTCGACCTTCTTGCCGACCCGGGCGAGACGACCAACCTGGCAGATCAACATCCCGAGCGAGTCACCGCCATGCAATCGCTCTTGGAGAGGCTGATCGTCGAAGGCCGCAGTACGCCCGGCCCTCGCCAAAAAAACGACGTGAAGGTTCGCCGCCATCCCTGAGCGTTCACATGCGGTTCGTTTATTTCACGGCCGACGTGCGTGGAGGCGGCTCCCGCAATCCTCAGCGTGCAAGAAAGGAACCACCCTCATGAAGTCCATGCGTAGCTTCATCCGTGTTGCGGTAGTGTTGGTTTTAGGCTACGGCCTCCGACCGATGCTGCATCACGCGGCCCGCGCGGACGATGGGCCGCTCCAGCCCCGGATCGTGGGGGCGTGGTGGCAGATCGCCGGCAATCCCGACTTGGGCGAACTGACCGGTGACAATCAACAGCCGGTCGATTTCGGTATTTGGCAAGCCCCCGACGGCACATGGCAGCTTTGGTCGTGCATTCGCAAAACGAAAGAGGCCGGAAAGACCCGCCTCTTTTATCGATGGCAAGGTTCGCGGCTGACCGATGCGAACTGGACGCCGATGGGAATCGCCATGCGGGCCGACCCGGCCGTTGGAGAGGAGGAGGGCGGCTTGCAGGCCCCGTTCGTGTTCCGTCATGACTCACGCTACCTGATGTTCTACGGCGGATGGACCGTCATCTGCTCCGCCGAAAGCCGCGACGGAAAGGCCTTTCGCCGTATTCTCGACCGCGAGGGCCGAGCCGGCCTCTTCGGCGACGCGTCCGGCAATTCCAGAGACCCGATGGTCCTGCGGGTGGGTGATCGGTGGTACTGCTACTACACGGCCCATCCCAACGACCGTGGGGCCGTCTATTGCCGCACCTCACTCGACCTGAGGGAATGGAGCGAGGCACGCATCGTAGCCGGGGGCGGGCGAGCGGGCGATGGGCCTTATTCGGCCGAGTGCCCATTCGTCGTGGAACTGAGTCCCGAAAACTACTACCTATTTCGCACGCAACGCTACGGCGAGAATGCGCAAACGAGCGTGTACTTCTCGCACGATCCGCTGGACTTCGGCGTGGATCGGGACGAGGATCACTTCGTATGCACGTTGCCCATCGCCGCGCCGGAGATTCTACGGCACCAAGGAGAGTACTTCGTCGCCGCCTTGCTTCCGAGCCTGAAAGGAATCGCCGTCGCCCGCCTGGCCTGGACCAAGGAACCCTGATGAGCACCGGTTGATGGGCGTGCCGATGCCGCCGCACAGGAACCAAGGGTCGTCTACCGGCCCGGACCGGGTCGCCCCCGACGCCGCTCGAATCACGACCCCGCCGCCGTCAGCTTGCCGGCGGTTCTTCCGTCCCCTCGAAAGCGCCGATGTCCACGGCGTCGCCTTGTGGGCGAGCCGTCCCGCGGATATCGACCGGCGGTGCGCCCTCGGCAACACCGGCGTCCACGGCGGGACACTTCGCCCGCAAACGAAAATCCGCGTTCGCGAAATCGAGGAATATTTCGGCCGGATCGCCCACGATCAGATTATGATCCACGATCATGCCTTCCCCGCGAACGTTGAGCGCGGAAACCAGGTTGTTGCGCACGATGCAGTTGCGCGACGGCGTGCCGTTCTTGTGGTTTCCGATACGGACGGCGGCGGGGCCCGGCCGGCGGTCGTTGGGATCGATCACCGTGTTGTTGACGATTCTGCAATTCACCGCACCGCCGAACGTGATGCCGTGATAATGGTCCGTGAAGACGACGTTATTTTCGACGACCCAATCGACATACATACCGTCGAAGCAACCGATGCCTTGCAGGGTGCCGCGATGAGGCTGGTTCGGGTCCTCGTAATTGATGATCACGTTGCCGCGGAGGACGATGCCCTTGACCTGCCCGGTGCCTACGCCGCCCGGCCCCACGGACCAACTTTGGAATCCGTCGTCATGGTTTTGATTGACGTCGTAGCAGTTCTTGACCAGGTTGTATTGAAAAACACCGTAGTCCCCCAGGCCGCGTAACCCGTCGCCCGCGAAGTTCTCGACGACATTGTGCTCGACGAGACCGTTCGGGCCGCCAATGGAGATGCCGAAATCGACGTTTTTGAGGCGATTCCGCCGCACGGTGATCCGGGCCCCGTTGGCCGTGATCCCGTCGCAGGCCCGCCG
>Ga0067045_1003042_pt1 | contig 32997 bp, 22 predicted proteins | sample TerdegcTABiofilm_FD_59184 | JGI IMG/M metagenome (GOLD analysis project Ga0067045, IMG submission 59184) | Combined Assembly of (Gp0054472, Gp0054536) Wastewater bioreactor microbial communities from Singapore -Terephthalate degrading...
CCCTTTGATAAGGGGGAATTTGCACTGTAGAGACGCAAAATTTTGCGTCTTTACATATTGTAGGGGCAATTCATGAATTGCCCCTACGTGTGTTCCGTTGCAATGTATATAGGTTACGCAACAGAGGGCTTTAGCCCTCTGCGGGACATCCCCCTGCCCCCTTTTTTAAGGGCGAATTCTGCACCAGGATGGTGCAGGTACATATAATGATGGGCAAAGATGCTCATTCCATATTATATTGCACCTAGGACGTAAATCTTGGGTGCAATGCTTATGTTCGCTATTTCATAATATTTATTTGCATTTTATTATAAAATAATTTATAATTTTGTAAAAACATATTTAGGTATTGCAATTGAATTAGCGTTTACACGTTTAAATTTAGCATTAAATAATAGCGACAATGTTAGGCAATACTTATCTTAATAAATCAAAAATTATACTCATTGCATTATTTCTTTCATTAATTCCTAATATAATTAGAACAGAGATTCTTGCAGAATGTGTAAAGATTATTAATTCAAATGAAAAAGAATTGATCATTGAATTCCAGCCTCAATTTATGAATTTCTCTGAAATTGTTTCAAGCGATGGAACAAATGCTGTAATTCCCAATATCAGAGGAGCTTGGAATGCTTCTGAAAAATCAGGTGAGCCTTGCGAAGTATATTTTACGCAAAATATATCTGTTCCAAATCCATCAGGATTCAAATTATCTAATGTGGAAATATCTGAAATTAATTCATATAATAAATTACTTGCCCCCGTTCCTACTTTAGCCAAAGAGAATGGAATGCCAACAGAAAAATACATTATTAATCAAGAACTTTATAATCAACCCGTTCATCAATGGGTTGAGGTGAAATATGCAGGAATTGGCCGCGATAGATATATTGCTAAGGTGAAAGTGCTTGCTGCACGTTGGAATTCTCAAACTCAATCAATTGAAATCCCCAAAAAAATTCGTGTGAAAATCTCGTTTGAAGATGTTTCTCAAAAAAATCAGAAATTTTCAGAAAATGATTTGCCAATTGGAATTAATTATTATACTACACCAAATTTTAGAATTTCTGATAAGCAAAAGTATTTTGAAAAAAAGAATTATAATCAATTGCAGGAAGTTGCCAATAATTGGATAAAAATCGAAATCCCAAAGGAAGGAATTTACAAAATTGATGCAACTTTGCTTGCAAGCATTGGTGTTAATCTTACAAAAAATGATATACCAACAATAAAAATATATGGAAGTGGTGGCAAAGATCTAAGCGAGCAAGTCTCCGATGCTCCACAGAATTTGATGAAGGAACAAGATATTATTGTTCGAACGAAACAAGATGGTACTTTAGATGCAATTATTTTTTATGGTGCATCAACAAAAGGATATGAGTTTCGGTTTGATGAAATTCGCCGATACATAAATCATTATTCCGATAATAATTATTATATGCTAACGTGGGGTGGTGACCCTGGAAAGCGTGCTGTGGCACAAGAAACTGAAAATTTAGAGGTAATCAATCGCCCTCAAACATATTATCATAGAATAACACTTGAAGAAGAAATAAATGCACCTTATACACCACCTGCGGGGAGAACTTGGTTTGGTCGAACACTTTTTTCTTCTTCAAGTCCTCTATCTTATATTGATTTATTGCCTAATTTAGATAGAACACAGAACATCTTATTCCGATTTTCTCTTGCACATCGATCTACAACAAATGGTTTTTTTACAATTTTTCAAAATAATGATCGAATAGGTGATTTTCTTATTTCTGGGTCAGCAGTAAGTAACTATCATCCTGCAACAAGAATTTTTGTAACTGCTACTTATCCTGCATCGAAAATAAGTTCAGATGATAGAAGTGCTCTCAAAATAGAATATAAAAATCCAAATTCGCCAACTTCGGCAATCGGTTTTTTGGATTATTACGAAATTCATTTCCCTCGCAGCTTTTATGCAATCAATAATGAGCTCAGCTTCTATGCGGACACATCTCTTTCGGGAATGACAGAATTTTCAATTAATGGATTTAATGGTGATTTACTTGGTTTCGATTTAACAGATATTCGACAGCCAAAATTATTAAAAAATCTATCTAATACAGGTGGTATATTTGTATTTAGGAAAAATCTAACTAAAGATTCTCTAAATAGATTCTATATATCGGGAATCTTAAACACTCCAAAAATTGAAAAAGTAGTGCTTGCTAATTTGAAATCTCAATATCAAAGCGAGGAAGTTATTATGATAACCGATAAATCTTTGTTAAAATCTGCTCAGAAATATAAGGAATACCGTCAGAGTCATAGCGACTTGAAAGTTTATATTGCTACAACTGAAGATATATATAATGAATTCAATGCTGGTTTGCCTGATATTACAGCAATTAGGGATTTTATTTCTTATGCATTCAATAATTCGATAAATAAGCCTAAATATGTTATTTTATGGGGTGATGGGCATTTTGATTTTCGCCATATTCAATACAAACAAACAAATTTTATTCCTGCTTATCAAGTTTCAGATGAATATGTTACAGATTTTGATGAAATAAATCAATCGTGGACAACTGATGATTTCTTTGTACGAGTAAAAGGCAATGATTTAATTATTGATTTAGCTATCGGTCGGATGACAATAAGATCTGATGCACAAGGAATGGATATAATTGATAAAATCGACCATTATGAAAATGCTTCCTCGGAGGATGATTGGCGTACACATATTATAATGCTTGCAGATGATGGGCCATCGGGAGATTCGTATGGAGGCAGTTTGCCATTTGAGTATCAGCCATGGTATATCCCTGATTCTGAGGATATTTTTAGAGATAATTTACCTCCATTTATGATCGCTGATAAAATTTATCTTGCTGAATATCCAACAGAAAATATATCAGGCGCACGACGGAAACCCGAAGCTTCCCAGCAAATGCTTTCCAAAATTAACACATCAGGTGGTGTGCTAATGAATTGGATTGGTCATGGCAATCCGCAGGTGCTTGCTCATGAACATTTATTTGATAGAGATATTCATATTGCTCAAATGTCAAATTGGGACAAATTATTCTTTTTTGTTGCTGCAACTTGTGATTTTGGCAGATTTGATGATCCCGGTGTGAGCAGTGGTGCAGAAGATCTCTTTCTAAGCACAGCTGGAGGCAGTATTGGTGTATTTTCTGCGTCACGTGTAGTATATGCTCAGGATAATGCTCAACTTTCTCAAAGAACTTATCAAGAGTTATTTACGCGTAGTCAAATCTCAGGCTTTTATCGCAGGCTTGGTGATGTAATTTATAGCGTAAAGCAATCATTCTGGGATACAAATTCTCAAAAGTATTTCTTGCTTGGTGATCCTACTTTGGTTCTTAATTTACCAAATTATATTGCAAAAATTGATTCGATAAATAATGTGCAAATTACTGATTCAGTTGATATACTCTACCTCAAAGGCTTATCTAGAGTCAAAATTTCCGGTAGCATTCTCAATCCTAAGACAATTATTATTGATTCGACCTTCAATGGCATTGCCTATACAACCCTAACCGATGGAGATTATATTAAATTAGCTTATGACGATATTGTGCCAAATTCTGCAGTGTATAGAATTCAAGAATATGGTGGAGCATTAAATCGCAGTACTGCAATAATCGAAAATGGAAAATTTTCTATGGAGTTTATTTTACCAAAAGATATTAGCTTTTCTGATAGTGCAGGAAGAATCTTTGCCTATGCAGTTTCAAATGATAAACGCTATGCAATGGGTTCAAATAGAAAATTTGTCATAGATGGTATTGAGGATGGAAATATTAATGATACTGTCCCACCTTTAATAAATATCTATTTAGATACACGCAATTTTAAAAGTGGAGATGTTGTTTCGCGAAATCCTTTGCTTATTGTAGATTTATATGATGATAGTGGAATAAATACGACAGGTTTGGGCATCGGACATAATCTTGAAGCATGGATTGATGATAATCCTGAATCAATTAGTCTTGTTAAGAATATGAAATTAAATTATAATAAAGTAAATTCAGCAACAGTGGAACAAATTTTGTATAATTTGACTGAAGGAAAACATAAAATTAAAGTACGTGCTTGGGATGTGCTGAACAATTATGCAGTTGATTCAACCGAATTTGTTATACCAAAAGAAAATTCTTTTGAAATTTCAAAGGTCGTAATTATCCCAAATCCTTTTAGTCAGAATGGTACAAAAATTGCTTTTTATCATAATATCGATCCACCAATTGATATAGATATTAATATTTATAATGAATTGGGTATGTTCGTAAGAAATTTGCGTGCCACTGCATCAACTTATGGTTATTCGGAATTGTCGTGGGATGGAAAAGATATGCTCGGAAATGAAATCGCAATTGGCACATATTATTTTGTAATAAAAGCGACTAATTCGTCAAAAATATCTACTGTTTCTAAATCAGGAATAGGAATTTTTATAAAATAAATAATTTATTATAAATAATTACAATATAGAAAAATTAAATATTTATTATTCTCGTCTGAATAACAAGTTGTTTTTAAATAAAAATCAATATTTATAATTTTAAAAATGTGGGAGAAATTGTACATAGATATTTGTACCATATATAATTTAAGAGGAGTGGAGGTTTATTTATGAAAAAATCAATGCTTATAATTGGGGCAGCGGTGCTGATGCTAACGAATTTATGCGAGTTTCACCCGAAATTGTTTGCCCAAGCTGGCTCAAGCACTGTACCTTTCTTGCTAATTTCACCTGATGCAAGAACAAGTGGAATGGGTGAAGCAGGTACTGCGATTGCTGATGATATTAATGCAATATATTGGAATCCTGCAGGCTTAGGCTTTCTAGATTATTTTCCAAAGAAAAATCCTTTTGATGAAGATGAGGAACTGCGTCCGTTTCGGCAAGTAGCTCTTTCGTTTTCACCATGGTTGCCGCAATTCAATGCTGATTTATTTTATAGCTATGGAACAATTGGACAATATTTCGATTTTTTACAAGGAACAGTAGCTTTTAATTTTATATTTATGAATTTAGGTGAATTCAATCGTACATCTGAAACAGGCCAATCTCTAGGCAAGTTCATTTCTAATGAATATGCACTGGGTCTTTCGTATGGTACAATCATAGCTTCCGATTTAAGCATTGGCGCACAATTACGTTATATTCAATCAAATTTAACACCAACTTTAGCTGGCCAGCAAGATGCAGGCAATGGCAATTCGGTAAGCTTTGATGTAGGATTACTGTGGAAACCACAAAATTTGCCATTAATTCAAGATAGGGTATCATTAGGATTTAATTTGAAAAATATTGGACCTAAAATTACATATATTCATGAATCTGACCCACTCCCCACAACCCTAAATTTAGGGCTTGCTGTAACTGTAGTAAAAGATGAATATAATGATTTGAAAATTGCAGGTAATTTTTCAAAGTTATTAGTTAGACGTGATCAATATGGTGTTGACCCTTTGCCAAAATCCTTAATTACAGGATGGAAGAACCCAGGGGCAAGCTGGTCTTTTGGGACTGAGTATTGGTATAATCAAATTATTGCAATTCGCGCGGGATACTTTACGGAACCATCACGAGTTGGTGGCAGACAATATTGGAATTTTGGGGTTGGGGTGAAATATAATATATTCCACGTAGATTTCAGCTTTATCAATACAATAGAAGCTAACCATCCTCTTGCAAATACTATGCGTATTTCATTTCTCATTGATTGGAGATAATTTCCAATGGAAAAACGAGATCCAATAATAGCAATTATTATGGGTAGCGATAGCGATTACTCAACAATGGCTGAAGCAGGCGCAATATGTATGGAATTTGATGTTCCTTATGAAATTCGCGTTGCTTCAGCACATCGCACACCTGACGATACAGCGGAATATGCTCGTACAGCTGCTGATAAAGGAATTAAGGTCATTATCGCGGGTGCTGGTGGTGCTGCTCATTTACCCGGCATAATTGCTGCATATACCACTCTTCCTGTAATAGGTGTTCCTATACAATCAAAAGCACTTAATGGACTTGATTCATTATTTTCAATAGTTCAAATGCCCCCAGGTATTCCCGTTGCAACTGTTGCAATTGGGGCGGGTAAAAATGCTGGCTTGCTTGCTATGGAAATTCTTGGTATTGCTGATCAATCGATACACGAAAAATTAATCAAATATAAAGATAAAATTGCTCAAGAATCGAGAAACAAAAATAATCACGAACATTTCGGAATATTCTAAAATCAATATAATATGGCATAATATCAATAAATTTGCTTATTCGTAATAAAATATTATGCCATATAATATTGTACACTCATTAAAACACACAATAATTTCATCAAAGTAATATCCAATTATTATAATATTACAATAGAAATCCAATCACATATTAAATTAAATTAAATTATCATTAATTTTATTTAATATGTAAATTAATCTTATAATTGTATGTAATTTTACAAAAATAATAAATGAGTAATTATGAGACTATATACTAAAATATTTGCACATCCGATGACTATTTTTGTCACCATTTTAATGACTACAATTTTGTTTCTAAGTGGCTGTAACAATAAGAACAATCCAGTTGGCCCTCCACAAGGAGAAATCGAAACAGGTGATTTCAATGAGATACTCAATGGTAATATTAGTCAAAATGGTGGAACACTCAGTTATACTAAAGTTGGGGACTCACTCTTTGGATTCTTGATTGGTGTGCCTAAAGGATCTTATTCAAGCAATCGCATTTTTAAAATTGAAATTGCACCTATCAAAAATCATAATTTTGGTGCGCAATTTGTCCCACTTACACCTATGATTAGAATATCAAATGGAGGTGGATATTCTGATTCAATAATGACATTGGAAATTCCTATAAAATTGCCTGCGGGTTATTTCCCAATGGCATTTTATTATGATAATGAAACAGGCGAACTTGAAGGTATCCCAACAGGTGCAATAACTGATGACAGAATTTATATTGGTACACGGCATTTTGATGGCAAAAGCCTATCAGATGGTAAATCTCCTACCATTCAAGCCACACAAACTTATGCTGATTTAATCGTGGCTGCTGTAAAATTAGGGGATTTAAATAAATCTTTCACTACGGGCTTTTTGCCTGGTATAGATGACTGGGAATTTACAAATCATGGTTCATATATTGCACCCGGTGGTCATTGTGCAGGGCAAACACTTACTTCAATGTGGTATTATACTGTAAAAAAACTCAAAGAAAAAAAACACTCTCTTTATGCATATTATGATGAAATCGGTTATGGTGTTCCTGATACTATGTGGAAAGATAATCCAATGGGTTATCGCTTTGCTTCGGTTGTGCAACGGCAATATCAGATAAATGATATTAATTCAATTGTTGAAAATTGGTTTACAAAATTTAACGATATTGGTAAGCGCAGATTTACAAAAGATAGTCTGCATTATTTATCTTTACTATATGCGTTCAATACTATAAAGAAGCCTCAACTAATTGTAATATTTTCATCTCAAGGAGGAGGGCATGCCCTTGTAGCTTATAAAGGAGGTAATGGGATAATCAATATCGCTGATCCAAATTATCCAGGAATAACAACTCGAGAAATTGAATTTGTCAATGGTAATTTCAAACCCTATATGTCTGGAGATAATGCAGATAATCTTGGTAAACCTTACGAAAATATCAATTATACAGCAAAAAGTGCACTTATTGATTTTGAACAAATTGAATCGGCATGGCAAGATTTTGAACAACATAAAAGTGGTGATGGTTATTTCCCTGATGTGCAGCTTGAATATAAAAATGAGAATGGTGAATTTGTTCCAGCACCAGATCCACTTGTATTTCTAAGTGATTCTGTAATTCTGCGCTGCGTATGTCAAACTTGTGCAATAACATATACAAATAAGACAATACTGCTTGAACTTATTAATGAAAAAGGCAAAGTCCTTGCTTATTCAGATGCTGATGGTTTATTGAAAGTGATTGCTAATAATTTAACTCCGAGATATGGGCTAACGATTTTTGGTTATCCTCAAAATAATCAAAATAGAAAATATATTGATTTCAAATGGCTAACTCTTACAAATCAAAAATTTGAAATTGAATCTGCTGATAAGGATGGAGTTCCAATCAAAAAAGCGGGCGATATCAATAAACAATATAATTTCAAAATTAATGGTTATGGCAATTTTCCACCTTCTCCTAAATTTGTTTGGGACTTTGGTGACAATAGCTCGCAAGTCACAAAATATGGCAAAGACACTACTGCTAACCACACGTATACAAAAGAAGGATCTTATAATATTAAAGTAAAAATTTATAATAATGACAATTCAGCGTTAATTTCTGAAATCACTGCAAAAGCTAAAATTGGTAATAATCCAATCATTACATCAATTACTCCGACAAAAGGACCCGATGGTCAAGTTGTAATTATTAATGGTTCTTCCTTTGGTGATCATCAAAGAGATGGTGATAGAGTTTGCCTGTTCTTAGAGGGAGATTCATATAGAGCAATTTACTCGACTGAATGGTCAGATACACAAATAAAAACAATTATAAATACTGCGACAGATAAAAAGGGTACGATGCAACTGAAAGTTAGGCTATATGATTCTGATAAGATGAGTTATAGATGGTCAGAGCCTGTGCCTTTTGAAGTTATTAAATGCGAATTTACTAGTATTGAACCTACTATTTTAATTACTGATTCTATAGCAACACTAACAGGAACAGGTTTCGGTACATACTCTGAAGAAGATGGGATATTCCTTTATGATAAAAAAGTTAAAGAAATTATAAGTTGGACTGACAATAAAATTACTTTTAAAGTGCCAAGAATTTTATTGAGTGGTGGGTTTGACATTGATTTGACTAAGGGGATGACTAACCAAAATGATAGGTATAGTGGGCATATTTATAGATATGAACCTGATAATATATCCTGGCAGCCAACACCATCATTCATATTGGAATATCTTCCAATTTCAGTGAAAAATTTTAATAGTTATTTTTCTTATGATGTTGATGTTACAACCACTTATTATGATGCTAGTGGTAAACCTTATAAAACATCTGACAATTCACTTGGAGCCCAGGTAAGCTTTTATGAAAACAATAATGCAAATATCAGTGTTAATGGGCGAACTTTTAGATTATGGGGAAATTATAGTGGAACTAATGGTAGCTTTGAATGCACCGGAACAATTTCATCAGATGGTAAGACAATCGAACAAGCAACGATCATTCGTAAAGATGGTTCTGATAGGCTTGTTTTACGATGTTCAATTGAAAATTTGCCTTTGTATTCCCCCGAAGAAACTTTGCTGCCTATGATGATTGATGAAGCATCTTATTACCAATGGATATATTCTGCAAAATCCAATTCATTTTCATTAATTAAAGATTTTTATTATGCAGTTTATACATCTGAGGGTAAGCTACAATATGATTCTAAAATCAAAGGTTCGAGGAAGATTTTATTACTTCTTAGAGCAGGGAAAAAACAATAACTTGATTACAATCAAGATAATTAAAAAAGGCTGCTCACAAAAGCAGCCTTTTTATATTCTATTAGTTCATTGATGACTTATTTTTGTTCATATTCTTCTATTGGCGTTCTTATAATTACCTGTACAGTTCGATTGTAAAAACGTCCCTCTGGTAAGTCATTTGTATAAAGTGGCTCATCTTCACCGACACCGCGAACGATCAAAACTCCATATTTGCCTTTTGTTTGAGCATTAATGCCGTTTTTGACTGTTGTAGCACGTCGTTCGGATAATGCTTTATTGTGTTCATATAACCCAACAACATCTGTATGGCCAACTACCTCTACCCACGATGTAGGTTTAATACGTTCATATACATATTCTCTCATAATTCTTTCATTAATCGGACCTGCATCACTTCTATCGAATGGGAATAGAATCAAAGAGTATCTCTCTAAAGTAGAATCGCTACCAACGACAACTTTCTTTTGCTCTGTTGAAACTTGCATTACAGGAATAACAACAGGGTCGGATTTGCATTCAGCACCATTAATGGTCCTAACAACCATTTGAGCAACGTAATTATCTTCATTCTTAGGGTAATTTCCATTTTCATCAGTCCAATCCCATTTGATAGTATCTTTTCCAAGAGGAATATTATCAATCAATTTCCACATATTATCATTCCGCTTGATTTCGATTCTTCTACTTGCAATAATTTTATCATCTATTCCATTTTTAAGAATCCACTTCATTGTATCTGGTTCTGGAAAAGTTTTAGGATATTTATCAAAAACAGGTTGCATAATTCTCCAATCATCGCATAGAATCTCAGCACGTCGATTTTCTACAATTCCAAGTGAATCTTTAAGATTTGAAACCACCTTAGGTTTTGGCAAATATGTGAGTTTCATTCTATCAGGACTAATTCCCCAAATATTTTTAAAATAATCATAAACAGCTTGCGCACGTTCCTGAGATAAACCTGGTCTTTTTTCTTCGGGGGTAGTTCCATCGGTTGTACCGACGATTTCTATTTTTGTGTCAGGATATTGTTTTAATCTAAATCCAAAAATATTTAGAATGTGGTAATATTTATTTAATGTTCCACCAGCAATTGTAGTATCTGTAAAGAATTGTGTTTGTTCTGGACTCTTAAATAAAATATATCTATCAGGAATCTTGGAACTGCCTAAATCGAAGAACACATAATTCAATAATGGATACAGATCCCATGTTTGAATTTGCTCCATTACAAGCCCATTGAATCCTGCGATTTGTGGTTGAAATTTTTTCATACGTGAGATATAATTTGCCTCCGCGATTTGTGAGGTTAGCACAGGCCGCTCGCCAAGTGTTACAGTAACATTTATTTCTTCAACAACTTTTCCAGCTTCTTCAGGATTTTCTGTAACAGGTGGTTTGATAACCCTTTGTACTATTGTTCTAGGAACATAATTGATATTTTCTGCTGTAATTTCATAATCTATTATATCTATAGAATCTTTTGGATTTCCATATTCAGCATTTGTAACCACATAAGTCATTTCTTTTTTGTTCATTGTTACGCTATCGTTAAATGTTTTGCCTGTTATAGGGTTCTTCATTGATATTTTCGAGGGTATAAATTCTTGAGTGCATTCATCCACAACGGTTATTTTTACAACAACATTTCGGAAAAATGTAGGAACAAAAGCCATAAACAAATCTAGATCGCCTTGATATCCAGGTAAATCTTTCCTTGTTGAAGAGAAATAAATAATATCTCCTGATGCAGGTAAAGTAATAAATTGCTCTTCACCTGATGTATTAATTGGTTCCCCTAAATTTTCAGGTTTTGACCAAGTATTTGTTGATGGATCATAACGTGTTACATAGAAATCCTTGCCACCATAAGAAGGCTTAATACCATTTGATGCAAAAAATAGTGTGACACCATCAGCAGCAATAAAAGGCGATACATCTTCACCTTTGGTGTTTATAGCACTCAAATTTACGGCAGGTTTCCAATCTTCTTCATTCTCATCCCAATCACTATACCATATATCCATATTTTGGGGAACGTTGTCCCCATTACTATTTGGTCCTTTACGTGTCGAAACAAAATATAATCGGCTTTGGTCGGGGGCAATGGAAGGCTGTGATTCAAATTTATCGGTATTTACGTTCGGGCCTAAATTTATGGGACGTCCCCATTTATCTCCCTCAATTGTTGTTTTGTAAATATCGCAACTGCCAAATCCATCTTCACGATTACATCCTGTGAAATATAAACTTTGCCCATCAGCCGCAATTGAAGCAGCGCCTTCGTTCAAAGCAGTATTAACGCCTAACTCTCCCCATTGCCGCGATGTATCGATATTATAAGGTGTCGAAAAATTTGTATCTAATCTTTCGTTCTTTTTTGCAGCCCAAAAATCGTGGCTTGGTTTCCCTTCACGATTGGGTATGCTACCAGGTCTATTGGATACAAAAAATAAGGTCTTGCCATCAGCACTGACTGTTGGTGCATAATCTAATCCTTTCCAATTTACTATTGGTCCAAGATTTATTATACGAACCTTCTTTGTTAGTATCGAACCGCTTTCTGTATTGTTTTTTGGCGTAGTTTCATCCAATTTTGAATCGGAAAGTATAGTAGCTGCCATTAAATATAGATCATTATCAATCTTTGATGTTTTAACTTGAACTTCTTGAGCATATATAATATTTGAAAATGAAAGTACTACAAACCACAACACAACCAAGTATTTTTTAAACATTTTGATACCTATTTATTTTTTTCAATTCATTTGTATTTCAATAGTAATATTTTTGATTTTGTAATTTCTTAAAATTTTAAATTAACAAAAATATTCTATATAAAAAATTTTTTTTCAAATATTACTAAAATTATGTAGCATTGATTAGAAATTATGTCAATTTATTTACTACACAACATAGATTCACAATCAATTCACCCCTCAAGACTACTTTTTTTCTGTAGTTATATTATATGAAATCCCTAGATAAAATCTCCACATATTTATTTTAAAATCGTTCTGGTTATCGCTTATTCCTGTAAAAGGAAATTTAAAATATGTACCCACAACAAAATCCCAATCTTTTGAAAGTAATAAATTGAAATTTACCTCAGGAGCAATTCCGAACACCATACTTTTTGCCCCAGGTATCGCTCTATCCTCAAGTGTTGCTGTATTCCCAGGCATATCTGCTAACGAAACTATCACTCGCTCACCATCAGGTAAAACTGTGCTTTGAGTAAGAAGCTCTTTTGTATGCTTTACATTTGTTGAGAAAATATAATCTCCATAGAACCCTAATCGAATATCAAATAAATCAGAAAAACGGAAATATATATTTGGTGAAAAACTAATTGCCTGGACAGTTAAATCTAATTTATGACGGAATTCAATTGGTGTTGTGATTTGGCTATTATCAGCAAGCTTGATTGGCACTGCCTCGATACGCCGGAATTTCCCCGATAAATTTTGGTCATCATACAAAATTTTCATTGCAATGTATAAATAATTAGGAAGTATTGCGTATTCAATCTCAGGACCTATTGTAAATCCAAAGCCCGAAAGGTTTTCAAATTTGCACTCGGGGCATTCTGCTGAATATGCGCCTGAATTAAAATTAGTTCCAAGTGCAATAATTCCACGTAATTCAAAATCATGATATTGATAAAAAACAGGTTCCAATGGCGATTCTATTTGTTGTGCATTTAAATTAATGCAGTTATACATACAAAAAATAATAATTATTGCAAATAAACTTCTTTTCATAATTATAAATTTAATATTTCTTAAAATTAAGAAAAATATTGTAATGGATGATACTTTTAATGAAATAAATAATGAAAATTTCCAAAAAGATTTTGTAAGTGAGAATATTGAGAGTAATTTTTCTAATAATAATTATCAGATTAATGAGCAACATATTCGAAATTATAATGTTCGATATAATGCAGTAAAAATTCTAAATCGATACGAGCGAAGTGATTCTTATGTTGATAAATTGCTAGATTTTGCTTTTTCAAATAATGATTTTAATAAATTTGATAAAGCATTATTGACAGAAATTGTAAATGGAGTTATTCGATGGCGTGCAAAATTAGATTGGGTATTGACAGGATTCTATAATGGAGACTATCAAAAATGCTTAAATTGGGTAAAAAATGCAATGCGTGTCGGACTTTATCAATTGCTTTTTCTTACAAAAATTCCACCTGCAATTGCAATTTATGAAACAGTTGAGATGACAAAAAAAATACAAAGTGAAAAAACAGCTGGACTTGTCAATGCTGTTCTAAGGAATATTCTACGCAATATCGAAAATATACGTTATCCCGAAAAAGAAGACGATCCACCCTATTATCTTGCCACGCTCCATTCCTATCCAAAATGGTTGGCAAAGCATTGGATTGAATTATTTGGCTTTGATGAAGCAGAAAAAATGATGATTGCAATGAATAAAAGACCCTATATTCCTGCTCGAGTAAATAAATTGAAGTCTTCAATTGAGGAAATTAAAGCATTTCTCGATGAAAACCAAATGATATATAAGCAATATTCTTATTCGGAAAGTACATTTATGATTTTTAATCCTAAAATTAATATTTTCGAAACAGATTTGTTCGATGAAGGTAAAATTGCGATTCAAGATCCAAGCGCTACTTTGGCTGTAAAGCTTGCAAATCCACAGCAGGGATGGGAAGTGGCAGATATTTGCTCGGCACCTGGTGGCAAAGCTTTTTTGATTGCAGAAATAATGAAAAATACAGGTAATATTATAGCAATTGATAAATATGATTCAAAACTGAGATTTATAGAGGATGGAGCATCACGGCTTGGCTTTACAAATATTTTTACTCAAACAGGTGATGCTATTAAATTACAATTGCCAAATCCAAAGGATCTTGTGTTCGCTGATGTTCCTTGCTCAGGTCTTGGCACAATTTCAAAAAAGCCCGATATAAAATGGAAAAGAGAAATTGAAGATATTAAGAATCTGGCAAAAATCCAAAAGAAAATAATTGAAAATGCTGCTCGGCTTGTTAAACCAGGCGGGGTGCTACTTTATTCGACTTGCACCGTCGAGCCTGATGAAAATGAAAATATTGTTAATGAATTTCTTTCACATCATTCCGAATTTGAGCTTGACCCTGCTGAGAAATATTTACCTGAAAAAGTATGCAAAAATGGAATGATGCAGACTTTTCCTCATCGTCATAGTTGCGATGGTGCCTTTGCAGCAAGATTAGTAAAAAGGTTGAAATAAAAATTATGTAGAATGAGCAAAAATGCTCATATTTAAACCCTTCAACAAACAACGTCTTGACAGAATATTCCGTCTCTAAATTACATAATTCAAAATTTAAGTAGGTTAAAAGCAGGGTTGCTTTAGCCGCCTTGTTATTGCGAACGAAGTAAAGAACTTACGGAATGGATACTTTACTTCATTCTAAAGACAGTATAGTGGAATAATTTAATAATTCCTATATTTATCATTAATAATTTATTTTTTCATAAATTGCTAATTTAAAAAGTTTCAATTCGATGAAAAAATATTGTGTATGTTTGCTATGTTTTTTTGTGGTAGTTTTTGATGCTTTTGCACAGGATTTTAAAAATGAAACTTTTGCCTTGCATCCTCGCATTGGAGGTATATATAATGATTATTTGCCAAATTTTAATTCATTCCAAGGAGCAGCCGATTGTGGAAGTTTTAAAAAAGGTAATGGTTGGGGCTATGCATTTTCGATTACAGGAGAAAAATTCTACTGGGAAAATTATTTTCTTGGTATTGGATTAGGATACTCGTCTCGAAGCGGAATGCTAACACAAGACATTTCATATCCGTCACGAAATTTTGAGACAGGCGAGGTTGTGCAAGTTAATACAGAAAATCAGTTAAAAACAAGTTTATCATTTTTGGAACTTCAACCTGAAATACGTGGCATAATATCACGAAAATTATTCACTCGGTGGGTTGGAGCGATACGATTTTATTTTCCTATTCAGCATTCTTTTGACCAAAAAGAGAAAATCATATCACCTGCGGGCGCCACATTTATTGGAGCAAACGACACACGCACAAAGGAGCGAGCATTAGCAAGTGGAAATATTGAATCTATTAGGAAATTTGGCGTTGGCTTAACAGCAGGCATTGAAGCGTTATTCCCAAATAACAAGAATAATATATCGGCTCAGATTTTGATTGATTATAACCCTATGAATTTTACTACTGATGCAAATTGGAAATATCTCGGATTTCGAGCAGAAATAGGTTACCGTATTTCTTTCCGCAAGGAAGAGAAACCAATTGAAGCTCCAAAACCCGTCGAAAAAGAAATAATTGTGGAGAAAAAAGAACCTATTGAGATTCCCAAGCCCATTGAACCTCCGTCCCCTACTATTGCATTAGTGCAATTAAAAGCCGAGCCTTTTATAAAAATCAATGACATCCGAGTGGATGGAAAGGTTGAAACGGGGAATGAATTGCTTGCAAGCATTCCAATTGTAAATTGTGTATTTTTCACAAGAAATTCAAGTAAATTGCCACCCGAATATGAAAATGCACAACCTATATATTCTAATTTCGAAGGCGACCCTGTTAAAATGCATTATTCAATATTTTATCGAATTGCGAATATTATTAAAAACAATCCCGATGCCACAATTACTGTTGAATCTTCTACTTCAGGAAATAAATATGAACCGCGTGGAATTATGCTTTCATTAGAAAGAGCGACAACTGTTAAAAACAAGTTAATTGCGATGGGTGTACCTAAAGATAAAATCAAAACGCGTGTTTTGACAAATCCAAAAGTACAATCCAATCCACAATTTGAAGCTGGTGTAGAAGAAAATCAACGAGTTGAGATTATTTTACATAATGCATTTTTGCAAGAATTTGTGAATGTTCAAAGATATGCTAATTTTACAGGCAATGCACAATTTCGTGCAGATTTATATGATTTTGAGCCAGATTTAAGAGCAAAAATAACGAGCAATTTATCCCGAGATTCTTTATTAATAGATAAAACAGATAATTATACATTGCCTCTATATTCAAAAATCTCTGAGGGGCAAAAAACATTAGAAATGGAATTATATACAAACCTTAAGGACCAATCTGATACTATCAAAACATCAATTGAACTTGATAAATATCCAAAGGAAAATGTCGAGCTAAATTTATCGAATTTTCTTGCAATTCTGCGATTTGATTATAATTCAAGTGAGTTATCGGATGATAATAAAGAATTACTAAGGCAACTTACTCAGAAGCTTCCGCCAAACAGCACAATCGAAATTTTGGGCAGTGCTGATGAGCTAGGTTCAGCCGAACGTAATGCTGTGCTGTCTAATGAAAGAGCAGAAAATACAAGGAATTTTATACAATCAATTGCGCCCGATAAATTTAAAATAGAAGCGGGTGTAAATACTGATAAATTTCCTGAAAACACTCCTCAGGGAAGATTTTTAAATCGATCCATTAGAATAAGAGTAAAATAATACTTGCATATTAAAATAAAATATATTAATTTCGAAAAAAATAGAGGTGGCATTATGGAAATTTCGGAAATTAATCGCCAAAATCAATTACTTGACGAAAAAAGAATAGAAGAAGCTAATAAGAGCGAGCAGAATGTATCGAAATATCCTCAGCAACAATTGCAAATTGAAATGCTTAAGCAAGCATCAGGTGGCAATATTATGAGCAATGATAATTCATTGCAAAAGCAATTGCTTCAAATTATGGCTAATGTCGGTCCTCAACAACAAATTCAGCAAGTAGCTCAAGCACAAATTGCAAAAGGATTTTTGGATATTAAGATTTAATTTTAGACATTGTGGATTACAAATTCCACAACACCTTGTATTTCAAATTGTTCCTCAGGGAATATTTCAATTGGGAAAAATTTGCTATTTGCAGCATAAAGATAAATTTTACCATTAATAATCCTCAATTCTTTTACTAGTAAATCATTATCAATAGATGCAATCACAATTTTGCCATTTTCAGGTTCAGCCTTAGAATTTACAACAAGCAAATCACCGTCGTATATGCCTTTATCAATCATACTTTCACCATTGACACGCACAAGAAAGTAATTTTCGGTTTTGCCAAACAAATTATATAAATTAAAATTTTGATAATCAAATAAACTCATTTGATTATTTGCATTGCTTGTACGAGCTGGCAAAACAGGAGCTTCAAAAGTATACTTTTGTTTAATGCGAGATTTGCTTTTCCCTTTCATCCTTTAAATCAAGATTTCAATATAAAAATATAAAATTTAAAAATATCTCACCTATCATTTACAATGTGTGAATGATAAAAGTGATTTGTCCAAAATAATCAAGCGTTGCAAAAAATGAGCTATTGATTGGCAAATACTGTCCATTTGGTGTTTGAATATATTCTTCACCCTCAAAAATACGATAGCGTCGTATTGTAAGATTTTGGTCCATTTGAATAAGTATTAGCTTACCATCCACAGGTTTTTGATATGTATCAATCACTAGCAAATCACCATTCCGAATTCCACCGAAATTATCTGCATCGCCAATAACACGCGCAAAAAATGTGGAATTAGGATGCTTGACAAGGAATGAGTTCAAATCAATTTCTTCCTCGATGTCTTCATCAGCAGGAAGTGGAGTACCTGCCGAAACACTCATTCGATAGAGTGGTAAATTTACTTCTTCTTGATTACCTTGAGATTGATTGCTTGATAGCAATTCAATTGTTTGCATATTTCCCCCCAAAAATATTTGCAAATTTATGAAATATTTATTAATTATTCAACAGAATTTTCTAAAATTTTTATACTTCCATTATTTGCATCAATTTCCGCATTAATTCCAATCGGTAAAGTTAATTGATTATCCGTATGCCCAATCATTAATCCCGAAAATGATGGAAATCTTCGCGTAGCAAAATAATAATCCAGACTTTGCTCAGTAGAAAAATCCCACACGGGAGATGCTGATTGAGGCTCGCAAGCATTACATTTTCCCCAAATAAAACCCTTCAGTTTGTCAAATTTCTGCGATAACTCAAGCGTACAAAGCATTCTATCAATGCGATAAGGCTCCTCGCCTGTATCTTCTAAAAATAAGATCTGTCCGTCAGTCTGAATATCATAAGCAGTTCCGTTCATTGCTGTAATAAGCGAAAGATTGCCACCAATCAAGCGTCCGCGAGAAATTCCACTATGTATTGTTCTGGTGGGATATGCATTGCGGATGCCAATTTGCGCCTGGGGATTTGTCAACACTAATCCATCTGAATTCCCGAACAAGACATCACGAAATGCCTTTATGCTATAATTTGTAAAGGATGAGAGTAACATAGGACCGTGAAAGGTTATCAATCCTGTTCTTTGATAAATAGTATTTAGCAATGCTGTAATATCGCTATATCCAATCAATATTTTCGGATTGCGAGCAATAGTGTTATAATCAATTTTATCAAGAATATGCATACTGCCATAGCCACCACGTATTGAAAAGATTGCTCGGACTTCATCTTTTGCGAATAATTCATTTAAATCGCTTGCCTTTTCTTCAATTCGTTCATCTATGCTATCATTTTTTGAAAAGAAATATTTTGGATAATAAGGTTTCAAATTAAAGTAAGTTAGTGCTTCTTCGACTTTCTGAATTTCCTCAGGAGTGAATGCAGGGGTTGCTGCGGAAAGAATTCCAACGGTATCGCCTTCTTTTAATGCTTTCGGTTTGATTATTTTTTTATTTTGTTGTGATTGCGCAGCAATTGCTTCCTGTGTTTGCGAAAAAATATGCGATTTATTAAATATCATTGCTAATGCACCAATAGAAAAACCTTTTAAAATATCACGCCTTTGCATAAATTTGTTAATTTTAAATTATACAAAAATAAATATTTATATTAGACATTTACATATTATCGAATATTCGTGTCATTCCTGTGCAAACAGGAATCTATCCAATCGGGCAATAGATTTCTCGCTTGGTTCGGAATGACAGATAAACGCAACAGAGGGCTTAATCCCTCTGGTATATACAAAACAATGTACTCGTAGAGACTCCATATATGGCGTCTCTACAATGATAGAAAAGATGTGGATATGACTGGTTAGATTTTTTATAAATGAATAAAATAATGGATAAATTAGAAAAATTAGCGACATCAATTCACGGCGAGCTATATTACGATAATTTTTGGAAAATACTTTATGCAACTGATGCTTCTGATTATCGGGAAATACCGCGTGGTGTGGTATATCCTAAAACAATTGATGATATTAAAACAATCATAGATTTTGCTCGAACAAAAAATATTCCGATTATTCCACGAGGTGGAGGCACATCACTTGCAGGCCAAACCGTTGGAAATGGGCTGGTTGTGGATATATCGCGATATTTTACAAAAATTCTAGAAATAAATGAACAGGAGCATTGGGCGTGCGTTGAGCCAGGTGTAATTCCCGATGTGTTAAATCAGCAATTGCGAAAACATAATTTATTTTGGGGACCCGAGACATCAACTTCCAATCGCAATACGCTTGCGGGTATGCTGGGGAATAATTCTTGTGGGTCGCATTTCCCACTTTATAAAAATACTCGCGCAAATATTCTTGAAGTAATTGGATTTCTTTCCGATGGAAGCCAAATTCATACGAAAGCATTGAGTAATACAGAAATTGATGAGAAAATTATGCTAAACAATCGGGAGGGCAAAATCTATTCATTATTAATAAATAAATTAAAAAATACCGATTTTCAAAATGAAATTTATTGCCAATTCCCTAAACCTGAAATTGAGCGACGTAATTCGGGATATGCAATAGATAGCTTATTGGATAGCGATTATTTTTTGCGAAATGGCAAACAATTCAATTTATCAAAGCTGCTTGCGGGAAGCGAAGGCACATTACTTTTTACAACAGAAATGAAAATTAATTTGGTTGAGCCACCACCAAGCAATGTTGCCGTTATTGCAGCTCATTTTAATTCACTGCGTCAAGCTTTGCAAGCTAATATTATTGCGATGAATCACAAACCAGGAGCAGTGGAACTGATTGATGATAATATTTTAGAATTAACTAAGGAAAATATTGCACAACGACGAAATCGATTTTTCATAAAAGGCAATCCCGCGGCTATACTTGTAATTGAATTTGCAAGGGATAATGAAACGGAGCTTAATCAATTAATTAATGAGACAATTGAAGATTTGCGGGATAATAATCTTGGTTATGATTATCCAATATTGCGTGGTGAAGAAATAAATCGAATATGGGAATTACGTAAAGCGGGCTTGGGTTTGCTATCAAATATAAAAGGCGAGGAGCGAAGCTATACTGTGATTGAAGATACAGCAGTATCGATTCAGGATTTGCCTGATTATACTGATGAACTTATCGCACGAATGCAGGAAATGGGCGTTCGTATTATTTCGTACGCACATTGCTCAACAGGGGAAATTCATTTTCATCCAATTCTGAATTTGCACACTCGGGAGGGCATTGAAAAATATCGGAATGTATTAATAGAAACTGCAAAAATTGTTAAAAAATATCGCGGTTCATTATGTGGCGAGCATGGCGATGGGCGTTTGCGTGGCGAGATGATTCCATTTATGTATGGTGAGAATATTTACAATTTTTTCAAGGAAATCAAATCTACATTTGATCCAGATAATATTTTCAATCCAGGCAAAATTGTAGATGCGCCACGTATGAACACTTTTTTACGAGTAAATCCTGAAAATAAAAGAAATAAGCTTTATACATATTTCAATTTTGATGAATACGGCGGTATTGAACGTTTTGCAGAAAAATGTAATGGTTCAGGCGATTGCCGAAAACCTCAAGAATTGGGTGGAATGCTGTGCCCCAGCTATAAAGCTACACGAAATGAAAAGGATTCTACTCGCGCGCGGGCAAATATGTTACGTGAAATGCTTAATGCATCAACAAAATCAAATCCGTTTGATAGTAAAGAACTATACGAAGTAATGGATTTGTGCTTAATGTGCAAAGCCTGCAAAAGCGAGTGCCCATCAAGTGTGGATATGGCGCGATTGAAATCGGAATTTTTACAACATTATTATGATGAACAGGGTGAGCCATTTCGCACACAAATTGTTGCAAATATTTCGCTTATATATAAATTTGCTTCTAATTTTCCACAAATATCAAATTTCTTTTTAAAAAATAAATTATTTTCTAACATTATAAAAAATATAATTGGATTTGCAAAAGAACGGCATTTCCAATTACTATCAAAAACAACATTGCAAAAATGGTATATGATAAATTATATACATAGTACCGATAAGCCAATTGTATATTTATTTAACGATGAATTTACAAATTATCAGGATGCGGATATTGGTATAAAAGCAATCAAATTGCTTGATAAATTAGGTTATAATGTGATAATTCCTGAGCATACAGAAAGCGGTCGGGCATATCTTTCCAAAGGATTTGTGAAAAAGGCAAAAGAAATTGCAAATGAAAATGTCAATGTATTAAAGGATATAATCACTGATAAAACTCCACTGATTGGAATAGAACCCTCGGCAATTTTATCTTTTCGAGATGAATATCCCGATTTAGTAGACAAAGAATTGCGCGAAGATTCAATGAAACTTGCTGAAAATTGCTTGCTTTTTGATGAATTTATCTGCAGGGAAATTTTAAAAAATCGAATATCACAAAATCTTTTTACTGATGATGCGAAACAAATATCGCTCCATACTCATTGTCATCAAAAATCTCTTTCTACAAGTGAGAGCTTAAAAACTATGCTAACACTCCCAAAAAATTATACAGTTTCGGAAATCCCATCGGGATGTTGTGGAATGGCAGGTTCATTTGGTTTTGAGAAAGAACATTATGCAATCTCCCAATATATAGGTGAGCTTATCCTTTTTCCGTCAATTAGAAAATTAGAGAAAAACGTTATAATAGCGGCACCGGGAACAAGTTGCAGGCATCAAATATTGGAAGGAACGGGAAGGATTGTATTGCATCCAATCGAAATATTATATAATGCATTAAAGTGAATTTATGGAAACAAATTATAGTACTATAGCAACAATAATAGGTTTGGTTGGGGCAATACTTACGACTATTGGGTATTTGCCGCAAATGATAAAAGTTATACGGACAAAGCGAACGCGGGACTTATCATTGACTATGTATATTGTAATGGTTTGCGGAGCATTATTTTGGTTTGTTTATGGTGTAATGATTTCATCAATTCCCATTATTTTTGCAAATAGTATTTCTTTCATTTTTGTATTTATCATTTTAATAATGAAAATCAAATATAAATAATGAAAATCAAGGATTATTATAAAATTCTAGGAGTGGAGCGGACTGCTTCTACTGAAGATATAAAGGAGGCATATAGGCGACTTGTACGTATGTTCCATCCTGATTTTAATAAAGATCCTGAATCCTTGCGGTTATTTTATTCAATAACTGAGGCGTATCAAGTGTTAGGAAATCTGGAAAATAGATTGGATTATAGTCTAATTCTTTTCGAGCAAGACTTAATAAAAGAACAAGCAAAAAGAATTTTAAAACAGCGAAAGAAAAAGCAAAATGGGGATGATGAAGACAATGATTTGCCTGTTTATTTTTAATTCATTCCAATTTCCAATAATAAAATAAATAATAATTATAATTGTTTATAATTTATTGAAATAAAAAATATAATGGATAATAAAAATCCTGAAATAGATAAGTTATTTGAAGATCAACAAATAAATCAAACGAGCAAAATCAATCCACCACTTGCTGAACGAATGCGACCTTCTAGCCTTGATGAAGTTCTTGGGCAAGAGCATTTGCTTGGTGAATATGGACCGCTGAGGCAATTTATTGAAGACAAAGATTTGCCTTCAATAGTATTTTGGGGACCACCGGGAAGCGGGAAAACTACATTGGCTTATGTTATTGCAAATGAGATGAATGCTGATTTTGTACGGTTGTCAGCAGTTGAATCCGGTGTAAAAGAAGTTCGGGAAGTGCTTTCGAGAGCAGAGAAAAATTTGAAACGAAATAAAAAGACCATTTTATTTATAGATGAAATTCATCGGTTTAATAAAGGGCAACAGGATGCTTTGCTTCACTCTGTGGAAGATGGGACAATTACATTAATTGGAGCAACAACAGAAAATCCGTCATTTGAGGTAATTCCCGCTTTGCTAAGTCGTATGCAAGTTTATAAACTCAATCCATTAAGTAGTGATAATATTAAGGAGTTGATTTTGCGAGCAGTGAAACAGGATAAAATCCTTTCAAAATATGAATATGAATTTGAAGATTTAGATGATTTTTATGAATATTCCTCAGGAGATGCACGTAATGCACTGAATTTATTAGAAGCATCGTTCAAATTAGCTCGAAAATATGATACTCGCAAGATTTATATAACTAAAGAGATTTTGAAAAATGCAATGCAAAAGAAAATCCCACTTTATGATAAAAAAGGGGAATATCATTATGACACAATATCAGCATTTATAAAATCCTTGCGTGGTTCGGATCCTGATGCAGCAATGCTTTGGATGGCAAAAATGCTTGAAGCGGGTGAGGATCCACTTTTTATTGCTCGGCGAATGGTGATATTTGCAAGCGAAGATATTGGGAATGCCGATCCTGCGGCGCTGATGGTTGCTGTATCGGTTTTCCAAGCTGTGCAGATGATAGGGCTACCTGAAGCGAGTATAAATCTCGCGCAAGGGGTGACATATCTTGCATCTTGCCCGAAATCCAATGCTTCTTATATGGCGCTGGTTGGTGCGCAGGAAGTTGTTAGAAATAATCCTAATTTCGAGCCACCACTTTATTTACGAAATGCCCCAACAAAATTAATGAAAGAAGAAGGCTATGCAAAAGGTTATAAATATCCTCACGAATTTGAAAATCATTTTGTGGAAGAAAATTATTTTCCTATAAATTTTCAACCGACGCAGTTCTATTTTCCAACAAATAATGGCAGGGAAGCAAAAATCGTTGAGCATCTGAGGAAATTATGGAAAAATATCAAGAAATATTGATTATTCAATGATTTGATTGCTTTTTACGTCTTTTATTTTTAATAATATGATAAAATGAAAAAGCTAATATTTGCATTATTACTTTTGCTTCCTGTTGTAGCATTCTCGCAAAATCTTGAGCAAAGGCAATTCCAACTTGCTCAATCTTACGAACGCTCGGGTGATTTGAAGTCAGCAGAAAGCATTTACGCACAATTGACAAATTCAAATAAAACAAATCAAGCCTATATAGATTGTTATGTGCGGGTACTATCTCTGCAAAATAAATATAACGATTTGCTTGAATTCCTTGAGGATAGAGTTCAGATCGTGCCAAATTTTATAAATTATGCGTATTTGGCTCAAACATATTGGCTAAAAGGGGACATTATTAAAGCAAACGAAACCTGGCCTAAAGCTCAGCAATTGGCAAAAACGCAAGATGATTATTTGCTTTTATCTCAAGCATTTATTTCATTAAAATTATATGATAGAGCAAAGGATGTGCTATTGGATGGACGCAACAGGTTGAAATCTAAGAATTTGTTTAGTGAGGAACTTGTCAAGGTTTATACGCTTTTGGGAGATTATCAAAAGAGTTTCGATGAGATAATTAATAATTTGCTTATAACCCATAATCTTGCATTGGCACAAGGGCAACTTTATGCTCTTATGCTCAATGAATCGGCAAAGCCGATAATTAAGGCAACACTCGATAAATCGCTTTCATATACAAATGAAGATCCCTATATTTTATATTTATATAGTTGGTATGCTAGAAATATTGGCGATTTTGATAAAGCATTGGAAATTACATTAAAAATTGACAAATTATATAATTCTAATTATGCCGAAGTGCTTAGATTTGCAAATACTTCTAATATCGATGGGCAATATGATATTGCAATAAAAGCATATTCGCTGATTATTGAACAAGGGAAAAAGAATCCCAATACACCCTCAGCACTTTATGGTTTTGCACGCGCATTGGAACAAAAATTTTTAGCAGATAAGAGATTATCAGATGATAATATAAAGCAGCTAATTTCAATTTATAATCAAATCATAAAAGATTATCCGAACACACAGCAGGAAAGCGATGCATATATTTCGCTTGCAAATATTTACGCTCATTATTTACACGACAATAAAAAGGCAATTGAGTATTTAACCAAAATACAGCAAAGGCGCGGATTGACAAATAAATATCTTGATGCTCAATTACAACTTGCCGAGCTTTATTTAAAAGAAAAAGAAATTGACAAATCTATAGGTATTTACAACAATATTATTAATTTAACTGAGCAAACCCACCAAAGTGAATATTCAATTTATGCAAATCAGTCAAAATTCAATAAGGCTAAGTGCTATTATTATCAAGGCAAAATAGACACAGCAAAGGCAATACTTGCGGAAATAAATGTAGATCCTCAATCTGATATTGCAAATGATGTACTGGAATTATCTTCGTTTATTTCAGCTAATGAAAATATGATAATGGCATTGAAAACATACAGTGCAGCTGAATATTTGGAATTTCAGGGTGCGAAAGCTGAGGCAATTGAAAAATATGAGCAGGCAAGCAAATTCGGAAAAGGTGGAGACCTCGAAGAGCGCTCATTATTGAATATTGCAAATATTTACTTGCAAAGCGGGCAATATCAAAAAGCAATTGAGCAATACAATACAATTTTAGACCAATTTCTTAATTCAATTAATAAAGATTTGATTTATTTCAATATTGGCAAAGCATATATGCAAGACAATCAAGATGAGCGAGCAATATCGTATTTTACAAAAGTGCTTGTCGAATTTCCAAAATCAATTTATTATGATGAAGCTCGAAAATTCATTCGCCAATTGCGTGATAAAAAAGAAAAATCATAACAAAATGAAACTTCTCTGAACTTTTTTCGTAAATTTGTTTAATTAAAAAAATTAAATGAAGTTATGAAAAAGTTTATTATTCCTTTCCTAATAATTTGTGCAACACTGCCCGCATTTGCACAGCACAGATTTCTAACATATTACGAGACAGCACGTTATATGCAGTCTTCTCCGGGAGCATTCAAATTTGGTTTATATGGATTTAATAATCCTGCAATATTAAATTATTTGCACGATGCCGATTTCCAAGTTTCATTGGGAACAAAAGAAATGTATTCCAAAACTCCTTGGGCTTTGAATGCAGGGTTGAAAAGCCGTGGTGGCCCTGCATCAAGCTTTGGTATTATATACACTCCATATCAAACAGGTGCCGTTTATGATTATCGATATGCAATATCTATGGGAAACAGAGAATTAGGTTTCGGATTGAGTTATGGATTTGTTGGTGGTGATAAAGGGAAATTAAATCGTAGCAATACAATTAGTTGGGGTGCTTTATATCGACCAAATGCATACCTATCGATTGGTGCATTTCAAACTTATACAGATGATTTCAATCAATTTGAATCAGTTGCTGAGATTGCCATTCGACCAATTAAAAACTACCCGCTAACATTTTTTGGTGATGCTTCAATGTTCAACAAAGACCAAATAAATGATGCACAATGGAGCGCAGGGATAAATTGGGAATTTATGAAAGGTATTCGAATTGCTCCACGATATTATTCAAATAAAGCAATAAGCGTCGGTCTCGATATAAGTTTTGGCACAAGTGGAATTAGCACAGTTGCTATGACAGATAATAATCAGAAATATGATTATAATACAGTGACATTAAGATTTGGAGCCAAAGATAGAACAATATTGGAAGACTTAAAACCTTTGAATGTGTATTATGTTCTGGATTTAAGCAAACCAATAAAGTATCAAAAAGGAATATTTTTCGATACAAGTTATACATTACTGCAAATTCTTAATTCAATTGACCAGGCAAAGAATAAAAATGCAGTGAAGGGAATAGTCATTAATGCAACATCAATGCCAATAGGCCGCGAATTTCTTTGGGAAATACGTGGTGCATTAGAGCAATTTAAAGCAACAGGCAAGAAAGTTTATATGTTCATTGATAGAGCAGGAATGGATGACTATACATTTGCATCTGTGGCAGATAAAATCATTGTTGATCCAATTGGTGGGTCAGTCTCATTTGATGGATATATAATTGGTAGAAGCTATTATAAAAATATGTTAGATAAAATCCACATAGGAATTGATGAGTTTCGATATTTGAAATATAAATCAGCAGTAGAAAGTTTTACACGTGAGAATATGAGCGAAGGCGATCGCGAGCAGAACCAGGCAATGATTGAAGATTGGTTTTCTACAACATCATCAGCTTTGGTTTCATCAGGAAGAGTATCAAATCATAAGCTAGATAGTTTAATGAATAGCAATTTTATTTATTCCACAAAAGATCTTTTGGCAAATCATCTTGCAGATACAGTGGGGCGATGGAATGATTTTGCATCCATAATTCAAAAATATGATAATAAAGCAATATTCGAAAAATTAATCAACGAATCAAAAAAACCTATACCTTATGATGATAAATGGGGACAAGGCAAAGAAGTTGGGCAAATTGCTGTTATATATGCAATTGGCGAGTGTTCAATGACAACGGGTATCAAAGCGGTGTCGCTTGTTAAAGATATTGAAAGCGCGATGAAAGATCCATCAATTAGTGCGGTTGTGGTACGTGTTGATTCTCCGGGTGGTGATGCAATGGCATCGGATTATATTGCTGATGTAATGAAGAAAAATCGAGGCAAAAAGCCAATTATTGTCTCGCAAGGTGCAGTAGCAGGCTCGGGAGGATATTGGTTATCAATGTATGGCGATAAGATTGTCGCTTCGCCTTATACAATAACAGGTTCAATTGGTGTGATTGGAAATTGGATTTATGATAAAGGATTGAAGGATACCCTTGGTATTTCGACTGATTTTGTAAAGATTGGGAAATTTGCAGATTTAGGTTTTCCTTTTCAAATGCCGTTGATTGGGATTGGCTTACCTATACGAGATCTTAATAATGAAGAAAAAGAATTAATGAAAACAATGATACTTGATATGTATGGCGAATTTAAGGATAAAGTGGCAGAAGGTAGGAATCTAAATGTGGATAGCGTTGAGAAGATAGCGCAAGGAAGAATTTGGAGTGGTTCCCGTGGCAAATCCATTGGATTGGTGGATGAATTAGGCAGTTTGCAAGATGCTATCAATATTGCAAAAGAAAAAGTGGGAATTAAACCAAACGAAAAATATTATATTGTCGAATATCCAAAACTTAAACCATTTGAATTTTTATCTCTTTTTAATCAGTTCTTATTCAAAACCCCAAGCATAAAGATTGAGAATCCTGTTGAAGATTTTCTCAAATTGCGTATAACAAATAATGGCAAACCAATGCCTGTTATGACCATCGATTACTATGATTATGTTAATTTTGAATAAATTTAGAGTGGAATATTAATTAAATGAAAACCGAGGTATTAGTAATAGGCAGCGGACTTGCGGGTTCAATTGCAGCTTTGACTGCTGCTGAGGCGGGGAAGCAAGTAACAATAATTACAAAAACTTCTGATTTAATGAGTGGTAGCACTCCCCACGCACAAGGTGGAATTATCTACCGAGGAGAGAATGATTCAAAAGATAAATTAAAAGAAGATATATTGATGGCTGGTGATGGTGCATCGTGGGAGCCTGCTGTCGATCAACTTGTCGAAATGGGACCTCGGCTTGTCAAGGAATTATTAATTGATAAATTCCAAGTAAATTTCGATTATACAAGCGAATACCAATTAGATTTGACTGAGGAAGGGGCGCATTCTGTCAGACGCATTATACACTCAAAAGACAAAACGGGTTACGCAATCCACGAAAAGATTATTCCGCATATTAGAGATAATCCAAATATTACAATTTTGACTGACCATACAGCAATTGATTTGCTAACATTATCGCATCATTCCACAAATCCTCTTGACATTTATTTGAAACCTACTTGCTTCGGTGCATTTGTAATGAACAATAAAACAAAAGAAATATTTCCAATTTATGCTCAAAATACAATACTTGCAACAGGCGGACTTGGGCAAATTTATATTAATACGACAAATCCTCCTGAAAATACAGGCGACGGAATTTCTCTAGCATATAGAGCGGGGGCGAGGATATTTAATTTACATTACATTCAGTTTCATCCAACAACATTTTATGGTGCAAAAGAGCGTTTTCTAATTTCAGAATCTGTCAGAGGCGAGGGTGGTATTCTTTTGGATTGTAAAGGCAATCGCTTTATGCAGAAATATCACGAATTAGCTGAACTTGCACCCCGCGATGTTGTTGCACGTGCTATTTATGACACTATGCTTGAAACTAATTACCCCTGCGTTTATCTTGATATTAGCCATAAAAATTCTGAATGGATAAGAAATCGTTTCCCAACTATTTATGCATATTTATTGAAAAATGGCATTGATATGACAATTGAACCGATTCCCGTAGTACCTGCTGCACATTATTCTTGCGGAGGAGTTGGTGTAAATTTAAAAGGGCGAACTTCTTTACGTCGTTTGTGGGCAGTGGGGGAAGTATCCTGCACGGGTGTTCATGGTGCAAATCGATTAGCATCAACTTCGCTTCTGGAAGCTTTAGTATGGGGATATATAGCGGGCAACGAAGTATCTAAACCAGATAAAGAAGACGATTACTTCCCGCAGATTTTCGATTGGGTAAGCGAGGTTGAAGATGTCGATAATGCTTTGATTGCTCAAGATTGGCTAACTATTAAAAATACAATGTGGAATTATGTTGGGCTTGTTCGCACTCGTCAGAGACTTCTGCGTGCACATCAAATCCTTAGACATTTGCAAACAGAAATTGAATCATTTTATCGTAGAGCAAGAATGAGCCCTGAAGTTATCCAATTGAGAAATGGAGTAATTACTGCGTATGCTGTCACTAATTCCGCAATGGAGGATAGGGTGAGCCGTGGTGCCCATTATTTAAAAGATTAAATTTTTATATTATAATATTAATATTTTATATCATTATTTGAATATTTTTGATTAATTTTAAAAAATTAAAATTTGAAAGAATGAAATTTAAATTTTCAATATTAATCGGCGTTTTTTTCATATCGGTTTTTGCATTACATAGTCAAGATAAATTAGTCAGTGATTATCTGCAACTATATGCACAAGGGAAAATGAATGAGGTACGGAGTGCATTGCCTGATTTGCTCGTAGAATATCCAAATGATCCAGGTGTGAAATTACTGCTCGCCGTTGTGCTCGAAGACGCAGATAAAGCTGTGGATATTTATAAAGAAATTGTTCAAAAATACCCAGAAAGCAAATGGGCTGACGATGCATATTGGCGATTAATTCAGTATTATGCGGTCAAAAGCGATGTCGAAAAAGCTGAATATGAATTAGATAATTTTAGGAAACGCTATCCAACAAGCGATTTTTTAGTGCCTGCAACTGATGTCGTTCGCACTGCAAAGAGTATTGCAACAGCAAAAGGTAAAGAGGCTCAAGCAACTCAAAAAGTTGATACGCAAACAAATTTAAAAACCGAAACAAAACCCGTTGAAAAACCCCAAGAAACAAAAGTCACAGGACCCATAACCTATGGTTTGCAAGTTGGCTTATATAGTACAATGCAAGCAGCGGAAGCGGAACGTGATCGATTTCTTAAGCAAAGATTACGCACAACTATAGAAGAAAAGGTTGTGGATGGGGAAAAGAAGTATGCAGTTGTAATTGGCAATTATTCTTCGATGGAATCAGCCGAAGCAGCAAAAGTTATAATACAACAGCAATGCAATTGCAATCCTGTTATATATAAAAAATAATTTTGCAAAAAAATAGTTTATAGTATTAGATTATATTGTTCTTTAAAGGTGATGGAAGAGCGGGTAGCAGGGAATCATTTCGATGATTTCAGGAAAGTCCGAACTTCGCAGAGCAATATGCTTCCTAACAGGAAGGTAGCGCAAGCTACGGAAAGTGCCACAGAAAATACACAGCCAATCCTGGAGCAATCCGAAATGGAGGCAAAGGTGAAAAGGTAGGGCAAGAGCTTACCGCCGAGATGGTGACATCGCGGGCAGGGCAAACCCCTTATGAAGCAAGGCTAAATAGGTCTGCATCGCTTTATTTAGAGTGGTCGAGTTGCTCGCTCGATTATTCAGTTGAATTGTGCAGATGGGTAAGCCGCTAAAGTGCAATGGCAACATTGCACTCAGATAAATTGCTACTTCGGAGATATTTGGAACTGTTTATTGAAATATAATCAGAACAAATATTTCTATGACAAAATTCGGCTTATAACTCTTCCATCATCGATATTTTAAAATTATATTTGAAAGGTGATTTATGAAAATACCTGATGATCCTTTTGTCCAGGAGTTATTACCTGAGTTCATTGACACTTGGATGGACGATTTGCAAGATAAATTGCCCACTTATTTAGAAACACAGAATTCAGCAGAACTTTATCGATTAGCTCATACTTTAAAAGGCTCTTGTTTGCAATTTGGATTAGATGAAATTGCAGAGGTAGGTATTGAACTAATGGGGTATGCAAAAAATGAAGAATGGAGCAAAGCAATCGAAATTAGCAGCACATTGCTTGATATGTTCAAAAAAGCTAAGCATTTTCTTATTGAAAATGGTCTTTATGAGATAGATTAGTAATTTTGATTATTATATTTGGAAGTGGAGATAGATATGAAAAAGTTTCTCTTTTTTCTCTCATTGTCATTAATTATTTTCAATGGCGTATCATACTCACAACAAAAGGGACAAGTCAGAGTTGCAGTTTTACCATTCGAAAATGCTGATGGAAGGATGGAATACAATGTTTGGAGCTACAAGTTGCAAGATTCACTCACAAAATATTTGAAACAACTCGATCCTGATGAACTCAATTATTGCATAGTGCCAAGTGATTCAATTGAAGCTGTTCTTGCAACAATGAACATCGACCCTGCAAATCCACAATATCAATCTGATTTGTGGAAAGCAGTTGAAGAACTAAAATGCACCCTTGCAATTATGGGGGATTTTAATGTACAAGGTGGCAAATTTTTGATAAATTGTTATGTTTATATAGTTGAATATAAACTTGCTGACCCGCGGTATCAAGTTCGAGACATATTCAAAGATATGGATAAAATTCTCGAAGCTGTTCCTGAAATTGGAAAAAAGCTTCGTCCTGCTTTATTGCAAGCAAATTAAAATTAAAGGGCAACTTATAAATTGAAGTTGCCCTTTAATTTTTTTGTTTTTTGCCCTCATCTCTTTATTATCTTTTCTACCTTTATTCCTCTGTTTGTGTATATCTTCATTATATATATACCGCTAGTTAAATTCGATATGTTCATATTAGCTTGAGTTCCTGTTATTGATTTGCTCCCCACTATCCTGCCTTGCATATCAATTATCTCTACTCGCTCTATCTGCAAATTTGCATTTGCTATGTTTA
>Ga0067045_1003049_pt1 | contig 32957 bp, 29 predicted proteins | sample TerdegcTABiofilm_FD_59184 | JGI IMG/M metagenome (GOLD analysis project Ga0067045, IMG submission 59184) | Combined Assembly of (Gp0054472, Gp0054536) Wastewater bioreactor microbial communities from Singapore -Terephthalate degrading...
GGTTCATCCGGTTAATGAGTACCTTGGTATTGCATAAAATCACATGGACATGGCAAGAGCCCTGTTGTTTGAGACCAATCGAACAACAAAAGGAGGCTCCAGACCATGTCCACATCGGTTCTTTATCATGCTTTCAATCTGAAGGGTATTACTTATAGAGCAACACGCTTCACGGGTGACGTCATCGAATATTTTGCAGATGTGAAAGAAGAATACATTCGCTGTCCAAAGTGCGGGCAGCGTAAATTTACCTTTAAAGGACAGAAAACACGGAGTTTTCATCTGGGACCTATGGGGCGTAAGAGGTGTTTCCTTGTACTTTCCCTTCATCGAATAAAATGCAACACTTGCGACACCCTTTGGTGGCCCGATCTGCCTTTTATGGTGGGGAAGCATAGATTTGCCCGATCCTTTGCTCTGATTGTTCTGGATCTGCTTCGATTCGGCACGATTCGCTGGGTTGCCGATTACCTCGGCGTGGGTTGGGATATGATCAAAGAGATTCATAAGTTGAAATTGCAGCGCCTCTATCGGAACATTCCTCTTCATAAAGTTCGGTATATCGGCATTGATGAATTCAGCATCCGGAAAGGCCATGAGTACATGACCACGGTGATGGATCTCTCCGAAGGACGAATCCTTTACGCCACTGAGGGAAAGGGCAAGGAGGGGATTTTACCCTTCCTGAAAAAACTTGCACGCAAGGGGAAAAAACTGCGAGCGGTTGCAATGGACATGGGAATTTCCTTCTTCTCCGCCGTCCGGGAAGCCCTTCCCAATATCGATGTCGTCTTCGACCGTTACCATATTATGGCTCTGATGAATCAAGGCATCGAAAACTTGCGCAGAAATCATCAGAAAGAACTTGATGATATCGGGAAGCAAACCCTCAAGGGAAACCGCTTCCTCCTTTTGCGAAATTATGATTCCCTGAAGCCGGACCATAAGGAACGTCTCGATGCCCTGATGCAGGCCAATCAGCCTCTATTCGTCATGCATTCCATGAAAGAGCAACTCAGACTCTTCTGGGAAATACCGGAGTACGCCCAGGCTGTTACCTTCCTTGACACCTGGTGTAAGGACGCCATGCTGTCCGGAATCAAAGAACTCGTCAAAGTAGCCAAAACGCTCTCCGGATACAGGACTGCGATACTCAATTATTTCAAACATCACATTACAAATGCCGCCCTTGAGGGCACAAACAACAANATTAAAACTTTAAAAAGGCAGGCCTATGGATTCCGGGATATGGAATACTTCAAACTCCGCCTCTATCACCTGCATACTCAGAGGTACTCATTAACCGGATGAACCTAAATTGCTTCACTTTCAGCAAGGGCCTCTTTTGCATGTTTCAGTTCCGTGATATCTGTGACAGTAGCTACAATGCCGCCCAAAGAACCGTCGGCTTTGTGAAAAAGGGCTTTATGGACTATGTCATTCCGCACATTGCCATCTTTGGGGCGGTTCTTTGCTTCATAAATCACACGGCCGCCTTTTTGAATCAATTCTTTATCCATTCTATGATGCAGTTCTATCATGTCTGCCGTCTCAATATCCTGAACATCTTTCCCCAAAATTCCTTCCTGTTGAACGTCCAAGTATTCCTCGAAAGCCTTGTTGCAGCCCATATACTTGCCATCAGGATCTTTATAAAAGACGGGATCGGGAACGTTATTGATAACTGCTTTGAGAAGATACACCTGTTGCTCCAATTCCTTTTGATGCAATTGGAGTTCATGGACGAGCCTCTTCAGTTCCCCTTCGTTCAAGGGGACAGCTACGCAGTCCTTCTTTCTATTCGTCATGGTTTGTCCTTTCCTATATATGTACTGGTCTCGTGGATGTCCAGATGCTGAGAAACTGGTGACTTGGTGTCAGGCGGGCTAAATTCCTTTAATTTTATGCCACAAGAACTATTCCCATTCAAGCATGAATTACTGAAAGCATAATAATAGAATTTAAAGATCTACCCAATAATATGGCTCGGTTTTCATCTATGGAAATCCGTCCTTGATATTTTCTGATTCCTTTACTAGTTTACCAATCACAGCGGTGATTTGGATCGGTTACTTGCAACCGCTATAAAAATGATGCTAAAGGCCGGGATCAGAATGTCTGTTTTAAGCCCTATGCCTTTCTTGGCATGGGGTTTTTTGTTTTGCGAAAGGAGGAATACGACTATGCCAGTAGGGAAGAGGAAGGGACCACTACCGGACGGGCATCCACTCAAGGGCGGGTTAATCATCGTCGGAATGAAGAAACCAGTGCCACTGGAGAGGCAATCGACAGAGGGACAGCCAGCAAAAGAGGAAATGCAATCAGACACGACAAACACAAACACAGATCAATAGAAAAAATCGGGAGGAGAATATGGTTATGTCCAAAACTGGGCTGATGATACGGAAGGGAGCGGGATCATTGATCAGGGAAGCATCAGTGGACGAGCCGATTTACACACGAGGATTCGCAATCTGAGGGTTTTATTCGATACAGTCCTTGAAAGATACAGCGGAGAAAACCTCGCCAGACTCGAACAAGAAATTGGAACAGCCGGACCAGAACGCTACTCAATCAAGGCCGGCATAGATAGAAGGAGGATTGGGAGGAGTTCGAGCGGAACGAGAAGCATCTGACGGAAGCGCTCAAAAAGCATAAACCCCAGCCCCGGTCAAAGTAACATCGGTCCATTTTTCAGAGAAATTTGAAAAAGGCTCTTTTGAAATTACTCGCCACGGAAAGGCAGATGTATAAACGGAAGCGACCCTCAATTCCAGAGGCCACCACCCGGTCCTGTCTTCTTGGACCATTACAAGAATTCTTGTCCGGACCTCGGGTTGCTTTTCAAAATGAAGCTGAAGGGCCTTTGAATTTCTACAAGCCACGATCTCACCCTGAGACGATAACAGGCATATTTATCCTCCTTAAGAGGATTGCTCCAATGATGGGTTTATTAGTTTTCAGCAGTTATGCAGGACTAAGGAAAAGGGCGAAAAAATTCAGAAGTGGTAAAATAGCGGTAAAATAGCGGTAAAAATATGGTGTAAAAGAAAAAAGGACTTAACCAAATCTGGCTAAGTCCTTGATTTAAATGGTGGGTCAGGGCGGAATTGAACCGCCGACACTCGGATTTTCAGTCCGATGCTCTACCGACTGAGCTACCGACCCAACCTGATGTTTTAATACCTTTCAAAGATGGCTGTCTGATTATAGGATGTGCGCTTGTTTGTCAAGGTTTTTTTACTCACCTTCAGTTTCAGTGCCAAGCGATCCTTCCTGCCTGTAAATCACGATGGTCCCGGCAATTTTGTCGTGCCAGCCCTGTTTTTTGCCGTCAAAGATGATCCAGAGAAATCCCAGATAAAAAATCAGCGCCGAGAAGATGTAACCCACCCAGCGGAGGAAGGCAATGCCCGGAGTTATCTTTTCACCGGAGGTTTGGACAACTCTCAGCCCGAAGAGCATCTTGCCCGGCGTTTGTCCCGTGGTTCCATGAAAATAGGTAAAGTAAAGCATTCCAAGGAGATGGGTCATTGCATAATAGATGATCATGAAACGCCCCATGATATCTCCCGGCTCTACCGCGTCAAATCCGGCGCGCAGGGCGGAAAGACCGACGAGCAGAAAAATCAGGCAGATGAAGAACAAAATCAATTTGTCGACAAGAAAGGCGAGGGCTCTTATCCAGAATCCTCCATATCGATAAGGCGTCATTCGTTATTCCTCGAGAATTACGGCTTTTTGTGCGTTTTCGAGACCGATTCCGAACAGGCCGACTTCATATTGAATAATGGCCAGAATGGCGACCGCAGCGGTTTCCAGCTTGAGGATCTGCTTTCCCAGACTGACGGAAACAAACCCCGCGGCCGTTGCCGCTTCGACTTCTTCGGAAGTCAGGCCCCCTTCGGGACCCACAAGAATTGAAAAAATACAGGTGCCGGAAAATTTTTTCAAAAGATCCTTCAAGCCCTGCCGGGATTCCTCTTCCCAGAAGATCATCTTTAATGAATCCGCGTCCGCTGCCTTCAGTATGCCTGCAAAAGACTGAATTTCCGGTATGTTCGGCACATCGGAACGGCGGCACTGCCTTGCCGCCTCGCCCGCGATTTTGCGCCATCGCTCCGTTTTAAGGCGCGCTTTTTCAGGAGGCAGTCTGGGAATCGAGCGCTCTGAAGAAAAAGGAAGAATTTCATCGACGCCCAGTTCCGTCGCCTTCTGAACGATGAAATCCATTTTCTGCCCCTTGGGGAGCGCCTGAATAAGGGTGATTCGGGCCGGTCGTTCCGGTGCGGACTTCCGGTCGATGATTTCCGCAAGAGCCCGCTCTGCTGAAATGTCGACAAGAACGGCCGTGTACTCCTGCCCCCGCCCGTCAAATAGGGAAAGCCTGCTGCCCGGCTTCATCCGCTGGACGGACCGGACATAGTGCAGGTGCTCTTCGCTCAGTGCACAGCGACCGCCCACGGTCAAGGTGCCGGGATAGTAGAGTCGGGGAATTGTCAAGGCTGAGCCGTCTCTTTTTTCATGACGTAACAGACCCACTCCTTGTCCGTGATGGTGGAGTGGAGAATCAGAGGATCATGAAAAAAATGAGCTTCCATATCTCTCCGATTCTGATCAATGATGCCGGAGAGGATCAGATAACCTCCGGGGCGGAGCAGTGAAATCAGTTTTTTCCTGAGCTTGATCAGCAGATTGGCTGTGAGGTTGGCAACAATCAGATTGTAGGTTCCCTTGAGGGTTGAAATCTCCTCCTGCCTGACGGAAACCCGGTCTTCCACGTGATTGATGGCTATGTTTTCCTTCGCGATCTCTGTAGCCTTCGGGTCGATATCGACACACAGGACGCGTTCCGCGCCCAGTTTCGCGCTGGCAATCCCCAGGATGCCCGTTCCCGTGCCCACATCGAGAACGTTGAGCGGCTCCGGGGAACGCCTGGTGAGAATCAAATCCTCCAGGACTTCAAGGCACATCCGGGTGGAGGCATGTTGACCCGTTCCGAACGCCATTCCGGGATCGATTTCGATGACGATATCGCTTCCCAGGGGAGTGTACCGTTCCCATGTCGGTTTGATCACAATATTCCGGCTGACCCGGAGCGGTTTGAAATATTTCTTCCACTGTTCGCCCCAGTCCGGGTCTGTGATGACTTCCGTTTTCATTTCCGGGGCGCTGAATTCGGGAAAAATCTCTGAAAGACTTTGAAGATATGTCCTGAGGGCAGCCAGGCGGCTCTCCAGGCGGACATCGCAGGGCAGGTAGGCGTTTACTGATTCATTCAGGGGGGATTCCGGGAAATCCCCCTCGACTTGAGGTCCCAGATTTTCCTGGAAAACGCCTTCAGCGCCCATTTCCGTTACAAAGTTGGAAAGCGCGTCCACCAGTTCGGGTGGCGAGGTCAGCACGATTTTCAACCATTTCCCCTTGTTCCCCGTATCTTTACCGGCGCGGCTCGGCATGTTCGGCCTCCTGCTGACTGAAAAATTTCGTTGCTGGTTCAACCTGCTGTTCCCATTGACACTTCCACAGATTGCCGAGGAAGCGATTGATTCGTCTTATAACGCCTTTCCATCGATATTTCAAGCAGCTTGAATTTTCCCGGTCATCATGATAGCGTCGTTCCTCTGTTTTCAGATCCTATTATCAGGGATTTTCTTTTCGATGAAATATTACCCCGTTTTTTTTGATTTGAGGGAAAAAGTCTGTCTCGTTGTCGGCGGCGGGGCGGTTTCGGAACGCAAGGTCCAACGGCTTCTGGAGTGTGGCGCCTCTGTCCGTGTCGTAAGCAAGTCTCTTTCGGCTGGACTGCAGTGCCTGCTGGATCAGAAACAGATCCAGTGCCCGGCTGTTCGGTATTCCCCGAACTGCCTGGACGGGGTCTTTCTGGTGGTCTGCGCCACGGATGACAAGGCGATGAACGAGCAGGTGATGCGGGACTGCCGGAGTCGGGGGATTCCCGTCAATGTGGTGGATGACCCGGAGCTTTGTGATTTTATCCTGCCCTCGATTGTCGAACAGGGGGACCTGACCATTGCCGTTTCCACGGGTGGAAAAAGCCCGGCTCTGGCGAAATGTCTGCGTGAGGAACTGGAGTGCAGGTATGGACCGGAATACCGGGAAATGGTGGATATTATGGGAGAACTGCGGAAGCGGATTGTGGCGAGAGGCCGGCCAACTGAAGAAAACAGGACCCTTTTCGAGGCCGTGGTTTATTCGGACATTCTGGAACTTCTCCGCAGGGGGGACTTGGAAGGCGTCAGAGTCAGAGTTCGGGAGCTTACCGGGGAAGACCTGGAAATAAAGGCAACATGAACACATTTTTCTTCAAGGCGGCGTTTTGCGCTTATCTGGTCAGCGCGCTTGGTTACGTGGCTTCCCTGCTGGTGAACCGGTTCCGGATAGCAAAGATGGCCCTCTGGCTGATGATTTCGGCCTTTCTGTTTCACTCCCTTTTCCTTCTGTATCGACTTTTTGAAACGGGGCAGACGCCTCTTCTGGGTTTCCACGAAGCTCTGACCTTTTTCGCCTGGGTTATGGCCGGGATTTTTCTGGCTCTGCAGTTCAAAACCCGGACGGTGGTTCTGGGGGCCTTCGTATCGCCTGTCGTTTGCCTGCTGATGATTTATGCGAGTCTGGGGCTGCGGAGTGCCGTCACGATCCCCGCGGTCCTGCAGGGTGGCCTGGTGCCGCTCCACGTGATTCTTTCCGTGACGGGCGAGGCCCTTTTTGCCCTGGCGTCCTGTGCGGGGGCCATGTATCTGCTGCAGGACCGTTTCCTCAAGAGCAAGAAAGCGGGGCGCATCAGCCGGCTGCTTCCTTCACTGGGAGATCTGGACCGGATCAATCATCTCTGTCTGCTATGGGGATTTCCCCTGCTGACCATGGGGGTGCTGACAGGTTCCCTCTGGGCCCGACTGGCCCTGGGGAACTCCTGGCTCTGGGATCCCAAACAGGTCTGGACCTTTACGGTCTGGGGAACTTATGCTGTTTTGCTCCATCAGCGCCTGGCCATTGGCTGGAAGGGTCATAAAACCGCCGTTTTTTCACTTCTGGCTTTTCTCCTCTTCCTTGCGGCCTTTCTTGTGGAAAGGGCTTTTTTTACCACGTTTCACCGGTTTCTCTGAGATCATGGGCATTCTTCTTATCGGCATGAGCCATAAAACCTCACCCCTAGCCGTTCGGGAGCGGTTTTCCCTTTCCTGCGAAAACCGGGATCATCCTCTGGATCGAATCCGGCAGATGCCGTCGATCCGGGAAGCCCTGTATCTGGCTACATGCAACCGGGTGGAGGTGCTGGTCAGCGCCGCGGAAGAAGCGGAACAGGCGGTTGAAGAAGGACTGAAAGCTCTGATGGCCGAACGGGGGGGGATATCCGGGCAGGAACTGGAACGCTGCCTTTATACGCTGAGCGGGGCGGAGGCTGTACGGCATCTGTTCCGGGTGGCTTCCAGTCTGGATTCCCTGGTCATGGGGGAACCGCAGATTCTCGGTCAGGTCAAGGAAGCTTACCGGGAAGCCGTGGAACATGGTGTCACGGGGATCCTGCTGAACCGGATTCTTCATCATGCCTTTCAGGTGGCCAAACGGGTGAGAACGGAGACCGGCATTGCCGATAACGCGGTGTCCGTCGGGTATGCCGCGGTCGAACTGGCGAAGAAGATCTTCGGGAGGCTTGATGGGAAAGTAATTCTCCTGGTGGGGGCGGGGGAGATGTCCGAACTGGCGGCCCGCCATCTGCTGAAGCAGGGCATCAAATCCATTTTCGTCGCCAACCGGACCCATGCCCGGGCGTTGGAGATGGCGGAACAGTTTGAGGGAAAGGCGGTCGTTCTGGAGCAGGTGCCCGAGGTTTTGAAATCGGTGGACATCGTGATCAGCTCCACGGGCGCGTCCAACTATGTCCTGACCCGTGACATGGTCGCCGCGGCCCTGCGCCGGAGAAAAAACCGTTTTCTCTTTCTCATCGATATTGCCGTTCCCCGGGATATCGAGCCGACGGCGGGAGACATAGACAACGTTTACCTTTACAATATCGACCACCTTCAGGAACTGGTGGATGAGAACCGAAACCATCGTCTGCGGGAAGCGGAAAAGGCCGAGGCGATCATTGAAGAGGAGGTGGGCAATCATACAGCCTGGCTTTCCACTCTGGATGTGGTGCCCACCATTGTGGAATTCCGGGAAAAGATCGAAGGAATCATGAAAGCGGAGCTGGAAAAATCAGCCTCATGGCGGCACTCGCTGAGCGAGATGGACCAGCGTCATGTTGAAAGCCTGATGGCTTCCATCGTCAACAAAATCCTTCATGAGCCCACGGCCTGCCTGCGGGAGCAGAGCCGGAACCAAAACGGAAAGGCTTACGCCGCCGCACTCCGGAAGCTCTTCAAACTGGAAAGATAGAAGGAGAGGGACGAACTCATTCGACAGTCATTGAAAATCGGAACAAGGGGAAGCGCCCTGGCCCTGACGCAGACACGCCAGATCGCGGCGCGTCTGCAGGGCCAATATCCCGAAATGCATCTTGAGATCGTGGTGATCAAGACCAGCGGTGACATCCAGAAGGACGTGCCGCTGGCGAAAATCGGGGGGAAAGGGCTGTTTATCAAGGAGATCGAAGAGGCCCTGCTGGCCGGAACGGTTGATCTGGCCGTCCACAGCATGAAGGATCTGCCGGCGGAGCTTCCAGAGGGACTTCAGATTGCCGCCGTCCCGAGACGAGAGGATCCTCGGGATGTGCTGATTTCCGGGATATGCCGGGAATTTGATAATCTGCCTGCGGGGGCGCGGATCGGGACAGGCTCCCTGCGCCGGAGCGTGCAGCTTCGGGACTGGCGGCCCGATCTGGAGATCGTGCCGCTCCGGGGCAATCTGGACACCCGGATCCGGAAGGTGGCGCAGGTGGCACTGGATGGGGTCGTCGTCGCCGCGGCGGGAATCCGCCGGATGGGCTGGGCGGAGAAGGTGACGCAGTTTATCCCAACGGAGAAGATGCTGCCGGCGGTGGGGCAGGGGGTTCTCTGTCTGGAAACCCGCGAAGGAGATACGGACCTGAAAGCGTGGCTGGCCTTTCTGGAAGACAAGAGGACACGGAGGGAAGTTACGGCGGAGCGCGCCTTCCTGCGGCGTCTGGGCGGCGGTTGTACCCTGCCCGTAGCCGCCTTTGCGGAACAGCGGGGGGATGTCCTGACGATTCGGGGGATGGTGGGAAGCCTGAACGAACGGACGATGATCCGGCAGGAAATTTATGGGTCGGTGGAACAAGCCGTGGATCTTGGGACGGAACTGGCTGAGCGTCTGCTGGACGGAGGCGGGCGCATTCTTCTGGAACACCTGGAGGATGGGCAGCCCTGATCAATCCATTTCAATATAGCAGAATCGCCGCATTCCGTGGTGGGAGCGCATTTTCAATAAAGGCCTCAAAATGGGGCAGGGGACGGATTCGATGAGCAAAAGGGGGAGAGTTTACATTATTGGCGCGGGACCGGGAGATCCGGGACTGATGACGGTGAAGGGAACGAAATGCCTTGCGGAAGCGGATGTCGTGATCTACGACCATCTGATCAATCCGGGAATCCTTCATCATGCCCGCGAAACCGCTCGTCTGGTGTATGCAGGAAAAGAAGGAGGAAAACATACCCTGTCACAGGAAGAGATCAACGCGAGGCTGGTGTCGGAAGCTCAGCAGGGGCATGTCGTGGCCCGGCTGAAAGGGGGAGATCCCTTCATCTTCGGGCGTGGAGGGGAAGAGGCGGAGGTGCTGGCCCGTGAGGGCATCCCCTTTGAAATCGTCCCCGGTGTGACTTCGGCGATCGCCGTCGCTTCCTATGCGGGCATCCCGCTGACTCATCGCCGCCATACCGCCACCCTGGCCTTTGTCACGGGACACGAAGATCCTTTGAAAGGACAGAGCGAGATCGACTGGAAGGTCCTGGCCGGAATAGGGACTCTTGTTTTTCTCATGGGGGTCCGCAATCTGTCCCGCATTGCGGCCGGCCTGATCGCCCAGGGGAAAAAGCCGGAAACTCCCGCCGCGCTGATCCGCTGGGGAACGACGGCGAATCAGGAAACGCTTGTCGGTACGCTGGAGAATATCGCCGACCTTGCCGAGGCAGCCGGATTTGCGCCGCCGGCCATCCTGGTGGTCGGCGGGGTCGTGGGACTGCGGAAGGAACTGAACTGGTTTGAGACCAGGCCCCTCTTTGGAAAGGGGATCGTGATTACCCGTCCCGAATCCCAGGCGGAATCACTGGCCGCACTTCTTGAGGACGCCGGAGCGCGGGTCATTTCCTTTCCCACCATCCAGATCGTTGCCCCGGAGAGCTGGGAGGGACTGGATTCGGCAATTCGCCGTCTGGAGGATTACGCCTGGCTGATCTTCACCAGCGCCAACGGTGTGCGCTTTTTTCTGGAGCGGCTTTACGTCACGGGAAAAGATGTGCGGGATCTCAAGGGAATACGGCTGTGCACCATCGGGCCCGCCACGGCGGCGGCGCTGGAAAACCGCGGTCTCCGGGTGGATCTGGTTCCGGAAACCTACCTGTCCGAAGGGGTGGTGGCGGCCTTCGAGCGGGTTGCGATTTCAGGGCAGAGGATACTCCTTCCCCGGGCGGAGAAGGCCCGCGATGTCATTCCAGAGGGGCTGACCCGTCAGGGAGCGGTCGTGGATGTCGTTTCGGCATACCGCACGGTGAATTCCGGCCGGGATCGTTCGGAGCTGGTGGAGCTGATTGCCCAGAGGCGGGTCGATGTCCTGACCTTTACGAGCCCATCCACAGTCACCAATTTTCTGGAGATCATGGGGCCGGATTTTCTTCCCCTGCCCGCCGGCATCCGGGTGGCCTGCATCGGACCAGTGACTGCGGCCGCCGCTGAAAAAGCCGGCCTGCCCGTGGATATCCTTCAGGAAATCTACACCATTCCTGGGCTGGTCGAATCGCTCAAGGTCTTTCTGGCAAAGGATAAGCCGCATTGACAGCCTCTTTCTTATATGTTTCCCGTAACAATGTACCTGAAATATAGGGGATGGCAATTCCTGTGAGGAGGGCAACTCATGATGGAAAATTTTCCAAAACCCGTCGTCGTGGTCAGTAAGTGTCTGGGGTTTGATTCCTGTCGATATAACGGGGATATCATTGACGCACCCTTTGTGGACAAGCTGAGGTCCCATGTGACATTTGTCCCGGTGTGTCCCGAGGTGGAGATCGGACTGGGCGTGCCGCGAAAACCTATCCGGATTGTCTCCGATAAAGGCATCACTACCCTGTATCAGCCAGCCACAGGGAAGGACTTTACCGGGACGATGCGGAGCTTTGTCGATGACTTTCTTGGTTCCCTGACCGAAGTGGATGGCTTCCTCCTGAAAAACCGTTCGCCTTCCTGCGGCGTGGGGGATGTCAAGATTCATGCCGGTTTTGACGAAGGAGCCCGGATGTTCCGCGGCAGCGGATTTCTGGGCGGCGCCGTCCTGGAGCGATTTGCCGGTCTTCCCGTAGAGGATGAAGGACGGATCCGTAACTTTACGATCCGGGAGCATTTTTTAACCCGGCTTTTTCTCTTCGCCCGTTTTCGGGAAGTGAAAAAGAGCGGATCCATGAGAGGCCTGGTCGATTTCCATTCCCTTCAGAAACTCCTGCTTATGGGTTACAATCAGGCTCAGATGCGTCTTCTGGGAAAAATCGTGGCGAACCATGAAAAAGCCGATTGGAATACGATGATAACCCGCTACGAGGAACAACTGAAGCGGGCGCTGGCAAATCCCCCGCGTTTTACCGCGATGATCAATGTCCTTCTTCATGCCTTTGGAGGCTTTTCAAACGTACTGGCGAAAGAAGAGAAGGCCTTTTTTCTGGATCTCATCGAAGAGTACCGGGACGAACGGATTCCCTTGAGCGCTCTTCTTCAGGTGCTGCGGGGCTGGTCCATCCGTTTTCGGAACGACTATCTTCTGGGGCAGACCTTCCTTCAGCCTTATCCCGGTCAATTATCCAAAATTACAGATTCTGGAAAAGGGCGAGAGCCGTAATGCCTTTGCCATCGGGATCCCGCACTTCGAATGCCGATTCCTCTTCTTCCATTATGCAGGGAGTATTAAAGACTTTGCCGCCGGGGGGGCTGGGCGCTCCTGCCACGTTTCTGGCGGGGGCAACCTTCGCAATGCTTGCAGTGATCGGGTTGCTCGTCTGCCGATAGAAGCCTTCATCCTGATTTTCTTGAACCCCTTTGGCAAAAGGAAGAATTCGAGAAACAAGTCCCGGCGATTTTCCTCCAGCTGATCATCTGTTTGACACGCCGCCTTGATAAGTCTATTTATATCATTATGTATTCATTTTGGAGACAAGGTCATTGAAAAAATGTGCAGAGCCACCACTTGGGCGATTGTCCCGGACAGGTTCAGACACTGGATCGTTATATTGAGGATGAATAGTCATGAATGCATCGGTCTCGACAGCCTGGTTGTCGTTTATGCTCTGTGTGATCCTCCTCGGGGTTGCCGGTTCGCGTCTTTCGCGCTACGGCGACGTGATTGCCCACAAAACCGGGATGGGAGGCACCTGGGTCGGGTTGATTCTGCTGGCGGCTGTCACATCGCTGCCTGAATTGATCACCGGGATCAGCTCGGTCACGCTGGCAGACACACCTGATATCGCGGTGGGCAATATTTTGGGCAGTTGCATTGCCAATCTCACCCAGATTGCCGTTCTCGATTTTCTGATCCGAGGCGCGTCCGTTTACAGCCGAGTGAGTCGAGGACATATCCTTTCTGCGGGATTCAGTATCATTCTCATCGGGATTATCGGCTTCAGCCTGCTGATCGGCGCCAATGGCTGGTCGATATCCCTGGGACATATCGGGATCTACTCACCGGTCATTGTCGTGCTCTACTTCGTTGCCGTGCGTTCCGTGTTTCGCTATGAGAAGGCGCAACAGGGGAACCCTGCGGAAGAGGAGGATCCTTATCCCGGTTTTCTGCTCCGCAAGGCCGTTGTTCTTTATGTCCTGGCCTCGTTGGTTGTGGTCGCCGCGGGTGTATGGCTGCCTTTTGTCGGGGTGAATCTTGCCCATGTCATGGGGTGGAGGCAGAGTTTCGTCGGCACGCTATTTGTTTCGCTGATAACTACAATTCCGGAAGCGACAGTGACCATCTCATGCTGGCGTCTGGGCGCCTTCGATATGGCCATCAGCAACCTGCTGGGCAGCAATCTGTTCGATATTACGATTCTGGCTGTCGACGATCTCTTTTTCTTAAAGGGGCCGTTGCTTTTCCGTGCGTCAACATTGCATGCGGTCTCGGTTCTCTCCGCCGTCATGATGAATGGCGCCTTGATCATCGCTCTACTTTGCCGCCCCCAGGTGCGCCTTTTTAAAACCGTGGGCTGGACCAGTCTCTTTCTGTTTTCTCTCTATCTCCTCAACTCACTTGTCCTTTATCTCTATGGAAAATAAGCATGGCAGGAAAAGGGGATGACCATGGGTGAGCGATTTGTCAGCGAGGTCATCTCCCCTGTCGTTTCCACGTGTGACACGTCCCGCATGGCCATCGGGGAGCCCGGACTTCCCCGGGAGTTTCTCTGGCGGGATCGGACCCTCCGGATTGCTGAGGTTCTGCGGACGTGGCGGGAAACCGGGAAGTGCCGTCATGGCAGCCCCGAACGGTATGTCCGCAAACACTGGTTCGAGGTGATCACGACGGCTAATGACATTATGAACATCTATTTCGAAAGACAGTCCCATCGTGGAAAGAAGGGGGACCGATGGTGGCTGTTCAGCATCCGGGAAGCAGAGGAAGAGAGGAAGGAGGATCCTTTTCATCCTTGACAAAAGCAATTTATTTTTAGATAGATTGCGCTTGCCGATAAATAAAACCGCCAGCATCTTTCCTGTTGTGTTGCCTGGTATTTCAGATCACGGTTTCCCGGAACAGGGCACTGCTTAAAGGTTAAGGTCGATCGGTCTGTCCGAAAGACTCAAAAGGCCGGTTTAATAATATGAAGAAGGTTAAATGATGATTGGTATTTCCAAACTATACTGCGGGGCGGTGGAGCCCGCGGATGTGCTGCGGTACAACCGGGAATCGAGCCGGCTGCCTTCCCATCTGCTCCAGTTTTCCTGGGACAAACGGCCGGTTGTTGTCTGGAACATGACCCGACGGTGCAATCTGAGGTGCATCCATTGCTATTCCAGTTCTCAGAACATCCAGTACAGCGATGAGATGACGACGGCCGAGGCAAAAGAGATGATCGAGGATCTGGCTGCCTTCGGTTGTCCCGTCCTTCTCTTTTCCGGGGGAGAGCCCCTCATGAGGGAAGACCTTCCGGAGCTAGCGCAATACGCCGTATCTCGAGGCATGCGGGCGGTCCTGTCCACCAACGGGACTCTGCTGACCCGGGAAAAGGCGTCCGTTTTCAAAAAAATCGGCCTGTCTTATATCGGCGTCAGTCTGGATGGCCTCCAGGCGACGCATGACCGCTTCCGGGGCGTTGCCGGGGCTTACGAAGCCGCGATGAAAGGCATCCGCATCTGCCGGGAAGAAGGGATCAAGGTAGGGGTGCGCTTTACCATCAATCGAAAAAATGCCGCCGATATTCCCGCCATTTTCGATCTGCTGGAGGCGGAGGATATTCCCCGGGTCTGTTTCTACCATCTGGTCTATTCCGGACGGGGGTCTGCCCTGGTCGCCGAGGATCTGTCTCACGAGGAAACCCGGCGGACCGTCGACCTCATCCTGGACCGGACCCGCGATCTTTTCGAGCGGGGGCTGCCCAAAGAGGTGCTCACCGTCGATAATCATGCCGATGGCCCTTACCTGTACCTCCGGATGCTGAAGGAAGACCCGAGGCGGGCGGCTGAAGTCCTGGAACTGCTGAAGATGAATGAAGGAAACAGCTCCGGCAACGGCATCGGCTGCGTTAGCTGGGACGGCGAAGTGCATCCCGATCAGTTCTGGCGGGGAATATCCCTCGGCAATGTGCGCCGTAGACCCTTCAGCGGGATCTGGACCGATCCGACCAATGACCTGTTGACCCGCCTCAAGGACAAGAAACCTCATCTGCAGGGACGCTGTGCGGCCTGCCGCTGGCTGGACGTCTGCGGCGGAAATTTCCGCGCCCGGGCGGAAGCGGTGACGGGCGACCTCTGGGCTCCGGATCCGGCCTGCTATCTGACGGACAAAGAGATTTCGCCGTCGGTGGATTCCTGACCATAAAAAAGAAAAAACTCCTGAGGATATCTATTGATCAGGGGCGATGAAAAACGGCCTTTGCATGAGACATGCAACCGTAGTTATATATTAAGGAAGTGTGTTTTGATGAAAACGTATCAGGAAAGATCCCAAGCGAGGTGAAAACCCTATGAATTTCCCCGAGTATCGACCCCGGCGACTCCGGAAGAACGATCTTTTCCGGCGGCTCATCCGGGAAACCCGTCTGTCTGTGGATTCCTTCATTTTTCCCCTGTTTGCAACGGTCGGCAAGGGAGTGAAAAAACCCATCGATTCCATGCCGGGTCATTTCCAGCTATCCGTTGAGCTGCTTGTAAAAGAGGTTCAGGAATGTCGGGAACTGGGAATCCCGGCAGTGCTGCTTTTCGGGATTCCGGAGAGGAAGGACGAAGCGGCATTCGGGGCCTTTGCCCGGGATGGAATTGTGCAGCAGGCTGTCCGGCGGATCAAGGACAAGGTTCCGGATATTCTCGTGGTGACGGATGTCTGCCTCTGCGAATACACAGACCACGGCCACTGCGGGATGATTGAAAAGGGCGAGGTTCACAACGACATGACCCTTGAGGTGCTGGCGGAAACAGCCGTCTCTCATGCGAAGGCGGGGGCGGACATGGTGGCCCCCTCGGCCATGATGGACGGTCAGGTCGGGGCGATCCGCGAAGGGCTGGATGAGGCGGGATTTGAAACGATTCCCATTCTGGCCTATTCGGCGAAGTATGCCTCCTGCTTTTACGGCCCCTTCCGGGAGGCGGCGGAAAGCGCCCCCCGCTTCGGCGACCGGAAGGCCTATCAGATGGATCCGGCCAACAGTGACGAAGCCGTCCGGGAGATGAACCTTGATGTTCAGGAAGGCGCCGACATCCTCATGGTGAAACCGGCCCTGCCTTATCTCGATGTCATTCGTCGGGCGAAGGAAGAATTCGACCTGCCCGTTGCGGCCTATAATGTCAGCGGCGAATTCGCCATGATCAAGGCCGCTGCCCGACTGGGCTGGCTTGATGAAGAAAAAGCCATGATGGAATCTTTGACGGCCATCCGCCGGGCCGGTGCGGACATCATTCTGACCTATTTCGCCCGGGAAGCGGCGAAAGTTCTCCAGCGATGAACAGTTCTCCGCTCCCTTCAACTCTGCGAATGGTGGCCTGGGAAGTGACCCGGAGCTGCAACCTGTCCTGCATTCACTGCCGGGCCTCGGCGGAGAAAGGTCCCTATGCCGGGGAACTCTCCACCGAAGAGTCGAAAAACCTTCTGGAGGAGATCGCCGCGTTCAGCAGGCCGGTGGTCATCCTGACAGGCGGGGAACCCCTGCTGCGGGAAGATATTTACGAGCTGGCCGCTTACGGAGACGGACTGGGATTGCGAATGGTGCTGGCGACGAACGGCACCCTTGTCACGGAAGGGATCGCCCGGCGGATGCGGGAGTCGGGAATCCAACGGGTCAGCATCAGTCTGGACGGGCCGGATGCGGAAAGCCACGATGCCTTTCGGCAGATGTCCGGGGCTTTTGCCGGTGCAATGACGGGGATTGCCGCCTTAAAAAAAGCGGGAATGGAATTTCAGGTCAATACGACGATCACCAGCACCAACAGGCATCAGCTTTCCGCCATGATGGATCTGGCCGTTCGCCTTGGGGCCGCGGCCCATCATATCTTCCTGCTGGTGCCCACCGGACGGGGACGGGATCTTGCGAATCAGGCCATCAGCGCGCAGGATTACGAAGACACTCTGCAGGCCTTTCATTCGGCGAGCCTGACCTGTCCGATTCCCCTGAAGGCCACCTGTGCGCCGCACTATTACCGCATCCTGCATCAGAAGGGCTCCGCCGGGAAAAGACCTTCCACTGAAGGGCACGGGACTCTGCATGCCGTGACCCGGGGATGTCTGGGAGGAATTTCCTTCTGCTTTATTTCTCATACCGGTCAGGTGCAGCCCTGTGGCTATCTGGAACTGAATTGCGGGAATATTCGAAAAGCCGGTTTTGAAATGATCTGGAAGAATGCCGCCGTTTTTCAGAAATTGAGGAATCCAGAGGCATTCTCGGGGAAATGCGGCCACTGTGAATTCTTCCGGGTATGCGGGGGCTGCCGCGCCCGGGCGTATGAGCTGACGGGCGATTATCTGGCGGAAGAGCCGTTCTGCATTTACGAACCGGCGAGGAAGGCGGCCGCCTTGCCATCCCGAGGGGAAACGGAACCGGGGAGTCCCGAATAGGCCGGACAGGTAAACATGGACGGGATCGATAAAAGAATTCTGAATCTGCTTCAGACGGAATTTCCCGTGACGCCGGAGCCGTTCAGGGCGGTTGCGGAAAGGTTGGGGATTTCTGAAGGCGAAGCGCTGACGCGCATTGCTAGGCTGAAGGACGAAGGGATAATCCGGCGGATCGGCGCTGTGCTGGACAGCGGCAAACTGGGCTTTGTCAGCCGTCTCTGTGCCGCCTCCGTTCCCGGGGAGCAGGTTGACTCCTTTGTCGAGTGCGTCAATGCCCTAGACGGCGTAACACACAATTATGGAAGGAATCACGCCTGCAATATCTGGTTCACTCTGATCGCCCCTTCGGAGGAAGATCTGGAGAAGACGATTGCGCGCCTTTCGGAAGACACGGGAATCGGCCCTGTTCAGATGTTCCGGGCGGTTCGGACATTCAAGATCGACGCCCGGTTTCTCCTTGATGAAAACCTGCCTGAAGATCAGAAATGATCGGTTGGAAAGTGATGCCCATCCCTGATCAGAGAGGGTATTCAGGCGGATTGGCGCGGGCTTACGCCACCGCAAGCCACGGGACGGACGGCTAAGTTGCCGCAGGGTGCGTTTCGAGATGGAATCGGAGAGAGAAAAGGGAGTTGATTTCACGCGTTTAAAAGAGGGGGGAGTTTTTGTAGAACCTTGAAAAAACTTCGTTTGACGGCCGTCCTGGTTTTTGCGCTGCTGAGTTTTTCTTTTACGGGTTTCGTTTCTCAGGTGAATGCGGGGGAAAAGCGAATCCGGATTCTGTATGTCAATGATTTCCATGGCTTTTCACAACCTTACCGCCCCTATGGCATGGATGACCAGTGGGGTGGTGCGGCCTTTCTCGATAAGAAGATCCGGGCGCTGCGTGCCGATCCTTCCATTCCGACCCTGCTGCTGGCCGCCGGAGACATGATTCAGGGAAACAACTGGGCCAACCTTTTTCAGGGAAGGTCGGTCATCGAACTGATGAATCTCATGGCCTTCGATGCCATGGTGATGGGCAATCACGAGTTGGATTTCGGCCAGGACGTTCTGAAACAGCGGATCAGAGAAGCGGCATTTCCTGTTCTGGCAGCCAATGTTCTGGGGCTCCCTGAACTGAAGCCGTACATGATCAAGGAACTCGACGGGATTAAGATAGCAGTGATCGGCCTGGTGACGGAGCATACACCCACGTGCACCCACCCGGCGAATGCCGTGGGACTGACCTTTATTTCCCCGATAAAAGTTCTGAAGACGTATCTTCCGGAGCTGCGGCGTACCGCTGACGTGGTGATCGTTCTGAGCCATCTCGGCCATGACATGGATCGGTTTCTTGCGGGACAGGTGTCCGGAGTGGATGCCATAATCGGTGGACATTCCCACACACGGGTGGCGAAGCCTTCCCGCATCGGCAATACGCTGGTCCTCCAGGCCTGGGAGCACGGCAGGGCGCTGGGCGTTCTGGATTTAACCGTGGAAGAGGGGCGGGTCACGGATTCCAGTTCCCGCCTGATAGATGTGAAGCCGGAGGATGGAGCTGCCGGTGAGTCTGTGGCTGAGCTTGTCCAACGGTATCAGCAGCGGATGGATGCGGTGTTGGATTCGGTTGTCGGCCGGACCCGGGTCAGTCTCAACGGGGCTGAAGTGCGGTTTCGGGAAACCAATTTTGGCAATCTTGTGGCCGACGTTGTCCGGCGGACTGCGGGGGCGGAGGTTGCTCTGATCAATGGGGGGACGATTCGCGCGAGCATTCGGAAAGGGCCCGTCCGGTTGAAGGAACTCTATTCCGCCCTGCCGTTCAACAATTACGTCGTGGCGTTCCGGCTGCGCGGGGACCAGCTTCGAGCCGCACTGGAGCATGGCCTTGCCCGGGTTGAATTTCGCGATGGCGCCTTTCCGCAGATATCGGGAATGACCCTGACTTATGACCCGTCAGCACCGGCGGGGCGGCGGATAAAGACGCTTTTCGTGGGTGGGCGGGCGCTGGCGGCGGGAAGAGAGTATACCGTGGCGACGAATGATTTTCTGGCGGCGGGTGGCGATGGATATAAGGCTTTTGCGGAAGTCATTCATGCTGAAGACCTCGTTGAACCGTCTGCTGCAGGCCGGCCGGGAGCGAAGCTCGTATTCAATGATGCCGGTCGCTGGCTGCGGGATCTTGTGGCCGACACGCTCCGGACGCAGGGTGAAATCCACCCGGTTCGCGAAAACCGCATCGTGGAGATTTTTCATCCTTGAAGATTTATGTCTGCAATCAACCTGTGTTTGTCGCCGCGGGCATGACCGTCCGTCACGCCCTGCTGGCGGCGGGATGCCGGGAAAAGCCGGAGGATCTTCTTGTCCGGGATGAATGGGGAAATGAAGTCGGCCTGGACGGCGCACTCCATGACGGTCAGCAGCTCTTTGTAACAAAAAAAAGTCAAACGGATGTTCGGCCGCGGTCTCTGTGACGATTCTTCCCATCTGCAATCTGATCCTCGTTTCCCTCTTGTTTCCGTTCCATGCCGCAGCGTGTTTCCTTTGGGTTTTTATTCTCTCCTTGACGGCTTCCTGTGCACGCCTGCGACGACTCTGACTGACCGCCTCAATATCATTTCCGGTTTGGAATGGAAGTGAGATCTCAATTTTCCGGACCTGCAGGCGAAAGAAATAAATCAGGTTGTCGATTGATAAAAAAAAGGGATCTCTTTTCTTAATCCAGAAATCTTAACCCAAACGGGTTGCTCAGGGTAGATTAAGAAGAGAGTCCTGTGTTATGTTGAACGAAAATTTCAGGAGTCTGAACAATACCGAATCTCATGTCAACAGGCGACAATACGGAAAACAGCGAAAAGAGTACGATTTATCTGGTCGACGGCAGCAATTATCTGTACCGGGCCTTTTATGCGATCCGGGAACTTTCCAATTCCAGGGGGCTTCCCACCAATGCCGTCTACGGATTCACCAATATGCTGATCAAGCTTCTCCGGGAGCGGAAACCGGAATACATTGCCATCACCTTTGATCTAAAGGGGCCGACCTTCCGGCATGAGACTTACGCGCAATACAAAGCCACCCGGAAAGCGACCCCCGAGGCCCTGATTCCCCAGATCCCCTATATAAAGGACATCATCCGCGGTTTTTCCATCCCGATTCTTGAACAGCAGGGGACGGAAGCCGATGATATCATCGGCACCCTGGCCTGCCGTTTTGCCGGGGAAGGCCTGAAGGTCGTCATCGTCTCCGGCGACAAGGACATGCTGCAGCTTCTTTCCCCCGATGTCATCATGATCGATACGATGAACGACCGGACCTATGATGTCGCGGCCGTGAGAGAGCGTTTCGGCGTGGATCCGGAGAAGGTGCCCGAGATCTTGGGACTGACGGGGGATATGTCGGATAACATTCCCGGCATTCCAGGCATTGGTCCGAAGGGTGCCTTGCGGCTCATTGAAGAGTACGGCTCGATCGAAGAGATTCTGCGGAATGTGGAACGCCTGAGGAATCCGAAACTCCGGGACAGTGTCCGGGTTTACGGTGAACAGGCCCTGCTGAGCCGCGATCTGGCCCGGATCCGCACCGGTGTCCCGCTGACCTTTGATCTGGAAGAGGCCCGCCTCCAGGAACCGGATCGAGAGGTCCTGACTCGACTGTTCCGGGAACTGGAATTTTCCTCCCTGCTTCAGGAATTCAGCGTCGTTGAAGATTGCGGCGACAATTCCCATACACTGCTGCGAACACCGGAGGCTGTGGCGGCTTTCATGGAACCGTTGAAAGAGGGGGGATTTCTGGTCCTGGAAATGGTGCTTTCCTCGAGTGAACCAATGCGGGCGGAACTGATTGGAGTGGCCCTTGGACTGGATTCCGGGAACGCCGGTTATATACCTCTGGAACCTGGCGCAGCGGAAAAGAGCGCTTCAAGTCTTTCGGAAGAGCAGGTTTTTCCCGTCCTTTTTCCATTTCTAGCGGATAAAAAAATCGCCCTTGTCGGTCATGATCTCAAAACGGTTCTGATCGTCCTATCCCGAAAAGGGGTGAAGGTGCAAAACCCCCTCCTGGATACGATGGTGGCGGCCTACATCCTCAATCCTGCGCGGCGCGGGTATGAACTCTCCGAGATTGTGCAGGATTATCTGCACCGGCAGGTGGAGCCGTTGCGGAAAAAACTGGTCGGCGGGAGCTCGCCAAAACAGTCTCCTGCGTCCTTTCCGCCTGAACGTCTGCGGGATTTTGCCTGCCGGCGGGTGGAAGCTATTGGGGAGCTGGCTTCGACTCTGATTGAAAAAATGGAAGAGACGGGCCTCCGGGAACTGTTCGATTCGGTGGAGATGCCGCTGGTGGCGGTGCTGGCCGCCATGGAAGAAAAAGGGGTTCTCCTGGATTTGCATCTGCTGAAGGAGATGTCTCAGGAACTGGGTCACCTTCTTTCTCTTTCGGAGGCGAAAATTTATGCCCTGGCGGGGGAGCGCTTCAATATCGCGTCTCCCAAGCAGCTCCAGACCATCCTTTTTGAAAAGCTTAATCTGCCCAAGGGGAAAAAGACGAAGGGAGGATATTCTACGGATGTGGAGGTGTTGAGCAATCTTGCCCTGAACCATGAACTGCCGGCCGAGATCCTTGCCTACCGGAGCATGGCCAAGTTGAAATCCACGTATATCGATGCCCTGCCTTCCCTGATCAACATCCGGACAGGACGGATTCACACCTCTTATAACCAGACGGTGGCAGCAACAGGTCGCCTCTCCAGCAGCAATCCCAATCTCCAGAACATCCCGATCCGCACCCTGGAGGGGAAGCGCATCCGGCAGGCTTTTATTGCCCCGCCAGGATGGGCGATCGTCTCCGCCGATTACTCTCAGATTGAATTGCGCGTGCTGGCCCATCTCTCCGAAGATCCGGTCCTGATTAATGCCTTTGCAGCCGGTGAAGACATCCACAGCCGGACGGCCGCCGATGTTTTCGGCGTGTTCCCGGAAATGATCAACGCGGAGATGCGCCGTCAGGCGAAGGTCATCAATTTCGGCGTGCTTTATGGGATGAGCGCCTTTGGCCTGTCCCGGGAACTGGGGATTCCCCAGAAGCAGGCCCAGGCTTATATCGATGGATATTTTAAAAAGTACGAAAGCGTCAAAACCTATCTCGACGGCATCCTCCAACAGGCCAGGGAACGGGGCTATGTAACCACACTCCTTAACCGCCGCCGTTATCTTCCGGAAATCAACAGCGTCAATCCCGCGGTGCGTCAGCTGGCCGAGCGCATGGCCATCAATGCGCCCATTCAGGGGACAGCGGCTGATCTCATCAAGATGGCCATGCTCAGGATCGCAGACCTCATCAGGGAAAAGGGGATGAAGTCTGCCATGACGATGCAGGTTCATGATGAACTGGTCTTTGAAGTGCCGCAGGAAGAAAAGATAGCGCTCATGAACCTGGTCCGGCAGGAGATGGAAGGGGTTATCGAACTCAAGGTCCCCCTCAAAGTGGATATCGCCTCCGGACGAAACTGGGATGAGGCTCACAGTTAAAAAATCCCCTCGGCAGGCGGGAACCCGGTAAAATGATGTAAAGAAGGAGTATCAAGAGAATGAAAAAATTAGCGATTTTATTTTCCATTTTACTTACGGTCTTTTTTATCCAGCCCTCTGAACTCATGGCTCGGAAAGCACCAAAGAAGAAAACGCCGGAGGTTAAAGCCGCAGTCGGGAAATCCGTCTCCAAGAAGAGAGTCGCCCGGAAAAGTCCCAGAAACACGGCTCCCGAGATCAAGTCCTCCATCCTGATGGACATGACCGACAGGCGGGTCCTTTACGAGCAGAATGCAGACCAGCCTATTCAACCGGCGTCTTTGACTAAAGTGCTTTCTCTGTACCTGACTTACGAGGCCATGGCTCAGGGCAGGGTTCGCTGGCTGGATTCCGTGGTTGTCAGTCAAGCGGCCCGGCAGGCGGATGGATCACGGATGTATATAGAAGCAGGGGAGAGGGTTCCTCTGGAAACTCTGATTAAGGGAATGACGGTCATCTCGGCGAATGATGCCTCCGTGGCCGTAGCTGAGCATGTCGCGGGCAATGTGGACCGCTTTGTCGAAAGGATGAACCGCAAGGCCGGTGAACTGGGAATGACGCACAGCGTCTTCCGGACTCCCAACGGCCTGCCCGCAGAAGGGCAATATACCACGGCAAGGGATATGATGATTCTGGCCGATGCCTATCTTCGACGCTTTCCTGGTTCGCTGGCCCTTCATTCTATGCAGTATTACACCTATAAAAAAATCACCCAGCACAACTGCAATGCCCTTCTGAAAAAATATCCCGATGTGGATGGGCTGAAAAGCGGTTTTGTGAGGGCTTCCGGATACAATCTTATTGCCACGGCAAGGCGGGGCAATACCCGCCTTATTGCTGTTGTCATGGGAGCGAGGACTCCTGAAATCCGGGTGCGGGAAACCCGCAGGCTTCTGGATGCCGGATTTCAGATGCTTCAGGCAAGCCGCACTGGCATTTCCTTGAAATCCTGAGGGCCTGCGCGGCTGTATGCTGCGAAAAAAGCTTTTAGTGCGCTGTGCGGTAATAGAACGTTATTTGTGCTATTTCAGCACAGTATATATCATGTTGATAATAAAGAAAAAAAACAAATAACCCCAATTCTGTTTTAAGCTAGAAAGCAGATTCCGCACTTGTTTTTTATCTGACGAGTTCGATCGAAGAACTCTTTTCCGTTTTTCCTGGATATTTCTCAGGGATTGTTAATCCGGTTATATTTCTTATCTTATTGATTATAAAGATTTATTTTATTTCTATGGCTTAGATGCAAAAATCTCATCGAGATTGGGATGATATTGGTATTCATCTTGCTGAATACAAAAAATGAAAAGTGGCACGTTCCTTATACCGATCGCATTTAGTCGTTTGTGGATTGTTAACGTTGAAAAGGCTGAAAGCTAATGCGGAATGAATTCAGATGCTGGTTGCAGATTCGCGTCTCATGGGTAAGGAGGACATAAAGGAACAACCGCATAATAGAGAAAATCGGGGTGATCTTTTCAGTGATCAGGATCAGTCCGGCGCCCTTAGTGAGTATGAGTTTTTTCTTCCGGAAATCGATTTGTCCAAGGAAAAGCCTCTGAAGGAGATATCTTCCGGAGAAAAAGAAAAGGGTGATGATCTTGAATGCGAGATGATTGGTTTTTTTGTACCTGATTAGTGTTTGTTTTTTGGTTTGTTTTAATTGAGCGGTGGATGGTTGTTTTCTCCCCTCCTTTCCCCATTCACTGCTCATTTGCTCATGATCTGAGAGTGGATCTTTAACGGCGATTCCTTTCAGTCAGCATAGTGGTGGATGGTTTTTGACTCCCTCCTTTTCCATCCACCCTTTTTTTTCTTTTAATTTCCATAATATACCATCTCTCCAAACACCCCCTTTCACTCAAGACTTCTTGACTTCACGCCGGAAAATTTTGTAGATTAACACCTTTAATAAAATCGATTCATTCGGACGCCGTGGATGAGGCGTTCTGCGGGGGTGCTCAAGATGTCCAGTCCGAAGGGTTCAGGGACAGGATCAGATCGTGATCTGTTGGTTTCAGACAACGCGGGGGTATCGGAAAACCTGGGTCCTGCCAAGTTGTTGAAAGGAGAGGAAACCATTCTTCTTGTCGACGATGAAGACGTCAATATCGAAGTGATGAGCGAAATCCTGGAGATGCTGGGATACCGGGTCTTCTCGGCGGAGAATGGCCAGGAGGCGCTCCGGATCTACCGGGAAAAGTGGAGGGAGATCGATCTGGTTATCCTGGACATGATCATGCCGGATTTGAAGGGGGGAGATGTCTTCGACCTGATGAGAGAAATGAACCCCCGGGCTCGCGTCATTCTCTCTACCGGCTACGGTTGGAAGGGACAGGCCGCGGACATCATGAGCCGGGGTTGCCGGGCCTTTATTAAAAAACCTTTCCATATTGAAGAGCTGTCCCGGAAAGTTCGGCAGGTCTTGGACGAGACGGAGTAATAAGGAATTATTCCTTCCGACGCAGGACCAGGGCTGAGCGGGTCGGTAGATAGAGAGTCGCCGTGTGCCGTATGTTGCCGTCCGGAAGGGGCTCCGGTTTCGTGAAGTAAACCTGGCCGGGATGCAGGCGCCCGTGACCGCCGAATTCGACGGCATCGCTGTCCAGAATCAGGTGATATTCCCCGGGTTGCAGATCCACCGGATAGTGGGCCAGGGATTGATGGGGGTGGAAGCAGAACAGGAAAACCAGACCGGCCCGCTGGAACCCCAGAAGCAGGTTGGCCTGATTTTCCAGGATCAGGTATGGTCCAGAGGCGTCAAGCAGACTGTATTCCGCTGCAAGATGCATCATGGCCTTGTCAAATGCCGCCAGAAAACGGTAACGCAGGTTGGTGTCGTCCCGGAGGCGCCACTGGCGGCGGGCATATTTGTATGACCAGTTATTTCCTTCGCGGGGGAAATCAATCCATTCGGGATGGCCGAACTCGTTGCCCATGAAATTCAGGTAGCCGTTGCCTGCGGTGGCCAGGGTAATCAGACGGATCATTTTGTGAAGGGCGATTCCCCGGTCCACCCGAAGATTGGATTCGAAAACGTTCATATGAGTGTACATTTCCGCATCGATGAGGCGGAAGATCAGTGTTTTGTCTCCCACAATAGCCTGGTCGTGGGATTCCGCGTAACCGATCGTTTTCTCGTCCGCCCTCCGGTTGGTCAGTTCGTAATACAGATGACCTATAGGCCATTGCTCGTCCGGGGTTTCTTTTAAGAGCTTGATCCAGTAATCCGGTACGCCCATGGCAAGCCGGTAATCGAAACCAAAACCGCCCTCCTCGCGAGATGCGGCAAGGCCCGGCATGCCGCTGACATCTTCCGCAATAGTAATGGCATCAGGCCGCAGAGTGTGAATGACTTTGTTGGCCAGGGCAAGATAGGTCAGGGCATCTTCATCCACGTTGTCCCCGAAATAATCGGCGTATTCCGTAAAGGCCTTTCCCAGTCCATGATCCAGGTAGAGCATGCTGGTCACGCCGTCAAAGCGGAATCCGTCGAAATGATACTCATCCAGCCAGAAGCGGCAGTTCGAGAGGAGAAAATGAAGGACTTCCGGCTTGCCGTAATCAAAGCAGCGGGAATCCCAGGCAATGTGGTCTCCCCTGGGGCCTTCATGGAAATACTGATAGAGGGTTCCGTCGAATCGGCTGATTCCTTCCTGTTCATTTCGGGCGGCATGGGAATGAACGAGATCCATAATGACGGCGAGGCCGGCCTCATGAGCGGCATCGATAAGTTCCTTCAATTCTTCCGGTGTGCCGAATCGGGATGAGGCTGCGAAAAAACTGGACACATGATAGCCCAGGGAACCGTAATAGGGATGCTCCTGAATGGCCATGAGCTGGAGGGTATTGTATCCAGCATCGATGACACGGGGCAGGATATTTTTCCGGAATTCATCATAGGTGCCGACTCTTTCTTTCTCCTGAGCCATGCCGATATGGGCCTCGTAGATCCGGGGCGATTCCGGTGGACGGCGGAAAAAGGGACTGTGCCACGCGTAAGGCTGCTCAGGTTTCCATACCTGCGCGGCGAAGAGGTGCGTGTGCGGATCCTGGACCGTGCGCCGGACATAGGCAGGGATGCGCTCGCCGCTGCCGCCCGGCCAGCGCATCAGGAGTTTGTAAAGCTGTCCTGATTTCAGTTTGTCGGCAGGAATGCGTACTTCCCAGTTTCCGCTTTCCCCTGTTCTACAGAGTGAATAGTCTTTTTCTTCGCGCCAGTCTGTAAAATCACCGATCAGGGAAATCGATGTGGCATTGGGGGCCCATTCGCGAAAGACCCACTCGGCGCCTTCACGGTGAAGACCGAAATATTCATGTCCGGACGCGAAATCTACCAGTTCCATGCGGCCTTCAGTAAGACGCTGTTCCCTGTCACGGACTTTTTCAAGACGGCGCCGGATTACGGAAAGATAGGGGTACAAATAGGGGTCTTTCATATGGGTCTGCCGGCGCAGGCGCTTAATCGATCGTGGGCGGATCGGAGCATTTCTTCCGTCGTCCGCCAGTCAAGGCAGGGATCGGTTATCGACACCCCGTATTTCATCAGAGAGAGGTTCTTGGGAATCGGTTGATTCCCCTCCTCCAGATTGCTTTCAATCATTATCCCGCAGATGCTTCCCTGACCCGACTCGATCTGCTTAAAAATCTGATCCATCACAGAAGGCTGTTTTTTGTAATCCTTTCCTGAATTGCCATGACTGCAGTCCACCATGATGCTGGGGGGGAGCTGTGCCTGCTTCATCAATTCCACCGTTCTGGAAATATCCTCAGGCATGTAATTCGGTTTTTTCGCGCTGCCCCGGAGAACGATGTGGAGATCGGGGTTGCCCGTTGTCTGGAGAATGGCGGTTTTTCCATCTTTGTCGATGCCGAGAAAACTGTGGGAAACGAGAGCCGATCTGATCGCATCAATGGCGATCTGCAGGTTGCCGTCTGTCCCGTTTTTGAAACCGATGGGGAAGGAAAGTCCGCTGGCCATTTCCCTGTGAGGCTGAGACTCCGTTGTGCGCGCGCCGATTGCTCCCCAGCTCAACAGGTCGGCCAGATATTCGGGGGTGATGGGGTCGAGCATCTCCGTGGCGATGGGCAGTTTTTTTTCCGTAATGGCGCAAAGCAGGCTCCTCGCAATGCCAAGGCCTTTTGATATCTGATGAGTGCCGTCCATGTCCGGATCGTTGATCAATCCTTTCCATCCGATGGTGGTACGGGGTTTTTCGAAATAAACCCGCATGATGATGAAAAGCCGGTCGGAGAGTTGTCTGGAAAGACGGGAAAGTCTTTCGGCATATTCCAGTGCGGCCTTCGGATCGTGAATGGAGCAGGGACCCACGACCACCATGAGACGCGAATCAAGCCCCCTTAGAATATTGGTGATATGCATTCGACTCAGGGTAACAAACTTCCCCGCCGCATCGGAAACCGGGAAAACCTGTCTCAAGTCCTTCGGGGCAATGACAGGTGTAATTCGTTTTATTTTCAGGTTGTTGGTCTTGATCATCGTTCGTTTTTCAAGGTTTCTGGAAAAGAATCGTTTCTGATATTTTCTTCTTTCTACACTTTCCTGCACAAAATAGTAATCAAAATATTGATGGCAAATGCAGTTTTTATTCTGGATTGCGAAACGGCGCAATTCAGGGATCTTCGTGAACAGGGATCTTCGTGAACAATGATATTCGGATTTTGGTGGTAAAAATTTGAAGAGGAACGACAAATCCGGTGGAATCGAGTGGAGAGATGCAACATTGATCAGAAATGGTGCCGGAGGTGGGAATCGAACCCACATGACCGCAAGGATCGGGGGATTTTGAGTCCCCTGCGTCTACCAGTTTCACCACTCCGGCGTGGGTTCTGATTAGCTTAGCCTGCCGTCCTTTGTCAAGAAAAATCTATTGACAAGCAGCAAAGGCCTGTGTTAAACGTCCGTCTTCAACGGGGTTGTAGCTCAGTTGGGAGAGCGCTTGAATGGCATTCAAGAGGTCAGGGGTTCGACTCCCCTCAGCTCCACCAGAAAAATCAGGGACTTAGGCCAGCTTGACTTAAGTCCCTTTTCTTTTACTTCTTTATTTTACCCATTCTTTACCCATTTATTCTGCGTCCCTGGAAATGAAGAAGGAGAAGGAAGTTCAAAGAGCTTCAAAAGAGGGAGGTTCCAATACAAGCCCCCGCATGGGGGGCGACAATATCGAGAATCACAAAAGCATCATTTTTACTAATCCAGATCTCTATTTCAAAGCCGCTTTAGATTTCATCCAGAAGGGCGATTTTGTATAAGAAATTTTTCCTGTTATTGAAGAGGTTTATTAAAGAGCAAGTTTATGCGATGACAATATTGCCACAGTTTCCCGCAATCACTTCCCAATGGTCTGAAGAAACAAGGAACTATAATTGTGAACAAAATCACTAGAGCAATAACAATACATAATTATTAGATTAATTGTTATCTAAAGATTAAGTTCAGGGAATGGCACATTGACTCCCTGCCGTTAATCTGGTAAAAGCATCTACAACATATATCTACAACATATTAATTTCATACATTGTTATTTACCGCCCGCCACCCAATGCTATAGAAATTTCCGGCAAATGGCTCCGAGAAGAAAAACAAGGTCAGCTCTTTCAACTTTATAGTTCATCAGCAACGTTGCCCTGCTGTTCTTTTTCCAACTCGTGTGCATAAATTCACGGTCATGGAACAGCCTATTCATATTCCGGTGAGCAGACGCATGTTGTACGGCAGATATTCATTTTTTAATAATTTTCTGGATGATGCGGTCCTTCCTTGTTATAAGGGGTCAACCTTCCGTGGAGTTTTCGGTCATGCCCTTAAGAAGGTAACTTGCGCACTGAAGCGACAGGAATGTACAGGCTGCCTTCTGCAGGAAAAGTGTGTTTACGCCTTCATTTTCGAGATTCGGCCTGACGCAGATACCGTAAAACGCCGCCGCATCGCTGCCCCACCTCATCCTTATGTCATTGAACCACCCATTGAAACCCGCAACCGATACTCAGAAGGACAATCTTTCAATTTTGACTTAATTCTCTTCGGTTCCGCAAATGATTACCTGCCTTATTTTGTTTATGCCATTGAACAGATGGGGCAGTTAGGGATCGGTCAGAGAATGGGGGGGCAACGCGCCCGTTTTCTTCTTCAATCTGTTCGTGTTGCAAACTCCACCGTATATGACAGTCATAATGGCAAACTTAACAGCGGCTGTTTTACGGAAGATCTCGCACTTTTCGATGTTTTAATCTCCGATAACCCTGATCACTGCACAGAGCTTGAACTGACCCTGTTGACTCCCCTCCGTCTCAAATATGAAAATAAGTTTGAAGCCACGCTCCCTTTTCATGTCCTCATCCGCGCAGCTCTCCGTCGAACTTCATCTCTTTGCCATTACTATGGGGCAGGCGAACCATCGCTGAATTACCGAGGACTTGTACGGCGAGCCCAAACAATTACTGTCAAAGAATCTAACCTCCACTGGTTTGATTGGAAACGATACTCAAACCGGCAGGATCAGGCCATGCTCATGGGAGGATTGACCGGAAGCATCCGCTACGCAGGTTCCCTCTCCGAATTTCTCCCCCTTCTCCGTTTCTGCGAAAAGACGCATCTGGGCAAGCAGACATCCTTCGGACTGGGTAAAATCGACATTAAAGAGGTTGCACCTTGAAAAATATCCTCCTTGCCGTTACAGGTCTCTCCCCTCAGGTCCTCACAGAAACACTTTACGCGCTGCACCAACAAGGACAGATTGTTCAGTCCATTCAAGTCATCACTACGCGGCAAGGAAAGGAGAAGATCAACGCCTACTTGTTGTCACCTACTGATGGCCAGTATTACAGTTATTTGAAGGATTATGGCATCAACCCGTCATCGATTTCCTTCTGTGCAGAAAACATTCATGTCATTAAAGACAGAAACGGAATCGAAATCGATGATATCGCGGGTGAGGATGACAATGAACGCCTCTTGGAGCTTTGTCTATCCCTGACTTTCCAATTCACAAGCGATTCACAAAATACGGTTTTCTTTTCCATTGCAGGTGGACGCAAAACCATGAGTGCCTGCTTGATGACTGCGGCACACCTTTATGGACGACCTCATGATAGGGTGTATCATGTCCTTGTGTCTCCGGAATTTGAGAGCAATAGAGATTTCTTCTACCCACCCCGTGAGTCCGTTTCTATCGAACTGATGGACAGAAATGGTGAGCAATATGTCAAGGAGACCCGATTCGCTCGGATCACTCTGACTTCGGTTCCCTTTATTTCCGTTCGCAACCGAATTGAAGATGATCTCCTAAAGGAGCCTCAAGATCCGCCCACTTTGATGCTCTCCCTCATTCGAGAAGAACCACCTTCCCTGACCATCGATCTCATAACTTGTAAACTGATATTTAAGGGGCGCGAGTTGGATATGCCCCCAACTCGTCTGGCTCTCTACGCGTTTTTTGCCAGCATCAAAAAAGATTGCCTACGTACCGACACTAATTGTCGGCACTGTGCGGACTGTTACCTTAATAGCATAGCCATTGAACAACGTAACAATGAAATCGCAGAATTGTACAAAAGGATTGCCTTTTCCCGTGATTTCCACGCCATGCGGGAAGCAAGTGATGGCGGCATTCTGAATCTCGATGAAGCCAACTTCAAGTCCTATCGAAGCCGCATCCGGAGGGATCTGGAAAGGGGCTTCGGGCTCTCCGCCAGCCGGATGCTGGAGATCGCCTCGACGGGAAAGCGTCCGGACACCCGCTACGGAATTCCTTTTGAACGGGAAAGAATTCGCATGATCTTCTGAGCGGTTATTAGTGAAAGCGGCACATCAGCAACGTTGCCGTTTTTGAACGTAAGTCATTTTCGTATGAAATAAAGTGAAATACGTAAAGTTACAAAAGTAAGGAGGAAATGCCCATGGACGACACCGTCCTGAAAATCGCACTGGCAAGTTTTCATAACAAAATAAATAAGAATAGAGTTCAGACTCAAAATGTTGACAGCAAAATAACGGGAGGTCGAAATGTTTAATATCTCTCGATTCAAGGATATTGAAAGCTATGATTACAAATTCGAGGTAGTAACACCGCTTTTTCTTGGAGGTGCTGATCCACAAAATGCAGAAATACGATCTGCACCGATTAAGGGTGCTCTCAGATTCTGGTGGAGGGCACTTTATGGCAGTGATGATATAGAAGAAATGAAAACAAAAGAAAATGAAATTTGGGGCTCCACTCAATCTAAATCACAGGTTACGATCAAAGTAATATTTCAGGACATTCAGACATCAAGAGAAAAATTGGATAAGGGAAATTTTAATATTTACGAATATCTTGGCTACGGTTATCGCGTCAGCAATAACGTGCGAAGCTATTTTAAAAGTGGATCTTTCACAATTCGGCTTACATACAATAAAAATCACCACGATCAGATAGCAAATACTATTTCGTTTTTGATTTATTTCGGCGGTATTGGTGCAAAGGCGAGAAATGGATTCGGTTCCTTATACTGCTCAGATGTTCAGAAACCCTTATTTGTACAATTCAAAAAAGGACGTATCAAATCATTTACCGCACTCTCTGAGCAATCATTACTATTCGATAATTTCACTCCAAAAGAATCATGGAAAGATGCTCTTGCCGAAATTGGCAATCTTTATAAGCAAGCAAGGTTCGAACTTAAAAATCAAGGAGAAAAAAGAGAGTTACTGGCAAAACCATTCAAGCGAGACAACTCAAGGCATGCAAAACCATATTTCCTTCACGTTACAAAACTGCCTAGCGGCCAATATAAAGCTCACATTCTTTATCTGCCCTATGAGTACTACGATGAAAAGAAACGACAAGATTACTTTAGTCCGTCCTGAAAAATAGGATGTGAAAAATTTTTTGGTTGATCGGTTCTTTGAAAACTGAAGATGATTGCGGCTAAAGAAGAGATTTTCTGAATGATTTTCTCTACACTGTCTGTCGATTCCCTCT
>Ga0067045_1028462_pt1 | contig 32916 bp, 29 predicted proteins | sample TerdegcTABiofilm_FD_59184 | JGI IMG/M metagenome (GOLD analysis project Ga0067045, IMG submission 59184) | Combined Assembly of (Gp0054472, Gp0054536) Wastewater bioreactor microbial communities from Singapore -Terephthalate degrading...
CTTGGCGGCTGTAGCTCAGCTGGATAGAGTACTTGGCTACGAACCAAGGGGTCGTGGGTTCGATTCCTGCCAGCCGCACCAAAACGACAAGCCTCAGAACTGCAAAGTTCTGAGGCTTTTTCGTTTCAGGCGCCCGCACGGAGGCCGTGGCCATGGTTCAGGCACTGGTCAACGGTTATTTTTCGATATTTTCATGGTTTTCCGTAGGCGTTCAAAAAGCACGCTATAATTCGAAGCTTGGCGGCTGTAGCTCAGCTGGATAGAGTACTTGGCTACGAACCAAGGGGTCGTGGGTTCGATTCCTGCCAGCCGCACCAAAACGACAAGCCTCAGAACTGCAAAGTTCTGAGGCTTTTTCGTTTGTGCTCAGTTGGTGTCGAGGTTTGTGCGGCGTCTTCGCCTGCTGCGGTGATCTGTGTGAAGATCGGCTCCCTATGAGCAAGGCTTTCACCAAGGAATCCGACGGCGACGACGATGATGAAGTCGGCCTGCCGCCCTTGCCGCCGGGCGGCAAGAACTACATCACGCCCCAGGGCTTCGCGCGGCTCAAGGGCGAGCTGCTGGACCTGATCGACAACGAGCGCCCGCGCATCGTGGAGATCGTGCACTGGGCGGCCAGCAATGGAGACCGCTCCGAGAACGGCGACTATCTGTACGGCAAGAAGCGCCTGCGCGAGATCGACCGGCGCATCCGCTTCCTGACCAAGCGGCTGGAGATCGCCGAGGTGGTCGATCCCTCCGTGCATGCCGGCAGCGAGCAGATCTACTTCGGCGCCACCGTCACCTACGTCGATGACGAAGGCGAGGAGCGCACCATCACCATCATGGGCATCGACGAGGCCGACAGCGCACGCCAGCAGGTCAGCTGGATCGCACCCGTCTCGCGCGCCCTGCTCAAGGCCCGTGTGGGCGACGAGGTGGCCCTGCCCACCCCCGCAGGTGTGCGCACGCTGGAAGTGCTGGACGTCACCTACCCGGAGCCGGGCAGCGCCGCCGGGTGAGCGTTCAGGGCTGCAGTTTCTGCAGCAGCTCCAGCGTGGGATAGCCGTCGGCCACCAGGCCCTGGCTTTGCTGGAACTGGCGCAGGCCCGCGCGCGTGGCCGGGCCCATCACGCCATCGGCCGTGCCGGCTGAAAATCCCCGTTCGTTGAGCGCGGCCTGCAAGGCGCGCAACTGCTCGCGCGACAGCGGTGCCAGATCGCGTGGCCAGGCCGCCTGCACGCCCGGGCCGCCGGCCAGCTGCTGCGACAGCAGGCCCACGCCCAGCGCGTAATTCACGGAGTTGTTGTAGCGCAGGATGGTGCGGAAGTTGGCGCCCACCATGAAGGCCGGGCCACGCGCGCCGGCCGGTGCGATCACGCTGGCATTGGCCATGGCGGGCAGGGCGGAGCCGTCCACGGCCTGCACGCCCTCGGCCGCCCATTGCGCGCTGTCCTGGCGCACGCTGGTCTCGGCGCGTGCATGGTCAAAGCCTGCCGGCAGGCGCACTTCGACGGCCCAGGGCTCGCCCGTCTTCCAGCCCGAATGGGCCAGGTAGTTCGCCGTGGAGGCCGTCACATCGGGCAGGCTGCCCCAGATGTCGCGGCGGCCATCGCCATCGGCATCCACCGCATAGGCCAGGAAGACCGAGGGCAGGAACTGCGTATGGCCCATGGCGCCGGCCCAGGAGCCGATCATGTGGGCCGCGTCGATGTCGCCGTTGTCGATGATGCGCAGGGCGGCCAGCAACTCCTTCTGAGCCCAGGCCGCGCGCCGGCCGTCGAAGGCCAGGGTGGCCAGCGCATCGACGGTGGGGAAGTTGCCGAAGTTGCTGCCGTAATTGCTTTCCATGCCCCAGATGGCGGCGATCACCTCGGCCGGCACGCCATGGCGCTGGCTGGCCGCCTGCAGCGGTGCAGCCGCTTCGCGCAGCTTGGCACGGCCCTGGGCAATGCGCTGGGCCGAGACGGCGCTGTCCAGGTACTGCCAGGGCGTGCGCGTGAACTCGGGCTGCGAGCGGTCCAGCTGCACCGCGCGCCGCTGCAGCCGGGCCGGCTCCAGCGCGCTGCTCACGGTCTTGGCGGAGATGCCGGCCTCCAGCGCCTTGCGCGCAAAGTCCCGCTTCCAGGCCTCGAAGCTGGCGGCCTCGGCCTGCTGGGACGCCTCTTGCGCACCGCTTGCCTCGACAGCAGGCGCTGCGGCCGGGCCGGCCTGTGCCGCTGCGGCAGGGGCGGCAGGGGCGGCCGCAGCCGTGGAGTTTGCCGCAGCGGAAGCTGGCGCTGGCACCGGCGTGGGCGCAGGTCGGGAGGCGCAGCCGGCCAGCAGAGCGGCAGTCAGGGCGGTGGCCAGTCCGGCGCGGGTCAGCCTGTGGGGGCCGTTGGCGTTGCTGGGGACGGGGGCGGTGGCATGTGCGTGGGGCATGCAGCCATTGTCTCCGCTGCGCCCTGGCGCTGAATGCAACACGGTGTTTCCGCACCAAGCCATCCATGGATCGCTATGCTGTGCTCCCATGACTGCTGCACCATCGCCCTCCCTTTCCCCGCCTGTGCAGGATGCCGCGCAGGCGCTGCGTGCCCTGCTGCGCCCTGGTCAGCGCTGGCTGGTGCTGACGGGCGCAGGTTGCAGCACAGGCTCGGGCATTCCGGACTACCGCGATGCGGCGGGGCAGTGGAAGCGGCCCCAGCCCGTGACGCTGCAGGCCTTCATGGGCAGCCATGCCACGCGCCAGCGCTATTGGGCGCGCAGCCTGCTGGGCTGGCCCGTGATGGCACAGGCCCGGCCCGGCCCGGCCCATGAGGCGCTGGCGCTGCTGCAGCAGCGCGGATGGATGGCCGGCCTGGTCACCCAGAACGTGGATGGCCTGCATACGGCGGCAGGCAGCGAGGGTGTCATCGACCTGCACGGCCGCATTGCCGCCGTGCGCTGCATGGGTTGTGGCGCCGGCATGGAGCGCGCCTCGCTGCAGGCCATGCTGCTGCAGCGCAACCCCGGCTGGGCCGGCCTGAGCGCCCAGGCCGCGCCCGACGGCGATGCCGACCTGGAGGGGCGCGACTTCAGCCGCTTCGACGTGCCGGCCTGCCCGCACTGCGGTGGCGTGCTCAAGCCCGATGTGGTGTTCTACGGCGAGGGCGTGCCGCGCGAGCGAGTGGCGGCGGTGCGGGCCGCGCTCGGGCATGCGCAGGGCCTGCTGGTCGTGGGCTCGTCGCTGATGGTGTATTCGGGCCTGCGCTTCGTGCACGAGGCCGTGGCCCAGGGCAAGCCGGTGGTGGCGGTCAACCAGGGCCGCATGCGGGCCGAAGATCTGCTGGCCTGCAAGTTCGAACACGACTGCGGCCAGCTGCTTCAGCAACTGGTGCAGGGCCTGTAGAGACGAGATCGGCCCGCAGGGCCGGGGTCAGGGAATGACGCGCGATGCGCGCACCACCGAATGCACGCGGCGCAGGTTGCGCAGCGCGGACTCCACCTGCTGGTTGTCGTGCACCGAGATCACGAAGCACAGGTCCGTGGTGCTCATGGCGGCCTCGTCGGCCATGTCCACGCGCAGGATGTCCACTTCGGCGCCGGCCAGCTCGGCTGCCACGCGGGCGAGCACGCCCTTGCCGTTGTTGACGGTGACGACGATGCGGGCCTCGAAAAGGCGCGCGGCATCGATGTCATCTGCCCATTCCACGACGATGAAGCGGTCGCTGTCCTTTTCCTGCAGGCGCTGTGCGATCTTGCATTGCGCGTGGTGCACGATCAGGCCTTCGCCGCTGCCCAGATAGCCCACGATGGCGTCGCCCGGCACGGGCCGGCAGCACTGCGCGTAGTGGATGGAGCCCTGGTTGGAGCCGTCCAGCAGCACGGCGCCCTGGAAGGGCCGGTTGCTGGCATTGAAGCGTTCGCGCGTGAGCAGCAGGGCGTCGGGCCGGTGGCCGTGGCGCGCCATCAGCGCCGTCAGGCGCGAGGCCACCAGCGATGCAATGCGCCGGCCCATGCCGATGTCCACCATCAGGTCGGCGCGGCTGCGGCTGCCTGCCATGCGCAGCACTTCGTCCCACAGCGCCTGGTTGGCTTCATCGGCCGGCGGCACGGCGTCCATGCCTTCGGCGCGCATGGCCTGGGCCAGCAGGTTCTCGCCCAGGCGTGCCGATTCGCTTTGCGCGGCCGACTTCAGGTAATGGCGGATCTTGGAGCGCGCGCGGCCGGTCTTGACGAAGCCCAGCCAGGCCGGGTTGGGCGTGGCGTCTTCGGAGGTGACGATCTGCACCACGTCGCCACTCTTGAGTTCGGTGCGCAGCGGCACTTCCTCGTTGTTGATGCGCGCGGCGGTCATGTGGTTGCCGACCTTGCTGTGGATCGCATAGGCGAAGTCCACCACGGTGGCGCCGCGCGGCATGGCCATGATCTCGCTCTTGGGCGTGAACACGTAGACGGCGTCGGGGAACAGGTCCACCTTGACGTGGTCCCAGAACTCGGCGGCATCGCGCGTCTCGTTCTGGATGTCCAGCAGCGATTGGAGCCACTGCGTGCCCAGCTGCTCGGAATCGTGGCCGGGCTGGGCCTTGTAGAGCCAATGGGCGGCCACGCCGGCCTCGGCGACGATGTGCATTTCCTCGGTGCGGATCTGGAACTCGATGTTCACGCCCGAGGGACCCACCAGCGTGGTGTGCAGCGACTGGTAGCCATTGTTCTTGGCAATGGCGATGTAGTCCTTGAAGCGGCCCGGCATGGGCTTGTACATCTGGTGCAGCACGCCCAGCGCCGTGTAGCAATCGATCACACGCGGCAAGATGATGCGAAAGCCGTAGATGTCCGTCACCTTGGCAAAGCTCAGCTGGTTCTTCTCCATGCGCAGATAGAGCGAATACAGCGTGCTTTCGCGGCCGGCAAGGCGGGCCTGCAGCCCCGCGCCGGCGAACTCGGCATTGACCTCGTCCTGCACGCGCTGGACCAGGTCGCGGCGTCGCTTGCGCGAGCGGGCGATGGCTTTTTCCAGCGTGGCGTAGCGCCAGGGATGCAGGTGGCGGAAGGCTAGGTCCTGCAGCTCGCGGTAGGTCTGGTTCAGCCCCAGGCGGTGGGCGATGGGTGCGTAGATCTCCAGCGTTTCCGAGGAGATGCGGCCCCACTTGCTGCGCGGCATGTCGCCCATGGTGCGCATGTTGTGGGTGCGGTCGGCCAGCTTGATCAGGATCACGCGCACATCGCGCGCCATGGCCAGCAGCATCTTGCGGAAGGATTCCGCCTGGTTCTCTTCGCGCGTGTTGAACTGCAGCTTGTCCAGCTTCGTGAGGCCGTCGACCAGCTCGGCCACGTCCTGGCCGAAGCGCTGGGCGAGATCGGCCTTGGTGACGCCGCAGTCTTCCATCGCATCGTGCAGCAGCGCGGCCATCAGGGCCGGGGCGTCGAGCTTCCAGCTCGCGCACAGCGCCGTGACCGCGATGGGATGGGTGATATAGGGTTCGCCGCTGCTGCGCCACTGGTCGCTGTGGGCCTGGTCGGCGAAGGCATAGGCTTCGCGCACCTGCTCGATGCTGGTGGCATCCAGGTATCCCAGGTGCTCCATCAGTCCGGCAAAGGCATTGGCCGACACGGCGGTTGCCTGCTCTGCAGACATGCGCTCGGGCCGGGGTAGCGGTACGGGATCAGAGGGGGCTGTGAACGAAGTCAAGGCCGCTTTCATGACTTAAATGTAGCGTGCATGCTGGTTTGTGCAGGCTTCATGTAAAAAAAGCACCGCTGTGCGGTGCTCTTTGTGGGGCCATTGTGTTGCTTTGCAGCAAATCAGCCCGGAACCTTCTTCAGCATCTCGATGCCGACCTTGCCTTCGGCGATCTCGCGCAGCGCGGTGACGCCGGGCTTGTTCTTGGTTTCGATCTTGGGGGTGTGACCCTGGCTCAGCATGCGTGCGCGGTAAGTGGCGGCCAACACGAGCTGGAAGCGGTTAGGGATCTGCTCCAGGCAGTCTTCAACAGTGATGCGTGCCATCAGGATCTCCGGGAAACGTCAGTTGGGTTCAGAAATATTGAGAGACTCGAAGGTCTCTGCGCGGCGGCTGCGCTGAGCCGCATACTTGAGGCGCTGGGCGTGGATGATCGTCTTGAGATCAAACAGTGCGCTCTCGAACAATTCGTTGATTATAACGAAGTCGAATTTCGCCACCTGGGCCATCTCCTCGGCCGCGTTCTTCAGGCGCAGCTCGATCACCTCGGGCGCGTCCTCGCCCCGGTTTTCCAGGCGGGCACGCAGCTCGTCCCAGCTGGGGGGCAGGATGAAGATCAGCACGGCGTTCGGAAACGCTTGCTTGACCTGCAGTGCGCCCTGGTAGTCGATCTCCAGCAGCACGTCGGTGCCGACCTGGATGCGCTCTTCCAGCGCCTTCTTGGCCGTGCCGTAGCGGCGGCTGTGCACGTTCGCCCATTCGACGAAGGCGTTGTTCGACACCATGGCGTCGAACTCCTGGTCGGAGACGAAGTAGTACTCGCGGCCGTGCTTTTCCTGGCCACGCGGCGCGCGCGTGGTGTGGGAGACGGAAGGGGAGACGCGCGCATCGAACTCGCGCAGCGCGCGCACCAGGCTGGACTTGCCGGCCCCGCTGGGGGCCGAGACGACAAAGAGGTTTCCGGGGTAATCCATGGATTTGTGCGCAGTTTGGTTACGCATGGGGATCTGTGATGGGCTTATTCGATGTTCTGCACCTGCTCGCGCATCTGCTCGATCAGCACCTTCATGTCCACGCTGATGCGGGTCAGCTCCAGCGTGGCGGACTTGGAGCCCAGCGTATTGGCTTCGCGGTGCAGTTCCTGGATCAGGAAATCCAGGCGCTTGCCGATCTCGCCGCCCTTCTTGAGCAGGCTCTGGATCTCGTCCAGGTGCGAGTCCAGGCGGGTGACTTCCTCGGCCACGTCGATGCGGATGGCAAAGGCCGTGGCCTCGGTCAGGGCGCGGTCCTGGGCGGCTTCGGGCGCCACGGCGCCTTCGGCCAGGGCCATCGCTTCCTTCCAGCGCTCCATGAAGCGCAGGCGCTGCTGCTCCACGAGCTGGGGCACCAGGGGCGTGGCATCTGCCGCGAGCTTGCGCAGCTGCGCGATGCGGTCCAGCAGCATGGTGGCCAGGCGCTTGCCTTCGCGGGCGCGGGCCTCCAGCAGTTCGGTCAGGGCCTGCTCTGCCAGCGTGGGCAGCACGCTGCTCCAGTCAACGGCCGAGTTGCCGCTGCCGCTGGCCAGGCGCAGGGCGTCGGAGACGGACAGGCTGCGGGCGTCGGGCAGCCAGGACTGGACAGTGTCCTGGAGCATGGCCAGGCGCTGCAGCATGGCGGTGGAGGGGTCGGGCAGGGAGTTGCCGTCGTCGTTGTCGATGGCGGCGCGCACCTCGACCTTGCCGCGCTTGAGGCGGGCGGTCAAAAGGGCCCGCAAGGCTGGCTCATGCGCGCGCAGTTCGTCGGGCAGGCGGAACGAAAGATCCAGGAAGCGGCTGTTGACCGAGCGGATCTCCAGACCGAGCCGGCTGTTGCGGCCCGACGCTCCACCATCTTCTTCGGACGCGCCGTGCTGGGCACTGGCGTATCCGGTCATGCTGTAAACTGGCATTGGACTTTTGATGGATGCTTGCAATTGCCCGATTATCCGGGTTTCGCCCCATCCCTGAGACTCACCGGAGAAAAATGTCTTCCAAGATCAAGCCGGCGCCATTGCCGCCAGGCAGCACGATCGGCGGCTATCGGGTGGTGCGCAGGCTTGCTTCCGGCGGTTTCGGCGTCGTTTACCTGGCCTTGGATGCAGAGGGCAAGCAGGTCGCGATCAAGGAATACCTGCCCGCCTCGCTGGCCACCCGTGCCCCCGGAGAGCTGCAGCCCGCCGTGGCGCCCGAAAAACTTTCGCTGTACCGCCTGGGCCTCAAGAGCTTCTTCGAGGAAGGGCGTTCACTGGCGCAGATCTCGCACGCTTCCGTGGTCAGCGTGCTCAATTTCTTTCGCGAGAACGAAACCGTCTACATGGTGATGAACTACCTGGAGGGTGCCACCCTGCAGGACTTCGTCGTCACCGCGCGCGAGCTCAAGGCCGAGAAGGTGTTCCGCGAATCGACCATTCGCTCGCTGTTCGACGAGGTGCTGCGCGGCCTGCGCATCGTGCACCAGCACAAGATGCTGCACCTGGACATCAAGCCGGCCAACATCTTCATCACCAATGACGACCGTGCCGTGATGATCGACTTCGGCGCGGCGCGCGAGGTGCTGTCCAAGGAAGGCAACTTCATCCGCCCCATGTACACGCCGGGCTTTGCCGCGCCCGAGATGTACCGCCGCGACGCATCGCTGGGGCCCTGGACCGACATCTACGCCATCGGCGCCTGCATCTATGCCTGCATGCAGGGATTTCCGCCCAACGAGGCGCCGCAGCGCCAGGACAAGGACCGGCTCACGCTGGCGCTGACCAAGCTGCGCGGCGTGTATTCGGACAACCTCATCGAGGTGGTCGAGTGGTGCATGGCCGTGGACCCGGGATCGCGTCCGCAGTCGGTGTTTGCGCTGCAAAAGGAATTGAGCCGCGAAGGCGAGCGCCGCTACACCAAGCTCAGCGTCTCCGAGCGCATGCGCCTGCAGCTGGACACGCTGGTGACCGACGCCAAGAAGAACATGCAAAAGATCAGCGGCGCAGCGGGCCTGCCAGCCGTGGGCCAGGAGCGCAAGCCATGAGGTTTTCGGTATTCCAGCTGAGCCGCCGCGGCGGCCGTGCGCTCAATGAAGACCGCATGGGTTACTGCTACACGCGGGAAGCCGTGCTCTTCGTGCTGGCCGACGGCATGGGCGGCCATCCCGAAGGCGAGGTCGCCGCGCAGCTGGCGCTGCAGGTGATGTCCGTGCATTTCCAGCGCCAGGCCAAGCCGCTGCTCGAAGATCCGCAGGGCTTTCTGGTCGATGCGCTGCTGCACGCGCACCGGCAGATCCTGCGCTATGCCAGCGCCAAGGGAATGATCGACACGCCGCGCACCACGCTGGTCGCCGCCGTCATCCAGAAGGGCAAGATCACCTGGATCCATTGCGGCGACTCGCGCCTGTACCTGGTGCGCGGCGGCGAGCTGCTGGTGCGCACGCGCGATCACTCCTATCTGGAGATGGGCGAGATCGCGGCCCAGCTCAAGACATCGAGCCGCAACGTGCTGTTCACCTGCCTGGGCTCTCCGTCCAAGCCCATCTACGACGTGACCGAGCCGCGCCGGCTGGAGCAGGGCGACAAGCTGCTGCTGTGCTCCGACGGTCTGTGGGGCAGCGTGGACGAAGGGCACCTGCTGCGCACCCTGCACGGCCGCACCGTGTCCCAGGCCATTCCCCAGCTGGTCGATACGGCGCTGCGCAATGCGGGCGATGCCAGCGACAACGTCACGGCCATTGCCATGGAGTGGGAGACGCCAGACGCCTTCGAGTCCACCATGGGCATCTCCACCCAGGACATCGAGAACGACGCGTTTGAATCCACGATCCAGGGCGGGGCAATCGAAGACCTGGAAGATGAGCTCGACGACGCGGCCATCGAGCGCTCCATCGCCGAGATCAACGAAGCGATACGCCGCTCGGCCGAGCGCCAGTTCAAGCGCTGACCGCCGCTGCCGGCCCGCGGCAGCGGTGCCGTTGGCGCGCATGGACTACCGAACCTATTGACGACAAAGGGCGCACGGGCGCCCGACTGGATTTCTACGATGAAGATTGTGTTGGCCTCCAACAACCGCGGCAAGCTCGCCGAGCTGCAAGCCATGTTCGCCCCGCTGGGGGTGGAGCTGATCCGCCAGGGCGACCTGTTCGAGGGCGAGGCGCCCGAGCCGCATTGCACCTTTGTGGAGAACGCGCTGGCCAAGGCCCGCTTCGCGGCCGAGCGCACGGGCCTGCCCGCCATTGCCGACGACGCCGGCATGTGCGTCTCGCACTTCGGCGGGCTGCCGGGCGTGGATACGGCCTACTACTGCACGCAGTTCGGCTACGAGAAAAGCGACGACAACAACGTGCGCGCGCTGCTGGAGCAGATGCAGGGCGTGGCCGACCGCCGCGCCGCCATGGTCAGCACCCTGGTGGGCGTGCGCAGCGCAAAGGATCCCGAACCGCTGATCGCCATGGGCCGTGTGCAGGGCGAGATCACCACCGAGCGCCGTGGCACGCAGGGCTTCGGCTTCGACCCCGTGATGTACATCCCCGAGCTGGGCCAGACCTTCGCCGAGATGGACCCGGCCGTGAAGCACGCGCACAGCCACCGCGGCCGCGCCACGCTGCAGATGATCGAACTCGTGCGCGAGCGCTGGGTGCGATGATTCCCATCCAGCCCCAGGATGCGGCCTCCGGCGCCCAGGCCGCCGTGCAGCGCGACATCCAGCACTACATGCGCCCCGGCACGCTGCAGCTGGGCAGCCTGCCGCCGCTGTCGCTGTATGTGCACCTGCCCTGGTGCATTCGCAAGTGCCCGTACTGCGACTTCAACTCGCACGAGCACGGCCGCGACGGCCCCGAGCTGCCGGAAGACCGCTACGTCGACGCCCTGGTCGCCGACCTGGAGAGCGCGCTGCCGCTGATCTGGGGCCGCACCGTGCACAGCATCTTCATCGGCGGCGGCACGCCCAGCCTGTTCGCGCCCGAGTCCATCGACCGGCTGCTGGCCGCCATCCGCGCGCGCCTGCGCATGGAGGCCGACTGCGAGATCACCATGGAGGCCAACCCCGGCACCTTCGAGACCGACCGCTTCCGCGCCTTCCGCGCGGCCGGTGTCACGCGGCTGTCCATTGGCGTGCAGAGCTTTGACGACCGCCTGCTACAGGCCGTGGGCCGCGTGCACGACGGCGCCCAGGCGCGTGCGGCCGTGCGCGAGGCGGCCGACAGCTTCGAGACCTTCAACATCGACCTGATGTACGCGCTGCCCGGCCAGACCGAACTGGACCTGGCGCGGGACCTGGACGTGGCCATGTCCTTCGCGCCGCCGCACCTGTCGGTCTATCACCTGACCATCGAGCCCAATACGTATTTCGCCAAGTTTCCGCCAGCCATCCCCGAGGACGACCTGGCCTACGACATGCTGGACCGCATCACCGCGCGCACCGCTGCCGCAGGCATGCAGCGCTACGAGATATCGGCCTATGCGCGCGAGGGCCACCAGTGCTGGCACAACCGCAACTACTGGCAGTTCGGCGACTACCTGGGCATAGGCGCGGGGGCGCACAGCAAGCTCAGCTTTGCGCACCGCATCGTGCGCCAGGTGCGCTTTCGCGATCCCGCGCGCTACATGGACCAGGCCCTGGCCGGCGCGCCACTGGCGCAGGACGGCGAGGTGCGCCGCGCCGACCTGCCCTTCGAGTACATGCTCAACGCGCTGCGCCTGCGCGAAGGCTTTGCGCTGCAGGACTTCATGGAGCGCACGGGCCTGCCGCTGTCGTCCATCGCCAAGGGGCTGGATGCAGCACAGGCCAAGGGCCTGATCACGCGCGACCTGGGCCGGGTGGTGCCTACGGAGCGGGGCTTTGACTTCCTCAGCGACCTGCAGGAGCTGTTCCTGGCGGAGTGAGCGGGCCAACGACCATTGAAAAAGGACGCCTCGGCGTCCTTTTTTCGTCCAGCGCCACCGCGCAATCGGTCGGCGATCAGCCGCAGCGCACGGCCACGATGCGGCCTGTGCCGTCGACCACCAGGTTCAGGCGTTCCTGATTGAACTCCATCGTCGTTGGCTGGCCTTCGCGCAGCACGCGGGCCATGTAAGCGCCCGACTGCTTGCGGGCGGCCTCCAGCGTGGCCGAGGTATTGCTCTTGCCCACGAAGGACTGCGCCGATGCCGCATTGCAGACCTGCACGGGGCGCGGGGCCGGTTGCGCCGCGCCGCCGCTGCTGCCGCCAAAAGGATTGCCCATGCCGGCGCAACCCGCAACCAGAGTGGTGGCGCCCAGCAGGGCCAGGGCGGCAAGGCGGCGGTGCAGGGCTGGGGTGGTGATCGTCGGCATGGTCTGTCTCCTCAATTCAGGGGGTGTGTGCTGCGCAGTATCAGGGCGGGCGCTGGCGCATCGCCTCGGACAACGCCGCATACCTTAGCCGGGCTCGGGCGGTGCCATTGGCATGCGGAAGTAACAGGCGGCAGCAAAGGCATCACGAAGGCATTGCCAAGGTGCTGCCAGGGCATCACCGCCGCGCGCTGCGGCCTTCCGCGGGGGCGTGGTGGAAGACCGTGGCCTCCAGGCCCATGGCGCGTATCCTGGCCGCCGCCTGATCGGCGCTGCGCTGCTTGGCAAAGGGGCCCGAGCGCACGCGCACGATATTGCCCTTGTTGCTGTGCAGGGTCTGGCTGAGCGTGGGCAGCTTGGCTTTCTCCAGCCGCTCCACCACGCGCCCGGCATTGGCGGCTTCAGAGAACACGCCGATGTTGATGTAGTAGTTGCCCGGCTCCAGAGCCGCCGAGGCAGGCTTGGCAGGTGCCGGGGCCTTTGCGACGGGTTCGGCAGGCTTGGCAGGCTTGGCTGGTTTGGTTTCAGCCGCCACCTTGGAGGGCTTGGCGGGCGCTGGAGTGGCTGTGTGTACGGACGCTGGTGCAGGCGCAGGCGCTTTGGCTGGCACCAACGCGGCCTTGACGGGAATGGCTGCCGCTGCAGTGGCCGCGACGGCACCCGCAGCGCCGGCAGCTGCTACTACGGGCATGGGTTCGACCGTGCCGGAGACGGTGCTGCCGGCAACGGGCAAGGGCGCTTGCGGATCAGGGCGCGCCTCGGCCTGGGCGACTGGCTCTTGCGGCTGGGGTATGGGGGCGGGAGTGGGGGCGGGTGTGGGCGCCGGTTCCGTCCTTGGCGTTTCAACGGCAGCTACGGCTGCGGCGGGCGTTGGCGCCACGGCTGGTGCAGCTGGCGAAACTGGTGCAGCGGCCGGCATGGCTTCGGACGGAATCACCTCGGTCTGTGCCGCCATGAAATGTGGCATGCCCGACAGCGCCCAGATGCCTGCACCGGCAGCGGCGGCAAGCACCGCACCGGCCGCCACGGCCAGGCGCTTGCGTAGGGGCGTGGCCGCGCGGCGGGCCAGGCGTTCGTGCGCTGCGGCCATGTTGGGAGCCTCGCCAATGGCTTGCAGTGTGAGGCGGCGCACATGGTGCCAGTACAGGGCATTGGCGCCCAGGCCGGGAATGGCAATCGCCATCAGCACCAGCGTGGCATCGATGCCGTGGGCAATGGCCGGGGGCAGGCCCAGCGCGGGGCGCAGCAGCAGGCCCCAGACCAGGCCCGTGCCGCCGGCGGCCAGCGCGTAGAGGCCGCCCTCTTGCCACAGCCCGCGCAGCCCGCACCAGGGCAGGGTGAACAGGCCTGCGGCCAGGTTCCAGGTGGGCAGGGGCTTGCCCAGCGCGTCGAAGCGCTCGAACAGCCGCAGGTAGTAGTCGCGCGAGGGCTCGCCAATCAGGCTGGCGTACAGGCCGGGCATCAGGCCTGCACCCTGGCCACCGGTGAAGCTGGTCGTGCCGGAATTCGTGCCGGAACTTGCGCCGGGGGCCGCCCGTTCGTCGGCGGCCGGGCCGTCATCGCCGTGCTGCAGCGCATAGGCTGCGGCGGCGAAGGCGCTGGCGATCGAGGGCGGCAGCTTGCTGGGGCTCTTGGCGGTGCCGGGCTCGGCAAAGGCGGGCTCCTGCCGTGCAGGGGCCGCCTGCCTTCCGAAGTCGATGGTGGCGGGAGGTGCTGAGAGGGCTTCTTCCGATGGGGCGGGCATGTCAGCAATTGTGTCATGCACTCGTGGCTGTCGGAATCACGACATTCGTGGCTATCGATCGGGCGAATCCATCGCGCCCGATCGATTGGAGGCTGCTGTCAGCCCTGGCGCGCTGGCAGCACCGTGGCGCGGCACTCGCCGAAGCCGATGCGCGCGGCGCCCGGCTTCTCGCACCAGCCGCGCAGGATCACGGCATCGCCATCCTGCAGGAAGGTGCGGCTCTCGCCATTGGCCAGCGCCACGGGCTTCTTGCCGCCTTCGGTCAGCTCCAGCAGAGCGCCGGCCTCGCTGGAGGTGGGGCCGGACAGCGTGCCCGTGCCCAGCAGGTCACCGGGCTGCAGGTCGCAGCCGTTGACGCTGTGGTGGGCCACCAGCTGGGCCATGGTCCAGTAGGCGTGGCGGTAGCTGGTGTGGGTGATCTGCTGGGCGGCCTGGCCTTCGGCGCGCATGCGGCCGGTCTCCAGCGCCACGCTCAGCTGCACGTCGAACGCGCCGCGCTCGGAATTGGCGGGCGAGCTGAGGTAGGGCAGGGGCTGGGGATCTGCGGCGGGCCGCGTGAACGCCGTGCGATAGGGCTCCAGCGCCTCCAGCGTCACGATCCAGGGCGAGACCGTGGTGGCGAAGTTCTTCGACAGGAAGGGGCCCAGCGGCTGGTATTCCCAGGCCTGGATGTCGCGCGCCGACCAGTCGTTGAGCAGGCACAGGCCGAAGATGTGGTGTTCGGCCTCGTCCATGGAAATCGCCTCGCCCCAGGCGTTGCCGGCGCCGGTGTAGATGCCCATCTCCAGCTCATAGTCCAGGCGTGCGCAGGGCTTGAGTGCGGGCGCGGCGGCGTCGGGCGCCTTCAGCTGGCCCATGGGGCGGCGGAAGTCCACGCCCGACACGCGCAGGCTGGAGGCGCGGCCGTGGTAGCCAATCGGCACCCACTTGTAGTTCTCCATCAGCGGGTTGTCCGGGCGGAACAGCTTGCCGACGTTGGTGGCGTGGTGCACCGAGGTGTAGAAGTCCGTGTAGTCGCCGACCTGGGCCGGCACCGTGTATTCCACGTCGGACTGGGCCACCAGGCAATCCTGCAGTGCCGCCTGTGCGGCAGCGCCTTCGCGCAGCGCGCGCGACAGCGCCAGACGCAGGGCCGACCAGGCGGCCGGTCCCATGGCCATGAAGCCGTTCAGGTGCTGTTGCGAAGCGGCCTCCAGCTGCGGCTGCACGGCATCGCCCAGGGCCTTGAGGGCGCTGGCGCGCGCCAAGTCCAGCACCTGGTCGCCGATGGCCACGCCGCCGCGCCAGGCCTCCTGGCTGCCTGCGCGGCGGAACACCGCAAACGGCAGGTTCTGGATGGGGAAGTCGCTGGCGCCGGTGTTGGCCGAGGCCACCCAGCTGCGCAGGCCTGCGTCATGGGTTTCGTTCAAGGACATCTGTCTCTCCTGGTTGGGTTTGTCTGTCGTTGGTATGAAAAGGGGTTTGGCGGGGCAGGGCGAGGCGTGGCGAGGTCAGGCGGCGGCAAAGCCGCCGTCCATGTTCCAGTGTGCGCCGCGCACCTGGGCGGCCTGCTCGCTGGCCAGGAAACCGGCCAGCGCCGCCACCTGCTCCACGGTCACGAAGGCCTGGGAGGGCTGCTTGGCGCCCAGCAGCTGGCGGGCCGCCGCGTCGGCATCCAGCCCCTCGCGCGCGGCCAGCGCATCGATCTGCCGTTGCACCAGCGGCGTCAGCACCCAGCCCGGGCAGATGGCGTTGCAGGTCACGGGCGTGGTGGCGAACTCCAGCGCCACCGACTTGGTCAGGCCGATCAGCCCGTGCTTGCTGGCCACATAGGCCGGCTTGCGCGCCACGCCCACCAGCCCGCTGACCGAGGCGATATTGATGATGCGGCCCCAGCCGCGCTCCAGCATCTGCGGCGCGCAGGCCTGGATGGCGTGGAAGGGCGCCGACAGGTTGACGGCCAGCAGCTCGTCCCACTTGCCGGCCGGGAATTCGAGCAGCGGGCTCACATGCTGCATGCCTGCGTTGTTGACCAGGATGTCGATGGCGCCCATCTCGGCCGCAATGCGCTGCGCCAGCGGGGCGATGGCGCTGCCGTCGCGCAGGTCCAGCCCGTAGTGGCGCACCGGCACGCCATGCGTTTGGGCGATTTCGCGCACCAGCGCATCGGTCTCGGCAGAAGCGGCGGCCTGGCCATGCAGCGCGATGGCCGCGCCCTCGCTGGCCAGATGGCGCGCCACGGCCAGGCCGATGCCGCTGGTCGAGCCGGTGATCCAGGCCACGCGGCCCGCATGCGGGCGGCTGGCCGGGGTGGAGGGGGTGGGGTTCATTTCAGGAGATCCATTTCCATATGCACGTACTCGCTGAGAAAGCGCACCCGCGCCCAGTAGATCAGCAGCCCGTCGGCATTGCAGGCCCAGCGCAGCGCCTGCATCAGCGGCGTGCCCAGGGCCACGCCCAGGTGCTCGGCGGCCAGTTCGTCGGCCGGCGCCACGCTCAGGTGCTGGCGCGCCACGGCAATGCGCGAGGGGTCGCTGCTCAGGGCCACGGCCAGGGAGCTGCGCTGCAGCTGGGCCTCGATCTCGGGGAACAGTTCCTGCTCCAGGTACAGCTGCGACAGGCAAAACCGCGCCGCGTCATGGTCGTACACGCGCAGCAGGTGCACGTAGGCGGGGGCCATGCGGCCCACGTCGGGGAAGCCTTCGGGAATCGGCGGCAGGCAGTCCCGCCCGGTGTGCAGGGTGATCTGGCCGATGTGGGCGCCAAAGGCCACCAGCTCCTTCCAGCTGGTGGGCAGCAGAAAGGACGGCGGCTTGTAGGGCGCCGCAATCACCCGCGTGCCGCCGCGCTTGCGCGTGAGCAGCAGGCCCTCTGCCACCAGGGCGCCCAGCGCCATGCGCACCGTGGTGCGCGACACGCCATGCAGCGCCTGCAGCTCCTGCACCGTGGGAATGGCGCTGCCTACGGGCCAGGCGCCCGTGGACACCTTGCTGCGGAACAGCCGCGCCAGCTGCAGGTGCAGCTTGTCCCGGCCTTGTTGAGGGGCCGACGCGGTGGAGTTGGAGGGCATGAAGGCAATAAAGTATCTATTCAGTGCTTTTATTTTTGCACAAAGCAATAGCCCTGACAGCCTGCACTGACGCCCGTCGTTGACAAATGTCTTCAATTGACCAGGCCGAATGACTTTTAAACTGCGGCCCTTTTTCCGTTTTTCGAACGTTGGCCAGAGCGGCCGTTGGGTATTTCATGCAGCAGCAACATGCTTGGGAGTTTTTTCGCGCCGGTGGAGTGGACCAGGTGGTCATCCGCACCGGGCAGGACATTGCGCACATCGGCGAGCTGGACCAGAAGCTGTGGGTGGCCCTGGCCTGCCCCACGCGCGGCATCGAGTTCGACAGCGACACGCTGGACCTGATCGACGAAGACAAGGACGGCCGCATCCGCCCGCCCGAACTGATCGCCGCCTGCCAATGGGCCGTGGCGCGCGTGCGTGACCCCCAGGTGCTGGCCGATGGCGGCGACGTCCTGCAACTGTCCAGCCTGGAGCGCGACAGCGAGCAGGGCGCCTTGCTGCATGCCGAGGCCGAGCGCATGCTGGCCCTGTCCGGTCAGGCCGGCGGCGCCGCGCTGAGTCTGGGCCAGGTGCGCGAGCGCCTGGCCTCCCTGGCGGCCATGCGCTTCAATGGCGATGGCATCGTCAGCCCCGCCACGGCCGAGGGCGACAAGGCACTGGCCGAGCTGATCGAACGCATTGGCAAGGCCTACGGCACCACTGCCGGCGCCGACGGCGTGGCCGGCATCGCGCGCCAGCAGGCAGAGGCTTTCTATGCGGACCTGCGCGCACTGCGCGACTGGCATGCGGGCGCCGAGGCCCTGGGCTGCGGCATTGCCGAGCGCGACAAGGCCCTGGCCGCCGCCCGCGCCGTGGACGCGGTGCAGGCCAAGGTGGACGACTTCTTCGCACGCACACGCCTGGCCGCCTTCGACACGCGCGCGCAGGACCCGCTCAACCCCTCCGTGGAGGGCTATGCCGCCCTGGGCCGCGAAGTGCTGGACAGCGGCGCCCAGGCCATTGCCGCGCTGCCGCTGGCCGCCGTGGCGGCCGATCGCGCGCTGCCGCTGGCCCAGGGCGTCAACCCCGCATGGGCCGGCGCGCTGCAGGCGCTGCGCGAGCAGGCCGTGCAGCCCGTGCTGGGCGAAGACCTGCAGGAGATCACCGCCGCGCAGTGGGAACAGGTCAAGGCCGCCCTGCAGCCCTGCCGCCAATGGCTGGCGGCCCGGCCCGCCACGCCGCTCGATGCCCTGTCTCAACAGGAGGTGCAGGCGCTGCTGGACGGCGGGCAGGAAGCCGCGCTGCTGGACCTCATCGCCCAGGACGAGTCCGAGAAGGAACACAGCCTGCAGGCCGTGGCGCTGGAAAAGCTCATCCGCCTGCAGCGCGACCTGCTGGCGCTGCTCAACAACTTCGTCTCGTTCAGCCTCTTTTACCGGCGCGAGGGCGCGGCCTTCCAGGCCGGCACGCTCTACCTGGATGCGCGCAGCTGCGACCTGACCGTGGAAGTGAGCGACACGGCTGCCCATGCCGCGCTGGCCGGCCGTGCCAAGACCTGCCTGGCCTACTGCGAGCTCCGGCGCGAGGGCAAGAAGAAAGCCATCGTCGCGGCCTTCACGGCGGGCGATGTGGACTTTCTCTTCGTGGGCCGCAACGGCGTGTTCTATGACCGCGCAGGCAACGACTGGGACGCCACCATCGTCAAGCTCATCGAGAACCCCACCAGCATCGGCCAGGCCTTCTTCCTGCCCTACAAGAAATTCCTGCGCATGGTGGAGGAACAGGTGGCCAAGCGCGCCTCGGCCAAGGAAGAGGGCGTGACTGCCAGCCTGGGCACGCAGGCCGGCCAGCTGGTCACGGCGCCCGGCACCGCTGCGGCCAACGCCACAGCCGCCACGGCTGCGGCCGCCCCGCGCAAGACCGATGTGGGCACCGTGGCCGCCCTGGGCGTGGCCCTGGGCTCCATCAGCGCCGTGCTGGTGGGCATCTTCGGCAAGTTCATCGACCTGGGGCCCTGGATTCCCGTGGCCCTGGTCGGCCTCATTGCCGCCATCTCCGGGCCCAGCATGATGATTGCCTGGCTCAAGCTGCGCCAGCGCAGCCTGGGTCCCATCCTGGACGCCAGCGGCTGGGCCATCAACGGCCGCATGCGCATCAACCTGCCGCTGGGCCGCAGCCTGTCGCAGACCGCCAAGGTGCCGGTGGGCGCACGGCGCACGGCGGGCGATCCCTATGCGGAAGGCAATGGCCTGCGCAACACCCTGGTGGCGCTGGCCGTGGTGGCCTTGCTGGCGCTGATGGCCTGGCGCCTGCACTGGATCGATGGCCTGCTGCCCGCCGGCTGGCAGTACGGCGCGGCACCGGCCGCTGTGCCGGCTGCGCCAGAGTCCGCACCTGCGCCTGCGCCAGCAGCGGCACCGGCACCGGCAGCGGCACCGGCACCTGCAGCGACGGCTCAATAAGTCGATGCCAAGGGGCGGGCAAGCCACTTGCCCCGCCCCGGTCGGGAAACCTCAAGGCGCGACAATAGCGCCATGACCACCCCCACCCACGTACAACGCAGTGCCGTGCCCCTGAGCACGCACGACACCACCCGCATCGACGACTTGCGCATCAAGGCCGTGCGCCCCCTGATCACCCCGGCCCTGCTGCAGGAATGGCTGCCCGCGCCCGAAGCCGCGCAGCAACTGGTGGAAACCAGCCGCGCCGCCATCTCGGACGTACTGCAGGGCCGGGACGACCGGCTCATCGTCGTCGTCGGACCCTGCTCCATCCACGACCACGACCAGGCCATGGACTATGCGCGCCAGCTCAAGGCCCAGGCCGACGCCCTGGCCGGCGAGCTGCTCGTGGTCATGCGCGTCTACTTCGAGAAGCCCCGCACCACCGTAGGCTGGAAGGGCTACATCAACGACCCGCACCTGGACGGCAGCTTCGCCATCAACGAAGGCCTGGAAATGGCCCGCGCCCTGCTGCTGGACGTGCTGGCCCTGGGCCTGCCCGTGGGCACGGAATTCCTGGACCTGCTGTCGCCGCAATTCATCAGCGACCTGGTCAGCTGGGGCGCCATCGGCGCGCGCACCACGGAAAGCCAGAGCCACCGCCAGCTGGCCAGCGGCCTGTCCTGCCCTGTGGGCTTCAAGAACGGCACGGACGGCGGCGTCAAGGTGGCCAGCGACGCCATCCAGGCGGCCAGCGCGCCCCACGCCTTCATGGGCATGACCAAGATGGGCCAGTCCGCCATCTTCGAGACCCGCGGCAATGGCGACTGCCACGTCATCCTGCGCGGCGGCAAGCAGCCCAACTACGGCGCCGAGCATGTGCAGGCCGCCTGCGCCCTGCTGGAAGGCGCAGGCCTGCGCCCGCAGGTCATGATCGATGTCTCCCACGCCAACAGCAGCAAGCAGCACCGCCGCCAGATCGACGTGGCGGCCGACGTGGCCCAGCAGATCGCCGGTGGCGATGCCCGCATCACGGGGTTGATGATCGAAAGCCACCTGCAGGAAGGGCGGCAGGACATCGTGGACGGCCAGCCGCTGGCGCATGGCGTGTCCGTGACCGATGCCTGCATCAGCCTGGAGCAGACCGTGCCTGTGCTGCAGCAGCTGGCTGCGGCGGTGAAGGCGCGGCGGGCGAAGCTGCGGGGGTGAGTTGACTGGCCGGGTCTGTTTGGGACCCGCGTCAGACAAGGGAGCAGTCCTGTCCTTCGGCAGGACTGCAATGCTGCAACCGCTACAGCGCAGTGGCGTGCATACAGGTCGCCGATGTAAAGACAGGGTCGGCAGACTGCGAGATCTCATTCAGATGCTTGGGCAGCGTATGCCCGCATCACGCTTTTCAGACCAGTCCGATTGCGTCATGCATTTTCGCATTGAATGATTGATTTTTATATCGGCTCAAGAGATTTTCTATTGTTGCATCCAGTGTATCTCAAGGATTGCGCCGATATGTTTGTCCATATTCCGCAGTGACAGGGATGGCGGGCAATGAATAATGAATGGCAGCTTCAACGTAACCCAGGATCTTCATTTCAAAGAATTCGGGTCATATATCATGGGTTTTGATTCTGCGGAGGAGGGATAGGTATGAGGCCTGCTGATGCAAAGCGGGTATTTGACCTCGCAGTTGGGCGCTCCGCACCACCGCTTGCCTCCATGGTCACCATTTTTGCCATTAGTTTCCATAGCCCTGCTCTTGTTGCCCAATTCAGCATCGCCCTCTCCTTTGCTTCACTTTTCTTTGTGTTGCCGGCGAGTATTGGCGCCATCTTCTTTTCGGAAATAGCTGCCAGCAAAGATAAGGGGCAATCCGATTCACTCATCAGTTTGCTATTCTGGTTGGTCCTCTTGTACACCGGGGTTTGTTTTATTCTGGTGTATTGGCTTCCTGTTATCTCGAAAACCCTGATATCCGGTTTGCCAGAGGAACTGTTGGATGGGGTCGTATCGCAGGCAAGATTGATAATTCTGTGTATTCCATTCTTCGGAATCATCAATGTATGTAGCTGCGTTCTTGAGTCAAGATCACATACTGCCATCGTTGCGAAATTCAGAATGTGGCAGGTTTTTTTCCATGCAGCCTGTGTGATTGTTGTGCTGGTGCTGCTTGGGAGGAATGAGTGGATGAGTGATGACTCGGTCGCTCTTGCCTATCTGTTCAGTGACATCATTTTTTCCATTGCCGCATATGCTTTGATGCGGAAATACTGTCAATTCAGTTTTTCATTCAATTTTCGTGGATTGCCTGGCAGAAGAATATTTTCCGTTTTGATTCCTGGTTATGCCAATTCTTTCTTTGGAAAATATCTGATTTATATATTGTCAATGTCTGTTGCAGGGCTGGGTGCAATGTATTCTGCAATTCAATCCCAAGCTTCTGCCATATTGCTGTTGGCAGAGCTGCCTGCCATGGGAGTCTGTGCTCTTCTGGCGATGGAGATATCAAAAAATCGTGGAAGATGGGCAGTGCAATTTCAGTTCATAAAAGATTCTTCTTCATTGATGATTTATTGTGCCATTATTCCGGTTGTTGCATTGCTTGTATTCATGCTGTTCTATGAAATATCGATGGCCAATGGTTATCAAATTGTCGGTGAGGGGTTCCTTTCCTTGGTGTGCAAAGGAGTTACGGATGTGGGGTTTTTCTATGCGGCAGCAATTTCTGGCGGGCTAGGTCTTTATTGGTCGTCAAGAATCATTTTTTGGGTTGTTTACGCATTGGTGTTTTTTGCCCCGATGTCATTGGGATTTCATGGCTCCAGTTATTCCATGATCAATTATGTTTTCTCATTTTCTTCTCTCCTGTCCTGTGCGCTGTTGGTCCTGCTTATCCGCAACAGGCGAGATTCCCTATCCGAAGAGAAGATTGGCTTGAAGCAGAGCCTGTAGCAGTGGTGGCCCTTGGCGAGGTGATCTGTCCTTCGGCAACCCCGCAACCGCCACGATGCAGGCGCTGACATACGGGGTGGGGAGGCGGGGGAACGTTCTCAGGCCCGCACGGGCCTGGGCTCCAGATTGCGCGCCGTGCCCAGCCAGGTCGCGCAATGCGTTTCATGACCATCCTCGGCCACCGCGAACAGGTCGGCTGCGCAGATGCTGAGCACGCGGCCGGCATCCACCACGCGGCCGCGCGCCCGCAGGTGGGTGCCGCGTGCGGGGGCGAAGAGCTTCACGCTGCCGTCCACCGTGGCATTGGCCCAGCCGGCAGGCAGCAGTGAACCTGCGGCCGACACCGCCGCAAAGTCGCCCAGTGCAAAGACCGCCGTGGCCTGCAACTGGCCCGGCTGAAAGCACAGGGCATCGGCAATGGGCATCTCCAGCTCGGTGGCTCCGGGCTCGGCACGCACGAAGCGCAGGCCCAGGGTGCGCGCCATGGGCATGGCCAGCACGGCGTTCTGCAGCGCCTGGGTGGATGGGGTGGGGTGGGTGGTCGGCTCAGTCATGGCTTGTCTCCTTCGTGGTGGGTGAAGCGGCACGGCGCACGCGCGGCCAGGGCGCGGCGGGTTTGTCGGGTGCGTTGGATGGGGTCGGTTCCGTCTGCGCCAGATCCCGCTCGGCCTGGCGGGCGCGCAGCCACTGCACATGGTCCAGGGCCTGGGCGCGCTGGGCCTGCAGCGCAGCGATCTGTTCGTCTATCTCCTGTACGCGCTGCTGCACGGCATCGGCCAGGTCACCGGGGCCTATGCGCCCCGCACGCCAGGCTCGCAGGTTCTCGGCAATGCGCGGCAGCCCGAACCCCAGCGCGCGGGACATGGCGATGAACACCACCTCGCGCCGGGCCGAGCGCGGATAGTCGCGGTAGCCATTGGGCAGGCGCCGGGGCTTGAGCAGGCCCGCGCGCTCGTAGTGCCGCAGCGCGTGGATGGAGACGCCCGTGAGCCGGGCGAGTTCGGAGATCAGCATGTGCCAAGGCTAGCAAGGCTCGTGCTGGGCTAGGGTTGGGAAGGGGACAGGTTTTTTTCTATCGCTGTCTCTTGCCAGTCGTCTTCAAGCCGGCTGCGCGGCAGGCCTCATCACGCGCGCCGTGAACCGGGCCATGAACTCGCGCGTGACAATGCGCCCGCCCAGGGCCGTCAGGTAGTTGGCGCAGCCGTGCACCACCGAGGCGCGGTTGTCGTCGAAGGCTTTCAGCCCCCGGCGAACCACGTCTTCGCTGGATGCTTTTTTCCCGAAGGATGCGGCCTCGCCGGCGCGGGCGAAGAACGCCGTGTCGGTAGCGCCCGGGCACAACGCCAGCACGCGCACGCCGCGCGGCCGGTACTCGGCCCAGAGCGCTTCGCTGAACGAAAGGACAAAGGCCTTGGTCGCGGCGTAGACCGCCATGTACGGGACCGGCTGAAACGCTGCCGTGGAGGCGATGTTGATGACGCCGCCCTGGCGCTGCTCCAGTGCGGGGAGACACAGGTGCGTCAATTCCACCAGGGCGCCCACATTCAGATCGATGGCCTCCCGCTGTATGTCCAGCGCCAGTTCATCAAACCTGCCGTGGGTGCCGAAGCCGGCGTTGTTCACCAGCAGGTCCGGCAGCAGGCCCCTGGCGCTGACGGCCTCGAAGACCCGCCGGGCCGCCCCGGGTGCGGCCAGGTCCTCCACCAGGAATTCGGCGCCGGGCAATTCGCGGGCGAGCTTCTCGAGCCTGTCGCGGCTGCGCGCGATCAGCACGACTTTGGCGCCACGGCGGGCAAGCTCCCTGGCGAATACTTCACCGATGCCCATGGAGGCGCCGGTCACCAGGACGGTTTTCTGGGAGAAATCAAAAGGGGTTTTCATGCACTCGAGTATTGCGACGGGGGGCCCGCCTGGGAATGGGCAGCGCTGGTAAGCTGATTTGCATTCATGAAAAACCAACCGCCCACCACCTGGGATGACCTGCGCGTGCTCCTGGCGCTTCACCGCCACCAAAGCCTGCTGGCCGCAGGCGCTGCCCTGGGCCTGTCCACCTCCACCGTCGCGCGGCGCATCGAGGCGCTGGAGCAATCCCTGGGCCGCGCCCTGGTACACCGCAGCAGCGCAGGGACGACGGTCGAGCCCGATGCGATGGAACTGGTGGAGCTGGCCGAGCAATTCGAGCTGGGACTGGGCGGCATCAAGCGCGACGACCGGCCCGCTGAGAAGGCCCATGCGCTGACCGGCACCATCCGCGTCAGCATGGGCGAAGGCTTCGTGAAGCCGGTGACCGCCGTGCTCTCGCAGTTGAGAAGCGCGCACCCCGGGCTGCATATCGAAGTGGCCGTGGAGTCGCGCTTCACGGATGTCGGGCGGCGCGAAGTGGACGTCGCGCTCCGGGTCGGGCGCTCCAGCTCGGCCGTGGTGGTGGAGAAATGGGCGGGGCAACTGACGTTTGGCCTGTACGCCTCGCACGGCTATGTCGAGCAGCGCCTGCCGGGTCGCCGCCTGCGCGTGCAGGACTTCGCCAGCCACGACTTCGTGGGACAGGACCTGGCCACCGGCCGGCAGGACGCCTCCAACCTGTGGCTGGCCAGCCGGGGCGCCACCCGGTTCGTCTTTCGATCCGCCTCCGACCTGGCCCGCCAGGAGGCCACGGAGCAAGGCCAGGGCATCTGCCTGCTGCCCGACGCCATGGCCCATGCCGTGCCCGGCCTGGCACGGCTGGAGGTGGACGCGCCACTGCCGTCCTGCCCGGTGTACCTGGCCTATCACCGCGACCGCCGCAACGTGCCGGGCGTGCGGGCAGTGATCGACGCGCTGGGCGCGGCGCTGGCCGAAGGGCTGCAGCCGCCCGCAGAAAAAGCCGAAGCGGCCAACCCTGCCGCGCAGTCATGACAGGCCCGGTCTTTCCAGACCTTTCAAGGCGAGGGCGCGGCCGACGGACCCGGTGAGCAGCCAGGACCATCGTTGGGCGTTGATCCCAACGAAACAAGAATGGGCAGTGGCTGGCGCGAAACGACCCGTTGTGGTCGTTCGTGCCTCGGCGCCTGCAACCGCTCAATCCTTGAGCAAGCGCGCCTTCACCGTTCGCCCCTTGATCTTTCCGCTATTGAGCCGGGCAACGACGTCATGCGCAATCTTGCGGTCCACGGCCACATAGGTTGCGAACTCGTTGATGTCGATCTTGCCCACTTGCTCGCGGGTGTAGCCCAGGTCTGCGGTGAGCGCGCCCAGCACATCGCCCGGGCGGATCTTGTCCTTGCGGCTGGCATTGATGTGGATGGTGGCCTTGGATGGCAGGAGCCGGCCGCCGGGAGTCGGCGTCAGCTCGTCCAGCGGGTACCAGACGGATGGGCTGCCCTGCATCTGCTCGATGTTTCCGACCGCGCCCATTTCGTCCATCGTCGCAAGACTCAGGGCCAGGCCTTTCTGGCCGGCGCGGCCTGTGCGGCCGATGCGGTGCACGTGCACTTCAGGGTCGGGCGTGATGTCCACGTTGATGACGGCGCCCAGGTTGGTCACATCCAGCCCGCGAGCCGCCACATCGGTGGCGACCAGCACGGAGCAACTGCCGTTCACGAAGCGCACCAGCACCTGGTCACGGTCACGCTGCTCCAGATCGCCGTGCAGCTCCAGCGCGCTGTAGCCCTGGGCCTGCAGCAGCTCGGCAAGGGCCCGGCAGCGCGCCTTGGTATTGCAGAAGGCCAGTGTGCTCTCGGGCCGGAAATGCTCCAGCAGGCGAGCCACCGCAGGCAGCCGCTCTTCCTTGTCCACCTCGTACCAGCGCTGCTCGATCTGCTCGCCGCTGTGCTGCGCGGCGACCTTGACCGTGACCGGGTCACGCATGAATCGCGCGGCCAGCTTGGCGATGCCTTCAGGGTAGGTTGCGGAGAACAGCAAGGTCTGGCGCTGCGGGGGGCACTGCTTGGCGACCTTGGCGATGTCATCGACGAAACCCATGTCGAGCATGCGATCCGCTTCGTCGAGCACCAAGGTGTTCAGCGAATCAAGGTTCAGATTGCCCCGGTCCAGGTGATCGATCACACGGCCGGGCGTGCCCACGATCACGTGCGCGCCGTTCTCAAGGCTCGCGTTCTGGCCGCGCAGCGGAACGCCGCCGGACAGGGTCACCACCTTGACGTTGTCTTCCGCACGCGCCAGGCGGCGAATCTCGGTCGTCACCTGATCGGCCAGCTCGCGGGTGGGGCAGAGCACCAGGCCTTGCACCGAGAAATTGCGCGTATCCAGCTTGGCCAGCAGCGCCAGGGCAAAGGCTGCGGTCTTGCCGCTGCCGGTCTTCGCCTGGGCGATCACATCCTTGCCTTCAAGCGCAGGGGGCAGGCTGGCGAGCTGAATCGCCGTCATTTCAAGGTAGCCGAGCCGCTCAAGATTGGCGAGCGTCGCAGGCGAAAGCGCAAGTTTGTCGAAGGAATGGGGGGAAGCCGAGGGTACAGTCATGGCGGCATTTTAGTTTTGGCGCTCTCAGGACCTGGGCGCGGCACGCTGGTCACTGAGAAAGAACAGGGGCTTGCTGGGCCATTGCCGGCATGTGCGAGAAGAAGGGAAGCTGGGTGTTGACGGCATGGATGGCAAGACGTCTGCCGTGGGGCTAACAGATAGCAACCAGCCTGAAGCTGCCGGCCAGCAGTCGGCTGGCGACCCATTGCGGTCTTCGAAGCAAATTCAAAAGCGGTCGTCCAGAGCACCCCAGTTTCGAAGACCTGCGGCCGCATCGGCGTAACTCAATGCAAGCCTGAAGGCTCTTGCAAACGTTGGCTGGCGAGCGGTCGGCTGGCCTACTACCGGCCGCGCTTCTCCAAAATCGCGATGAGTTCTGCGTCGACCTCGTCCGGCACTTGGTTCTGTCGATGGCGAAGTCGTTCAACCACCGTGCCGGTCGGGGGATGGCTGTCCCACGCCTCGCGGCTCCAGTCGCCCCGCAGCAAGATGTCCCAGTAGATCTCGCCTTTTGTGCTATCCACCAGATCGCCTGCGTCATCGGGGGCTGCGCCGTAGCTCAGCAGCAGCGCCGCCAGCGGTAGGCAGATCGGGCGCATCTCGCTGCCGCGACCGCACAGCAGCAGCGCGACGGCACCGAGCAGCGAGCCGCGCCAGTACAGACGCTTGTAGCGGAAGTCAGCGTCAATGCCGCTGCCCGTCAATTTGTGCAAGCACAGGCGCACAGGCATGTTGGCGTCTAACCCCTGGGCAAGCAGCCCGGCCAAGAAATCCAAGATCAACTGACCATCGCGCGCCGGGACGAAGTGTCGGTCGCCGTTCAGTGGGACGTCGGCCATGAGCGCCCGCTCCTTGGCGTCGAAAATGCCAACTAACACCTCGCGCTGAAACGCATCGGGCTCCATCCAGAACGCGGCGCTGGCACCGTTGGTGAGCAACTCATTGGCCAGGGTCAGCGGCTGGCAACCCATCGTCGGGTGGCGCATGACGTTACGCAGCAGGGAGGTGGGGCGGTCATCCCACAGCGGGGTGTCCAGATTCACCCCCGCGGCGACCAGCTCGGCAACGGTTCCTGCGTCGCGCTCCTGCCAGTACAGGCGCTCCAGGCGGCGCTGATCGCTCATGGCCGGCGGCGCAACGGAGCGCGCGCCCAGTGTCTCCAGCACGGCCAGCACGTCCAGCCGGTCCTTAAAGAAACTCACACTGTTGAAGAGAAGGCTGCCCCTCACCTGCTCCGGGTGCAGGGCCCAGCGGATCTGCGCGTTGACGTCCACGCCCTCGCGAGAGGCCAGCAAGGCCAGCAGTTCGGGATGTTCGCAGAGCGCGCGCAGCACACACTCCGAGCGCCACAGCGCCACGGGGTCGGCCTGTGGCGCCTGCACGAGCGTGCGCAGCAGTGCCGGAGTGTTCTTGCCGCCGTAGCTCTGCACAACCTCTGCGACCTCGTCGACCCAGGCCAGGCAGGCGATTAGGTCGACGTTCGCGTCCAGCAGCGCCGACACCGCCTTGCCTAGCCGGGCCTTGGCCGCATGCACCAGAAGCGGCGTGCCATCGACCACGGCATTCTTCGGTGCGCCGGCCTTGATGGCCTTGGCGAAGGCAGCCTCCTTGCCGTCCAGCAGCAGCTCCAGCAGCTCCTCCTCCTCAGTCAGCATCGGCGCCGGGAAGGCCTTGGCAGCAACCTTTTTGCCGCCTTGGTAATGCAGCGTTCGCGTTTCGCCGACCTGCCCGTACCAGATGCGCACTCGGATGTGCGTCGCGCCGGCGTCGTGCAGTGCCTGGATATGCGCCTTCTCCAATTCGTCACCGGATGAGGTGTCAATCACGAAGCGCAGCGTCTCGCCCCGCAGCGACGTACTGGTCACGAAGGGCTTCTCCCAGTCGTCGAAGCAAGCTTGCAGCGGCGCGGGCCACTGGTCGGCGAACTGGCCGACTGCGGTCTGGAGGTGACCGTGCAGCGCGGAGAGCATAAGGGCATCAGCGCCGATGCAGGTAAAGGTCAGGATGTTGGAAGACATGAGGGGGGTGTAGACAGGCGAGAAGGCGTCTGAGGCGCCATTGTGTCCAAGCTCGGTGCCCGTTAGCTTGACACTTTGTCCACACACCCATATCCAGCCTTTGCGACTTTCAATCGACGTTGCAAATTCGGCTTTAGATTTGACTATCGGATAGAAGCAATGTCCGCTCTTGGCCGGTTGACGATGTTCACTGCACAGCCCTGGATCTTGGTTGCATCAGTGATGGACGCTTGTTGACTGGCCACCTCAAATCCGCCGCCCGGTCGCTTGGCGCTCCAAGATGGCGTGGAGCAAATCGTCGACGGCAATGCGGCCCGTCGCCTCAACTTTCTTCGAGACCGCGGCCAAGTAGCATTCCCAATGCTCAGAAGGCTCTTCCCAGGGCATCTCGCGAATAGTCCACCAGCGGTCAAACACCTGAGTGGTGATGTCGTCGGAACCGAGGACGCGGCGGGCGTCGGGAGAAGAGGACAGGAACTCGTACTCACGAACGCGCGCAAGGTAGAGCAGTTTCACCGTCATGGCAACCGTCTCTTGGCACCAGGCCGACCTGTCGGCCCAGCTCCTGCTTGTCAGCACGGGCTGCAGAAGAATGTCCGCCTCAGTCGCCACGAGTACTGATGGGAAGGTGGCCAGCGCAACTGCTGATGGCTCAATCTGGAAATAGGTGGTGTGCTTCACGAGGTCCAATACCCGCGTCAAATGTCAGTTTGAAGGGGAGATTTTGCCTGTGCGGCAGGCGACCGGTTGTGGCCGTTTTGAAGCTCTAGACCTGAATCAGCCACTTGCATACTGCGATGCCTCAGGAAAGCTTCCCGTTCGCAGGTGCTCGCTTGTCACCGTGTGCGCTGCCCGCTGGAAGCGCTTACCTCCCTCATCGCCGACCATCGGCCTCAACAAGCTGGCTCGCGAGGAGACCTTGTCAATGCGAAAAAGTCCGCGTTGTTGGCCGGTGAGCATGAGGCGCCCTTTTCTACGGGGGTCATCGCCCCAGACGTCGGCGAAAAATACGTAGTCGACGTACTCACTGGTCTCTTTTTCTCGAAGAATTCCAAGCGACATCGCGTCGAGTCGCACCGCATCGCTGCTATCGGGGTCCGAGCTCATCATCGTATTTGTGGAGGCTAAGGGGAAAATGGGAGGCAGTCGCGAAGGTGCGCTTCTCGCTGACCTGCGACTGTCGCTTGCCGACCCACGGCAGCTGTCCGAGGTTCTTGGAAGCCGCTATTCAACCGAGGGGTTTGCGTTGCTTTTCGGCGTCGCCGAGCTATCGCTCAAACGCCAACCCGGCTCGCTACAAGCCGAACTGCACTGTCCAATTCGGATTGTCCTGCGCTTTTTGATTCGGCACCGATGGAGATAGCGCGACCCGCTTCAAAGATAGTAATCCCACGAAGCTCCATGCCGTTACTCAGACCGCGCGAGCTTTTCAGTTGCCAACGGCTGGCTTCCTTGCCGACGTTCGCAGTCTGATGTGAAACTGACAGTCCGCTTTCCCGTGCAGTCCTTGCGAAAGCTTGTGTTTCGGCGTCCGAAAGGCGCTTGGCAAGTTGCTCGATATCACCATCCGACGACGCGCCATGGCTGTGAACGACAACGGTAATCTCAATCTTGCCATCTGGTCCTCTGAGTCGAATTGAGCGAGGACTGGCGGAAGGCATCGCGGTCCAGCTGGTGGGTACGTCAATCTTCACGTTCTGAAGCTCGACAACTTCAGCACTGACGCTGGTTACCACCGTAAAAAGGCACAGAAAGGCTAGCGTGTACAAGCTACGTCGCATATTTCCCCGGTTTTCTTTATTTGATAGCAATTTTCTAGCTGGAGGCTAAGAGCAGGCGTCCGCTGCAGGCCCGATTTTACCCTGCCAGGGTAAATGGCTGGTTGTGGTAGAACTCGACCGACCAGAGGCATGAACAGGGACACACCGATTCTGCGGTCGCTTCGGCACAATGCAGGAAGCGCACTCAAAGGCCTCCTGACCATGCCAACAAAACACCGGTCGCTATAAGGAGGATGGTGACAAGCGCTATGCCTGCCCACCAGATGCGCGAATCACGCTTTGCACAACTTTGGCATACACGTGCTGAAGTGGCTGAACCGGGGCCTCCAGCTACACGAATAAACACGGATTGCATAGAATCCAAGTTCGCGCCGCACCGAAAGCAATTCCAGGAGGAGCTAATTCTCCTTGCTTTCCGGTGATTGCTACGGTCCCAGACGAAGACCCCGAAGAGCACTACAGCAACGAATGCAACAAAGAGGAGATCTGTACTCATGGTGCCCGGAGATGGTGTTGTACTTTGCAAGCGTGCCTATTGTTACTTGACGACAAGGTGGTCGAGCAGACTGTCAATTTCTTCGCCTGTATGACCCTTGCCGTCTCCCGCCATATCCCAGTGCCAAATGGCTTGGACTTCGGGTGTTGCAATGTCCTGAAATATGTCTACCGCAACCCATGCAACATCAGTGCGTTCAAGCTGAAAGCGCCGTGCGATAGCTCGTAAGGCGACTGAGGGCCGACCTGCTGTTAGCTCTGAGCGGGCGGTGGCTAGAATCTCTGGCGTCACTTCGAACATATGGGTCTTAGGATACTCGGGCTGAGGGCTGAGGGCTGAGGGCTGAGGGCTGAGGGCTGAGGGCTGAGGGCTGAGGGCTGACCGGCTGCTTCTGGCCGTTTGCCGTCATCCGAGAAGAACAGCCTCCCATGGCGATATCGATACGCAGTCAGTGATCTCTTGCCGCTTAATCCTGCCAACATGCCGTCATCGGGGCTGCAGTTGGTTCGCCCCTGCCGCCCAGCCACCAACCCCAACACAGCTTTTTCGCCTGCGCCCGACCGCCGCGAGCAAGCTTGCTCCACGCCAGGATCACTTCGGCAAGATCATCGTCCTCGCAGTAAAAGTAGGCAGTCGGCACTCCGAGGATTTGCGCAATCCGGTGAGACTTTTCCACGGGTGGCCGCCATCGTCGTATCCAAGCCGAAGACAACCATCCTGGCTCGGCTTCCGTTCTACGAATTCCGTAGAGACGCCCCTCGCCGATTCAACGAGCATCGCAGGATGCCTCATCATCCCGATCCCTCAACGGCTGCTTCTGCCGCGCCTCGGCTCGACGACCTCGCCATCGACGCCGTTCTGCACATGGGCGCCGCGCTGGATGTGCTGGACCTGCACGCTCGCCACAAGGTCACGGCCATCAATTGCGTGTGCCGCGATCTGCTGCGCATCTACTATGTGAAGGCCGATCAGGCGCAGTCGCTGGAGCCTGAGGACAAGGAACTGCTGGGCCTGCTGCACGACACGGCGGTGGACCTGGGCTATGCCATCGAGGTGGTGGACCATCTGAATGGCGACGAGGCCGACGACCCCATCCTCTATGCCGTGAGCTATCTGCTCAAGGCGGCCAAGCGGTTTGCGGATGAGGGCGTGGCGGCGGGATTGGCGTGCGGGGCTTGCGTTTGAAATAAGTGGTTGCTAAAGTGTCGCCATGCCCGAGAACGACATCTTCAAGGCCCTGGCCGACCCTACGCGCCGCTCCATCTTCGAGAAGCTGGCCGCTGGCAGCATGCATGCCAGCGCGCTGCGCGAGGGGATGGACATCAGCCAGTCGGCCATGTCCCAGCATCTGGCCGTGCTGCGCAACGCGGGGCTGGTGAGCGAGCAGCGCCAGGGGCGCTTCATGCATTACGAGGTCGATCCCGAAGGGCTGGCGCAGATTGCGGGCTGGCTGGCGAAGTACCGCGCCTACTGGCCGCAGCGCGTGGATGCACTCAAGGGCCTGCTCAAGGACATGGACCAATGAACAAGATGAGCGATATGGACACCGACGATGCGGCCCGCGAGCTGGTGCAGGAGTACGCGCTGGACGCTCCGCCCGAGAAGGTCTGGCGCGCCCTGAGCATTCCCGAGCTGCGCGCGCAGTGGCTGCCGGGCACCGAGCATGCCGAGCCTTTGCGGCAGGTGCCGCAGCAGGAACTGCGCCTGCGGCTGCGCGAGGCGGAGCCTCCCTTTCTTGAAAGCACGGTGGACCTGCAGATCAGCCCCGGCGCCGATGGCGGCACGCTGCTGCGCATCGTCCATGTGCTGACCGATGCGCGGGTGCAGCCGGCCAGGGAGGCGGCCAACGACGGCGGCTTCCTGATGTACGCGACCTGAAACCCTGCCCGGGCAACGGGGCACGCGGCGCAGGGCCGCAGCCCTTTCTTTTTTCACCACCACACACAGGAGTTCGCCCATGCGCGAATCGATGATGCTCGTCCCCATGGTTGTCGAACAGTCGGCGCGCGGAGAGCGGTCCTTCGACATCTACTCGCGCCTGCTGCGCGACCGCGTGATCTTTCTCAACGGCGAGGT
>Ga0067045_1028463_pt1 | contig 32907 bp, 36 predicted proteins | sample TerdegcTABiofilm_FD_59184 | JGI IMG/M metagenome (GOLD analysis project Ga0067045, IMG submission 59184) | Combined Assembly of (Gp0054472, Gp0054536) Wastewater bioreactor microbial communities from Singapore -Terephthalate degrading...
AATGACTCCTGCATCGCGTCTGAACCTCGCATCGTCTGGACTCCTTGTTGAGCGAGCAGTCAGTATCTACAACGATGCTCCTGAATGCCAGGTTTTATGGGAGCGAAATTCAACAGCCTGTTAGAGCAGGTGCTGGCGATGCAGAGCGTCCCGCACATATTGTGCTGAGCGCTCGATGTGCCGGCGCAGCAGATCGCAGGCCAGATCGGCCTCCCTGGCCACGCTGGCTTCAACGATTTTCTGGTGCTCGTCCTGCACACTCTGGTCCACCGCCTGGTTGGCCAGAAAGAGACGGCGGTACCGGTCGCCGCGGTCGTTGAGCATGCTGCAGAACTGCAAGAGCAGCGGCATGCGGCACGCCGACAGGAGCGACATGTGGAGCTGGCGGTGCAGCCGCTCCCACCGCTCCACCCGCTGCGAGCCTTCCTGGGTCTTCTCCTGCCGCGACAGCATGAGATAGGCCGTGGTCACCTTGGTTTCCCAGGCGTCGTCGCCGTGCTGGATCGAATCCCGCAGCGCCTTGGGCTCCAGGTCGGCACGCAGCGACACCACTTCCGAGAGGTTGTCCGCCGACACCGGCGCCACCCGTACCCCGCGCTGGTCCTCGATCAGCAGCAACCCCTCGGACCCCAGACGGGAAATCGCCTCCCGCAACGGGCTCAGGCTCACGCCATAGCGGTCCCGCAGCTCCTCCAGCCGCAGACGCTGACCGGGCAGCAGGTCGCCCGCCAGCACTTCATTCCGCAGCTTCTCGACCAAGGTTGTTGCCAGGGTCGCACGGGGTCGACCGGCGGGGTCATCGCGCTCGCCTGGGGTCGGAGCATCTGTCATGAGCGCTTTCAGCAGGAAGTCGAGGGGGAGGGATCGGCCTCGCATTTTAGGGCTCGGTGTAAACCATAGATTGGAAAATCGATTATTCATGAATAATCGATTTAAACACCCGATGCCCAGCGACCCAGAACGCCGCATCCCCACACATCCCACCCCGAAAGGAACGTATCGCATGGACTATGTCCCGCTCAAGTTGTTGATCGATGGCCAGTGGCTGGACGGCGGAGGCCGCCAGACGATGGATGTGATCAACCCCGCCACGGAAGCGGTGCTGGGCACCTTGCCTGTGGCCACCCAGGCCGACGTCCAGGCCGCCGCGGCTGCGGCACATCGCAGCTTTCCGGCCTGGCGCGACACCTCGGCCTATGAGCGCGCCAAGATCCTGTGGCGCGCCGGAGACATCCTGCGGGGCCGGGTGGAGCACATCGCCCGGCTGATGACCCTGGAACAGGGCAAGCCGCTGGACCAGGCGCGCCAAGAAGTGACCCATCTGCCCGACATGCTGGTCTGGCATGCCGAGGAAGCGCGCCGGATCTACGGCCGCACGATCCCGGCCCGCGACCTCGCACACCGCCAGATCTCAGCTCGCGAACCCATCGGCCCGGTCGCCGCGTTCACGACCTGGAACTACCCGGCCATGATCCCCATGAAAAAGATCTGCGCCATCCTGGCCTCGGGCTGCACCTGCGTGGCCAAGCCGGCCGAAGAGACGCCGGCAAGCACCATGGAGATCATCCGCGCCTTTGTCGATGCCGGATTGCCTCCCGGCGTGCTGAACATGGTGCTTGGCGCGCCGGCACAAACCTCGAGCCTGCTGGTCTCGCTGCCGGAAATCCGGGGCATTTCCTTCACCGGCTCCACGGTGATCGGGCGGCAACTGGCCGAACTGGCCGGCCGCCATCTCAAACGCACCGTGATGGAGCTGGGTGGTCATGCGCCCGTCATCGTGATGGACGACATCCAGGACGTACAGGCACTGGCCCGCACCGCGGTGCTGCGCAAGTTCCGCAACGCCGCGCAGGGCTGCGTCAACCCGAGCCGGTTTTTTGTCCACGAAAAAATCTACGACCAGTTTCTCGACGCCTTCGTGGCCGCGACCCGGGCCATCGTTGTGGACGACGGATTCGCGCCCGGCGCCGGCATGGGGCCCCTGGCCCATGCGCGGCGGCTGCCGGCCATGCAGCACTGTGTGCAGGACGCGCTGGACCGGGGTGCCACGCTCGTGTGTGGCGGGGCGCGAATCGACCGCCCCGGCTATTTCTGGGCCCCGACGGTGCTGACCGATGTCCCGACGTCGGCGCTCGTGATGAACGAGGAACCGTTCGGGCCGGTGGTGCCGATCAACCGGTTCAGCGACGTGGAAGAAGCCATTGCCGAGGCCAACCGGCTGCCGGTCGGTCTGGCCGCCTACGCCTTCACCAACTCCACCGCCTGGGCGCACCGATTCGGCCGGCGGCTGGAAGCGGGCATGGTGGCCATCAACTCGTTCGCCTTCGGTGCCGCCAACGCGGCCAGCACCCCCGAGGTCCCTTTCGGCGGCATCAAGGACAGCGGCTTTGGCTCCGAATGCGGCAGCGAAGGCATCGAGGCCTATCTGAACGTCAAGTTCATCAGCGAATACGAACAGGTGTAAACACAGGAGCCCCCGCATGATCCCCACACGCATCGACAAAGACATCGTCCGCCATCGCATCGGCGAATACGCAGACGACCAGCATCCGGTCGGAGAACGCGAAAAGGTGTACGAGGAACTGATCGGGTTTGTGCCGCCGCGTATCGAAGCCCGCATGGCGGTGACCGGCGCCCTCGACCCCACGCTGCTCGACCTGCAGGAGCGCATGCGGGCGCATGCGATGTACCCCAAGTGTTTCGATACACGAACCTCTCAGCTGATGCTGTTCGGGATGCTGTTGATGGATGGCAGCGATGCCGCCGTGCTGCATGGCATCGCTGCCCGACGAGCCGGCGCGACCTGGGAAGAAATGCAGGCCGTCGTCAGCCTGTGCTTCCTGTTCCGGGGCCTGTCCGCCGCCAACAAGGGCGCCGAGACGCTGGCCCACATTGCCCGGCACGAAGAAGCGAAAGCCACCGCCCCCACCCGGGGCTGATCACCCACACCACAAAAGGAGACCACCATGTCGTTGCATCGCCGAAACGTTCTCGCCAGCCTGGCACTTCTGGTGCCCGCCCTCTCGTCGATGGCGGACAGCTATCCGAGCCGGCCCATCCGCATGATCGTGCCGTTTCCTCCCGGTGGCCCGGTGGATCTGACGGCCAGGCTGATCGGCAAGACCCTCAGCGAGACGCTGGGCCAGCCGGTCGTGATTGAAAACAAGAGTGGCGCTGGCGGCGTGGTGGGAACGGAGCAGATCGCCAAGGCGCCGGCCGACGGCTACACCATCGGCATGGGCACCATCGCCAGCCTGGGCATCAACCCGGGCCTGATGGAGCGAATGCCTTTTGCCGTGCCACAGGACTTCACGCCCATCACCAACGCATCGGCCACCTCGGGCGTGATCCTGGCCACCAAGGATGCCCACTTCGACGACCTCAAAGGCCTGGTCGCCTATGCCAAAGCGAACCCGGGCAAGGTCACCTACGCTTCTGCGGGCCTCGGCTCGGTCGGGCACATGGTGGGCGAATCGCTGAACCATGCCGCAGGCATCCGCATGACGCACGTCCCCTACCGCGGCACCACCCCGGCGGCGCAGGACCTGCTCGCCGGCAGCGTGACGCTGTTCATCGAAACATCGCTGAGCACCGCCTTGACCTACCTGCCCACCGGCAAGATCAAGGCCATCGCGCTCACGCGCAAGGAACGCTCGCCCCTGCTGCCCGACGTCCCGGGCATGCGGGAGGCGGGCTTCCCGGAAATCGACAGCCCGGCCTGGTTCGGCGTTGTCGGCCCCGCCGGCCTGCCGCCTGCGGTGGTCGACAAACTCAACAAGGCCATTCACGCCAGTCTGCAGGACAAGCAGATCACCGAACAGCTTGCCAAGTTCGGTGCCGAACCGGTGCCCAGCTCGCCCGAGCAATTCAAGACCTACATCGAGCAGGAAATCGTGCGCTGGAAACAGGTCGTGAAACAGGCCAACATCAAGCCGATGTGACCGGCCTCAGCCCCCGGCTTCACGCCGCTTGATGCGGTACTCCACCTGACCGCGCCGCAGCTGCAGCAGCCGCGCCACCGCCGACACGTTGCCGCCGCAGCGATCGATGGCGCGGTCGATCAGCATGGCCTCGATGTCGGTGAACGCGGCCTGCTGGTCCAGCAGCCGGTCCACCAGGCTGGGCAGGTCGCCCGCCGAATCGTCGCCAGGCCCCGGGAAGCCGGGCGCGGCGTGGCCATGCCCGCCGGCGCGCACCAGATCGCCCGCCGGCCCCAGGCCCCAGGTGGTGCCGCGCAAGGTCTCGCCGCCGGCAAAGAGGTGCTGCACGTCGATGCTGCCGCCCGCTTCCGCGAGGATGACGCCGCGTTCGATCATGTTTTCCAGCTCGCGCACATTGCCCGGCCAGTCGTAGTCCCACAGCGCGGCATAGGCCTGCGGGCTCAGGCCCTTCACGTCCTTGCCGCAGCGGCGCACGCTGCGGTCCAGGAACAGCGCCACCAGCAGCGGGATGTCTTCCAGCCGCTCGCGCAGCGGCGGGATCTCGATCGGAAACACATTGAGGCGGAAGAACAGGTCGGTGCGAAAGCGCCCTTCGCTGACTTCCTTGCGCAGGTCGACGTTGGCGGCGGCGACGATGCGCACGTCGGCCCGCCGCACTTCGGTGCCGCCCACCCGCTCGAACTCCCGCTCCTGGATCGCGCGCAGCACCTTGCCCTGTGCGGGCAGGCTCAGGCTGGCGATTTCGTCGAGAAACAGCGTGCCGCCATCGGCGCGTTCGAAGCGCCCGGGCCGCGCGCGGTCGGCGCCGGTATACGCCCCGCGCTCGACCCCGAACAGTTCGGCCTCGACCAGGTTGGCGGGAATGGCGGCGCAGTTGATGGTGATCATCGGCCCCGCGGCGCGCGGGCTGATGGAGTGCAGCGCCCGCGCAAAACATTCCTTGCCCACGCCGCTCTCGCCCCGGAACAGCACGGTCGAATGGGTGGGCGCCACGCGGCGCACCAGATGGGCCACGGCGCGAAACCCCGCCGAGGTGCCGACGAAGCCACCCAGGTTGTCGCCAGGGTCGGCCGGCACGCCCACTGGCACGGCTGACGGCTGTCCCGCCGTCGCGGCGGTGGAGGGTGCGGTGGCGCCGGGCACCGACCACGAACGGCGGCGCCCCACGCGGTCCACAAAGGTGTCGACCTGCAGGTAGTCGGTGTCGTCTTCGCCGTCCTGCAGCGCTTCGGATTGCCATTCCACCAAGGGCCGGCCAATGACGCGGCAGCGCGCATGCCCCATGGCCACGCACTCCACTTCGCGCCAGTGGATGGGCATGCCGGTCACGGCGGTGCAATAGCCATCGGCGTAGCCCACCATGGTCCAGCAGGCCGGTGAACCGCTCACGCCGCAATGCGCCAGGTGGGCCTGCGCCTCCCAGCTCGCGCTCCAGTAGTAGTCGCCCCAGAACTGGCCCTGCGCGATGTCGACCTGCATCGCATCGACCGGCTGGTTGCGCACAAAGCCTTCCATCTCGCGCAAGCGCGGCCCCAGCGCCAACGCGTCGGCGGGGTCGGCCCCGCCCAGTTGCTCGCGCACCCGCTGGCCGTCGTCAAAGCCCTGCTGGTAGCCCAGCCGCATCATGAGCGCGCGCGTTTTCGCGGTGCCGAGGCTGACGATGAGTTCGCGCCGCAGTTCGGCGAACGACTCGGCCTGCATCAGCAGCATGCGCTGGTCGAACAGCTGGATGTGGCCGGCGTCGGGCGAGAAATGCAGGTGACCCGCCAGCAGTTTGGCGGGGTCGATGGCAGCGGTCTGGAGCATGGTGGCGTGGGATGTCGAAAAGGTCGGCAACCGTTCTTGAGCGCCGCATCGGTTTCAGCAATTCCCGAAATCGGCGTCAGCCGGTGTTTCCGCAAATCCTGAAGACCGGCCCTCTCCCACGCCATCATGGTTTACCCCCGCTTCGCCGAAAACCGTTGCGCGACAAGGGCTTGCCGATGGCCTCCACGCCGTTCGCGCGATGGCACAAGGTTTGCACAGCAAGGCCACAAAGGCCGCGCCCAACGGGTGGTGCAGCGGCCATCACAACGACGGAGACAACATGACCAACCCGACAGCCGACGCAGCGAGCGGCCTGCTGCGCGTGCGCGTGTCGCACCGCGAGGTGCAGGCCGAGGACGTGGTGGCGCTCACCCTGGTGCCCACCGACGAAGCCCCCGATGCGTTGCCCGCCTTCGACGCCGGCGCCCACATCGACCTGCACCTGCCGAACGGCCTGGTGCGCCAGTACTCGCTGTGCAACGCGCCGCACGAGCGCGGCCACTACCTCGTCGCCGTGCTGCGCGAGCCCGCCGGGCGCGGCGGCTCGGCCTGCGTGCACGAGGCCCTGCACGCCGGCACCACGTTGCCCATCAGTCGGCCCCGCAACGCTTTTGCACTGGCCCCCTGCCCGCACACCTTGCTGCTGGCCGGTGGCATCGGTCTCACGCCGCTGCTGGCCATGGCCGAACAGCTCTGGGCAGAGCAGCGGTCTTTTGCACTGCACGTCTGCGCCCGCTCCGCCGCGCGGCTGCCGTTCCGCCAGCGTTTGCTTGCGGCTCCATGGTCCGCACACGTGCGCCTGCACCACGACGACGGGCCGCCCCCGCAAAAGCTCGATGCGCACACGCTGCTCAGCCAGTCACCGCCCGGCACCCAGGTCTGGGTGTGCGGCCCGGCGGGCTTCATCGGCCATGTGCGTGATCGCGCGCAGGCACTGGGCTGGCCGGCCAACCGCGTGCACGCCGAACACTTTGCCGCGGCGCCCGGTCATGCGGCGGGCGCGCAGGCGGCAGACGGGGCGTTCACCGTCGAGTGGCAGCCCACGGGCCAGCGGGTGCCGGTGCCACCGGGCACCAGCGTGGCGCAGGCCCTGGAGGCCGCCGGCATTGCGCTGGCGCTGTCGTGCGAACAGGGCATCTGCGGCAGTTGCAGCGTGCGGCTGGTGGCCGGCGAGCCCGACCACCGCGACCAGTTCTACACCGCGGCGGAACACGCCGACCCCGGCCACTTCACGCCCTGCTGTTCGCGCTCGCGCAGCCCGCTGCTGGTGCTGGCGCACCACTGAAACCGCATCCCCCTTTCCCCCACCCGGCCGGCAACGGCCTTCATTCCCGCAAGCACAAACAGGAGACAACATGGACGCCCCCACCCGAACCACCACCCCGATCCCCATCTACACCCACCCCAGCGGCAACCCCGTGGGCAAGCCGGACACGCCCTATCTGCTGAACTGCTGGTACGTCGCCGCCATGTCGCGCGAGCTGGGCGCCGAAGCCCTGCTCACGCGCCAGTTGCTCGACACCTCGGTGCTGATGTACCGCAAGGCCGACGGCACGCCCGTGGCCATGCACGACCGCTGCCCGCACCGCTTCGTGCCCCTCTCGATGGGCGAGCGCCACGGCGACGACGTGGTGTGCAAGTACCACGCACTGCGCTTCGACTGCAGCGGCCAATGCACGCACAACCCGCACGGCACCGGGCGCATTCCCGCCGCCGCCAAGGTCCGCACCTTCCCGCTGCTGGAGAAGTACGGCTTCGTCTGGATCTGGATGGGCGACGGGCCGGCCGACGCGGCAAAGCTGCCCGACTTTGCCGAACTCGACAACGGCCCGGCCACCGGCGTGGCGCACACCTACATGCCGATGAAGGCGAACTACGAGCTGATCATCGACAACGTGATGGACCTGAGCCACATCGACCACGTGCACGGCGAGATCATCACCACGCGCGGCCAGCTCTCGCCGCTGATCCCGCCGGTCAAGGAAGAGAACGACACCGTCAACGTGCGCTGGGAATGGCGCCAGACCCCGGCCATGATGATCTTCGCCAACTTCCTGCCCGATCCGGCGGCCGAGGCGCGCGGTTTCTTCGACATCACCTGGAGCGCGCCGGCCAACATCCAGTTGAGCGTGGGGGCGATCCAGGGCGAGGGCGCGCTCGACCTGAACGACACCGTGGGGCAGTACGACCTGCACACCTGCACCCCCGCCAGCGCCACCGAAACCCACTACTTCTTTGCCACACGGCGCAACCACATCGTGGACGACGGCGAGTACAACCAGATGAAGATCGAGGCCATGCACAACGCCTTCGTCACCGAAGACGGCCCCATCATCGAAGCCGTGCAGAAGGAGATGAACACGAGCGACTTCTTCTCGCTCAACCCGGTGCTGATGAGCAACGACGCGGCACCCGTGCGGGTGCGGCGCCTGCTGGCGCGGCTGATTGCGCAGCAGAGTCGGGGCTGATCGCCCGGGGGGCCAGCGCTGGCGAAGCCTTGGGGCGCGGCATCCTGGCTGCATCGCTCTGCGCGCCGTGAATAGGTGTTTTCGTTGTTTTGGCAATGTTATTGCCAATGATTTCATTGCCATTACAACGATTCCGCCCATGATCTTCCAATGCCCAGCGCGCGCCCCTGCCCCCCGCAGCACCTCGCCTGCCCGCGCCACCCCCGTGGTGGGGGGCAGCGCGCTGCAAGACCTCGGCGTGCGGCTCACCCTGGCCCACAAGCTGCGTGGGCTGACACAGGAACAGCTGGGCCATCTGGCCGATGTCTCCACGTCCACCGTCCGCGCGCTGGAAGCCGGTGCCGAGGGCGTGGCCATGGCCAACTTCTTCAAAGTGCGGCAGGCCCTGGGCCTCTTGGGTCAGGTAGATCAATTGCTCGATCCGCGCCAAGACCCCGAAACCCTGGCCTACGCCGAACGCCAGCTGAGGGCGCCCCGATGACGGCGACGGTGGTCACGCCGGTCTGGGTCTGGCTGCCAGGGCGCGACGAACCAACCCGCGCAGGCGAGCTGGTCAACGGCGTCCGCGCACGCTTCGTTTACCGCGCGGACTACATCCAGACCGAAGGCGCGCTGGCGGTGAACGCCCCAAGGCCACGCTGGTGCACGACGGGCAGCTGTGGCTGGTGAAGATGCAGGCCCGCGGCGACCGGCCCGCCATGCCCGCGCGCGAATTCGTCACCATGCGCCTGGCCGAACAGGCCGGCCTGCACGTGGCCGGCGTGAAGCTGCACACCTTTGGCGCGCACCAGGTGCTGATGGTCCGCCGCTTCGACCGCGAGGGCGACCCCTTCAAGCCCACGCGCAAGCTCTACGCCAGTGCCCACACCGCCCTGCGCCTGCGGCTGGACGCCACGCGCGGCGACCCGGAGCGTTCGTACCCGGCCCTGGCCGACCGCCTGCGCATCTGGACCCGCCACACGGCGACCGACCGCACAACCGACCATGCCGAACGCCTGCGCACGCAACTGGCCGAGCTGTGGAAACGCATGGCCTTCAACGCCCTGGTCGGCAACACCGACGATCACGCCTGCAACACCGGGCTGCTGTACGACCGCGTGAGCGATGCCGCCAAAGGCAATCACCGCTTGGCCTGGGGCCTCTCACCCGCCTTCGACATCACCCCCAACCTCATCAGCCCGCCCCACCCGATCGAAGAAGGCCCCCTGCTGCTGCTCGCCACCGGCACCGATGGCCGATCCGGCACCGGCCTCGCGCGGCTTGCCGACGCCGCGCACCGCATGGGCCAGGACCGCGACGAGGCGATGCAATGGCTGACCGACACCGCCGCGCTGATTGCGCAGCGGTGGGAGGCGCTGCTGCGCGAAGCGGTTGCGCCCATCACCGCCGACCCGGCGCGCATGGACCGGCTGGTGGGCGATGTGCGGGCTTCATTTGTTTATGCGGAGTGGGTGGCGACGGCAACGACGGGGCGTTGAGTACCGCCTCTGTCAAGCTGGTTTGGTTGATAGGCGGGTTTGCAGCGTGTCCGTTCCTTCGCCCCGGCTTGTCCAACTCACGGTATGGGTTTCTATGCTGCCATTGACCTGACCCGACGGCTTCAGCCCGAACGCCCGGTAGCCGTCGCACGACGGACCTGGCGGAGTCGCAACGTTCTCCGATCTGCAGTCGCCAAAGTCGAACTCAAAATGCGGGGTTCTCTATTCGTCAGGCTCCTGCAGCACATCGTCGCGCTGCGCTAGATTCCTTTTTACAAGACTGCTAAACCATTTCTGCTTGACGGTCTGAATGCCCATCCTGACGCCCCCATCTCCATAAAAGATATTCGAGTCCCACTGCTTGAGGTGTGCAAGGTATCGGTGATACGGAGGATGCGCTACGGAGGTGACGCTGATCGCCTGCGCAAGCAACATGTAGAACCGAAGCAGGAGGTCGTCGTTCTCATTGATCTGCTTGCAGGTCACGCCGAGCGCATGGAGCGGATTCGGACAGACACCTTCGGGGCAAGCATACGTAAGCAGGTATGCATCCGGTGCTACGACGACGTTCGGCCACAGATGGGGCGCACGCCTCGAAATGAATTGCAAGAGCGCATCGGAAGCTGTGTCAATCGCCAGTGTTTTTCCGCAGACAAACACGAAGGTGAAAATCTGATGCAGATGGTCAGCGACATGATCTATGGGCTTCCCGGAAATCGCGTCGCGCGCATATCCGCCAGCGGATCGGTCGAGGCTCTTGGCCGACTCCAGGTTCTCAAGTGCTTCGCGCATCACCGCGGTCGACGTCATGGACGACTTGACCTGTCCTATGGCGACAACTGCCTCGCAAGGAAACAGCCGGACTTTACCTGGCATCTCGAACAGTGGGCAGACTTGGGAGTCTGCGATAACGATGTCGATCTGTTCGCTGATCTTCCCCGCCGCGTCAAAGACGAAACCAGTGGATACCTCGAATCTGGAGGGAAGATTGCGGCGAAGGAACGCGCGGATCACCTCCTCTCTATCACTACCGAGCTCTCCAGGGTGACTGATGAGCTGAGAGCGGAACTCCAGTCTCATGCGCTCCGCGTTCAACGCTAGCAGGTCTTGCAGCCGAAACTTGCGTGTGTCGAATCCTTTGCTTCCCATCGCACCCTCCTGCCAGGAACCCCGCGAACACTTTGATCGCATCTAGCTTAGCCCGAACGCAGGCCTAGCTGCAGGGAAGGAAGCTTGACGACAAGCGCTTAAAAGCTGAATGTGCGCTGAGAGGGTAGCCTGAGGACGTTGTCGCTCTTCAGCTTCACGCGAGCCTTGGACGCATCGCCCGCTTCGTCTAGAACAACGATCGAGCCGCTCTGATGCAGATCCAGCAGTGTCGCCTCCACCATGCTGCGCGTCGCTGGCGTGGTGTTGATGAGCTTGAGGAAGAACTGCTCGAAGGTCATGCCTTCTGCGCCGTCGAACAGCATGGCCGGGATCTGTTCCATCATGGTTTCCTTGCTGACCAGCGCTGCCACCTCGCTGAAATCGAACCCCATCTGCAGTCGGTTCTCATCGTCGAGCTTTCCGATGTAGCCGGTGCTGAACATATGGAAGCCCGCCTTGCCGTAGTGCGCAAAGTGGTTGTGGTGCTGCCAGTGGGTGTTCGCCATCACGTCCCGAGCCTTCCAGTGCTGCGAGAGGTGCAGTAGCCAGAAGTCTCCATGGCCGCTTTCGGGGCGGATGAAGAACGGCGTGTAGAACTGCGCCGAGCACTGGCTGGTGAGGCTCTGGTACAGGGATGACTGCAACTGCACGCGCCAGCGCGGCGACTGCTTGATCTCGTCTAGATCGGCCGCCCGTACCGAGGAGCTGATGCCGGTCGACAACTCGAAGTCGGCCAGGTTCTTCTCGTTGAGGTAGCTGATCAGGCTGTCGATGTAGAAGGTGAGGATGACTTCGGCGGACTTGAGCTTGGCAAAGATGTCGCGCAGGCAACCCATGGGCACGGCGGAGTAGCCGTACTGGTCCAGCACGAACAGGGCCCGTCCCGAGCGAGGGCTGCGGTCATGCGCACGCCCTAGTGCCGCGCTGCAATGGTCTGCGAACTTGCCCCTGACTAGCTTGATGCTGCCGCTGGCCAAGCCTGCGCCGTAGCCACGTTCTTCCAGAACATGGCGGAGGTACTCCAGGGCATAGGGACAGTCATCGATGCAAATCAGCTCCACGTCGATCTGGATCGGCTTGCGTCGCTCCTGCCGAACATTGACCCGAAGCTCGGCCTCGCAAATGGCCTCAAGTATCACGAGGGGCGAACCAGGCACCTCCTGCCCCGTCTCGCTTCTGTACAGCCCACCGCCGCTGAAGCCATCAACGATCGTGAGCTGGATCTTGTCTTGCTGGGGCAGCGAGACGAGCGTCAGGAAATAATCGACCAGGTAGTTGCGCAGCAGCGCGTGTTTGACTTCGCTGTGTCGCTTGAGCAGCGGGGGCGGATTTCCCCAAACCCAGTCGTAATGTGGCATTGAATGGCACGCTATGCGCGCTCTGATGATCCCTGGGCAACAATGTGCCCGCAGGGCCTTCCAGAATCAAGTGAACTGTGGTGCCGCTCAGACGGCGCTTACGCGGTGAACAACGGTTACGGGCATTTCGTCCCAGGTTCGGCCGTTTAGTTCACGCCCGTTGGCCGCCTTCGCACGCTTCTTTCCGTCTGCACCCCATCCGCCCCACTGCTTGAAGAAGAAGGCGACTTGCTGCTCCTGACACTGCTCGCGCACGGCCTCTGCCCACTCCGTCTTCATCGGCCGGGCTTTCGGACCCGACTCGCCCCCAACGATGACCCAATGGATTTCCTTCAGGTTTAGCTCGCCCACATCGGACAGCAGTGGCTCGACGGAGAGGAAGCGGATGGTGGCAGGAACCTGTCGCAGGTGATCGATGCGCGGCACACCGTGCTTGCGGTCTTCGACCGAGACGCCTAGCCAGGCATTGGTGGGCACCGAGCGTGTTCGGAAATACCGCGCCAAACGGGCCGCGCGCTTGGTGAGGATCTGGTACGTGTGGTGCGGTGTCTGCGCGATGACCTCGAATACCTTGTCGATGTATTGGTCTGGCACCCGGTCATGGAACAGGTCCGACATGGAGTTAACGAAGTACACCGTCGGCTTCTTACGCTTGATCGGATCGTTGAGCCGCTCCGGCAGCAGGGTCAGCGCAAAGCCGTTCTCGTAGCCCGGCGTGCCCATGGCAAGCAGGCGCTTGGACATAGTCTCGGCATAGCAGTGCTTGCATCCGGGCGAGATCTTGGTGCATCCGACCACCGGATTCCAAGTCTGCTCCGTCCACTCGATCTTGCTGGTTGTTGTCATCGCAATGCTCCCTGCTTCGCTAGCTTATCCCGGTCCGTCGGCGATGGCTTGTAGCTCCGGACGATTCCCCTGACGACGCCAATTACGTTCAGCGTCTCTTTGGCGCTCATGCTTCGTTTACCTTGCCCGTGCGCCATCAGTCGGGCCTTGCCCCTGTCCATCCGATACTCCTTGATGGTGTAGCTGCCGTCGATCTCAGCCACGACCACGTCACCGTGAGCTGCCTGCATGCTTGTCTCCACCACGGCGACGTCACCGGTGAGGATGCCTGCGTCGACCATGGAATCCCCGCGTACCTTCACGAGCACGGTCTTCGACGGCCTCGAAATCAGCATCTGATCAAGCGCCTGAGCCTGGAGAAGCCCTGTGGCATTGCCTTCAGCACCGAATCCTGCCCGTATCTCATCATCGCTCATCCCCATGACGAAAAAACCGGGTCCCGGCACCAATCGTCCACCACTGGACTTCTCCAAATGCCCCGAGGCGATTAAGCGCTGAGTCAGCTTGAAGGCCGCGTTCTTAGCTCTGAATCCCAATGCCTTGGCCATCTCGCTGTAAGACGGCACGAAGCCCACACGGGCATATAGGTCACGCAGTCGGCGCAAGTGTCGGGCGTCATTGTTGGTTCGAGCCATGCTGATATTTTGGTGAACAAACGTCCACTAATCAAGAAAAAAATTCGGCCTGAGCACCAGCGTACCCAGGCCGGAGTTGGTTGTTAGCTACCGAACAAATCTAAGTTGCTGCCCCGGGCGATGTCGCTCCAAATGCGGTCTGGCAGCGGGTGTCGCGAGAAAAAAACCAAGCGGTAGATCGAGCGTCCCTTGCCATCGGTGATCAACGGCATCTGCCCACTGATCTTGAAGCCCAAGTCATCGACTGCCTTGCACCAGGCATTGAAGAACCAACCGGGCAGGCTTGACTTCGACAACGCATCAGTCGGGGCTGCCAAGCGCCAACCGGGCAGCGCGTGGTCGAAGCGATCACGTCCTGGGTCCAGTTCCATGTCGATGTTGCGCGTCAGGTCCATAAGACTGAAGTGGACGGCAAAGTCCACGTACTGCAGTTTGGCCAGGCGCTCGATGATCGAGAAGGACAGGAACTCCAGGTTGTACGGGTCGATGTATGCCAGCGTCAGAGCGCCAAAGGGCACGGCCTTGGCCATTTGGTCCACCGTGTCCTTGGCGGGCCCAACAAAGCTCTGCACGTTCGCGCCGACGGCCTTGAGCCGCAATTCATTGGCGTGGGCTCGCTCGGCCTCGATGTCACTCACGAGCAGCTTGGTGAACTGGGCTCCTGATCGGACTGACTGAAGATAAGCCGCGACCGAGCCGCCCTCGCGCGTGAAGCCTTCGCCTTCCACCTGGATGCGGCCCGGACCGCAGAAGGGGTCGATCAGGACGCGCTGCTTGAACTTCTTCTGGGCTTCGCGCGTGGCGTTGAGGTAGCGCGCCAGATAGCGGTGCTTCTCCTCCGCCACCCAGCGCCCAACACCGCGGCCGTGGGGACCTCGCTCGACCAGCAGCTCGGGATGGGGGTCGGGCGATATGTCGTTGAGCTTGTCTATCTTCACAGTCTCTCCCAGGATTGGGTCGGCGGTTACGGAGGGCGCGGCGACCGTCATGCCGGCATTATTGTTGCTCCTGCTGAACTCAGTCTAAGCTGCCTTGACGGCATCGGTGGGATTCGCCCAAGTAGCGACGGCCTCAGCGTAACCGGCCACGTCATCACGCGTTTGGGTGGTCGTGGGGAATGCTGCGTCGCGCAGGATGTCCTTGGAAATAAAGCCGACGGCGTCACCCCGCCCGAGCTGCTGTTCGGTCCCTCGGTAGTCAGCGCGTCGCGGCGTCGTGGCCGGAAACTGGCAATCGTTCAATGCCTACCACGGGCAGCGCAACGGAGAATGGCCCAACGAAAAATGCGTAGGACCGATATCGAGGCAAGCGGCCATTGAACCGTCGAAACTGACCGTCAGCTCCCAGCCTGTTCCCGCCACTCAACGCACTGTAGAAGTGGCTTGTAGTTGGCGCGGCATCGGTGCAAACATCCAACGAAAACTACCAGCCGTTCAATACCCGCCCGACACCGAGGTCACGCTGTTGGCGGCGCGCCCTTGAAGCGCCAAACCAAGAAACTGGCGGCCTTGACCAGAAGCGTCGTGCCCACCGCCACCACGACGAACAGCGCGCCCGCGTCGAGGTACTGCTGCGCCAACGCCGGGTCGGTGGCGAGGTTGCTCTTCTCCACCTCGGAATGACCAGGTCGGACGTGCAAAACCCTTCCACAAATAACTGTATACATGTACAGTTCTGTAGTGCCTTCTTGCACACCAAATACCCCCACTCAAGGACCCCACCATGCTCGACCACATGACGTTTCGCGTGACGAACATCGCCAAGGCCAAGGCCTTCTACAGCGCGGCCCTGGCGCCGCTGGGCTACAGCGTCTGCTTTGAAGGGAACTACGGTTCCAACATGGTCGGCTTTGCCTACCCGGACGCCGCCGAGCCCGACGGCAAGAAGGCCGACGTGTGGTTCATCGACGGGCCTTCGCCCTACGGCGGGCCACCGGCCACATCGGGTTGCCATCTGGCGTGGCGCGCCAGCAGCCGCGCACAAGTGGACGCCTTCTACAAGGCTGCCCTGGCCGCTGGCGGCAAAGACAACGGCGCGCCCGGCCTGCGCCCGGACTACCACCCCAACTACTACGGCGCCTTCGTGATCGACCCAGAGGGCAACAACATCGAAGCCGTCTGCCACCTGCCCGAGTAAGTGGCGAGAAAAAATCTTCAGACGCCCGATTTTTTCTTCAGAAACCGAGGCCTCGAAGATTTTTTTCTTCAGATTTGGCGCCAAGTCGGCGCTCAGTACCCGCCCGAAGGCACAGCCGGCCCCTTGGTGGCGCCCGCGCTGAACCGCTGAACGAGGCTGCTCGCCGCCTTCACCAGCAGCGTCGTGTCCACCCCCACCGCCACGAACAGCGCGCCCGCGTCGAGGTACTGCTGCGCCAGCGCCAGGTCGGTGGCGAGGATGCCGGCGGCCTTGCCGGCGGCGCGCACGGTGGCGATGCCTTCGAGGATGACTTTCTGCACTTCGGGGTGGCCGGGCTGGCCGCGGTGGCCCATGCTGGCCGAGAGGTCGGCCGGGCCGAAGAACACGCCGTCCACGCCCTCGGTCTCGGCAATGGCCTTGAGGTTGTTCACCGCGGTCACGGTCTCGGCCTGCACCAGCAGGCACATCTGGCCGTTGGCCTGGTTGAGGTAGTCGTCGACCTGGTTCCAGCGCGAGGCGCGTGCGAGCGCCGCGCCCATGCCGCGGATGCCTTCGGGCGGGTAGCGCATGGCCTGGACCATGAGTGCAGCCTGTTCGGCGGTGTCGATCATCGGGATCAGCAGGGTCTGCGCGCCGATGTCGAGGTATTGCTTGACCAGGGCCACGTTGCCTTCGACCGCGCGCACCACCGGGTGTGTGGCTGCATAGGGCGCGACGGCGCGCAGCTGTTCGAGCACGCTGCGCGGATCGTTGGGCGCGTGCTCGCCATCGATCAGCAACCAGTCAAAACCGCAGCCGGCCAGGGCCTCGGCCACGTCGGGGCTGGCGAAGCCGACCCAGCAGCCGATCTGCGGCCGGCCGGCTTTCAGGGCGTCGCGGAAGGCGTTCTGGGGGATCTTCATGGTGTCTGGGTCGGTTCGGGGTAGAGGCCGCGCATTTGCCCGGCCAAACGGGTCAGGCCCATGAGCGCGTCCATGTTGGGCGTGGCTTCGCCCAGGTGCTGGCCGATCTCGCGCACGGCGCCGACCAGGGCGTCGAGCTCGATGGGGCGGCCGGCTTCCACGTCCTGCAGCATCGAGGTCTTGAATGAGCCGAGCTTGCGGGTGACGGCGTGGCGGTCTTCGGGGTTCTGGTCGATGGGAATGCCGATGCGCGCGCCGATGGCCTGCGCCTCGCGCATCACGGCGCTGCAGAAGCCGCGCACGAGTTCGTCGTCGAGGATGCGGTCGCAGGGCGCGCCGGTGATGGCCGAGACCGGGTTCATGGTCATGTTGCCCCAGAGCTTGAACCAGATGTCGCGCTGGATGCGTTCGGACACCGTGACCCCGAAGCCGGCCTGCGTCAGCAGTTGGTCCAGCGCCTGCAGGCGCGGCGAGACACCGCCCGCAGGCTCGCCGATGATGAGCTGGTTGTTCTTGATGCGTTCGATGCGGGCGGGCTGGGGCGCGACGGCGCTGGCGTGCACCACGCAGCCGATGACCTGCGATGTGGGGATGTTCATAGCGGTCGCACCACCGGGATCGACCGCATTCAATTGCAGGCCCGCGGCTTCGCCCGGCAGGCCGTCGAAGAACCACCAGGGCACGCCGTTCATGGCGACCAGCACCACCGTGTGCGGCCCCATGAGCGCGCGCACGGCGGGCGCGACCACGGGCATGGCCGGGCCCTTGACCGAGACGATCACCAGGTCCTGCACGCCCAGACTGGCCGGGTCGTCGCTGGCATGCACCGGCACGCGGTGTGCGGCACCGTCGCCATCGACCCAGGTCAGGCCCTGATCGCGCAGGGTTCGCAGCGTGTCGCCGCGTGCCACGGCCGAGAGCTGGATCTGCCCGGCCGGCAGGCGCGAGCCGAGCCAGCCGGCGAACAGGCCGCCGATGGCGCCGACGCCGACGATGGCCACTTTCTGGAAAACAGGGGTATCACTCATGCGCGGTAGCCCGGGTCGATGCGGTCGATCAGCCGCTGCATGGCGGCAAACGAATCCTCACCGGCGCCGTATTGGGGGTTGAAGTTGAGCGAGTCTCGCACACAGCCTTCGAGCACCGGCACCGGAATCTGGCGCTGTTGGCCCAGCGTGGCCGAGGCCACCTGGATCTCGCACGCGCGCTGCACCAGCCACATGAGGTTGAAGGCCTGCGCCAGTGTGTGACCGATGACAACAGGGCCGTGGTTGCGCAGCAGCAGCACCGGTTTTCCGTTGGCGCTGGCGAGGATGCGTTGCCCTTCTTCCCGGTGCACGGTGATGCCCTCGAAGTCGTGGTAGGCGACCTTCTCCCAGAGCTGCGCGGCGTAGAAGTTGGTGAAGCTCAGGCCTTCTTCGCTGCAACACACGGCCATGGTCGGCGTGGTGTGCACGTGCATCACGCAGTGCGCGTCGGGCAGGGTGGCGTGGATAGCGCCGTGGAAGGTGAAGCCGGCCGGGTTGATGGGCCAGTCACTGTTGCCGATGATGTGACCGTGGACATCGACCTTGACCAGGTTGGACGCGGTGACTTCCGTGTAGTGCAGGCCGAAGGGGTTGATGAGGAAGTGCGCGTCCGGGCCCGGCACGCGCAGCGAGATGTGGTTGTAGATCAGCTCGGCCCAGCCCAGGTGGGCAAAGATGCGGTAGCAGGCGGCGATCTGCACGCGCGCCTGCCATTCGGCGTCGCTGAAGCGGGCGGGTTTGAGGAAGGCGTCGGCCATGGGTGTCTCCTTCGGCGTCTCTATATATGTGTGGGGAATCAAGTGAAACGGAAGCGCAAGCAACCCTGCGGACCGTAGTCGGCCTCGAACAGGTCACCCGCTTTCGCCGTCACCGGCCGCGTGAAGCTGCCGGCCAGCACGATCTCACCCGCTTCCAGCCCTTCGCCCCAGGGCGCCAGTTTGTTGGCCAGCCAGGCGATGCCAATGGCCGGGTCGCCCTGCACGCCGGCGGCCAGGCCCGTCTCTTCGACCGCGCCGTTCTGCCGCAGGATGGCGCCGCACCAGGGACGGTTGGTGGTGCTCGGGTCCGCCTTGAAGGCCGGGTCGCCCTCGCCGATCACGATGGCAGCGTTGGCCGCGTTGTCGCTGATGGTGTCGTAGACCTTGCGCATCACTTTCGTGTGGCGGTCGAACTGCTCGATGCGCGCGTCGATGATCTCGATGGCGGGGGTGATGTACGCCGTGGCGGCCAGCACGTCGTCCACCGTCACGTTCGGGCCGGCCAGCGGTGCCTTGAGCACGAAGGCCAGCTCGACCTCGACGCGCGGGGCGATGAAGTTCTTCACCGGAATCTCCAGCACCTCACCCGCTTTCGCGGTGTAGAGCATGTCGTCGAGCAGGGTGCCGTAGTCGGGCTCGTCGATCTGGCTGCTGATCTGCATGGCGCGGCTGGTCAGGCCGATCTTGTGACCGATGACCTTTTTGCCGGCAGCCTTCTCCAGATCCACCCAGGCGCGGCCGATGCGGTAGCCGTCTTCGACGGTCATGCCGGGGTGGCGCTTGGAGAAGTGCTCGACCTGGGTGCGGGTCTGCTGGGCGCGTTGCAGCTCGGCGGCGAGCTGCTGGACAAGGGTGTCGTCAAACATGGGACTACTCACTTCTTCGGAAACAGGGGATGCAGCGAGCTGGTCTTGGCGTCGAAGACCTCGTGGCCTTCGTCCACCTGCACGGTGATGCCGATGGGACGGCGGGCGAGTTGCTCGGCGAACCGGGTTTTCACCACCGCGTGCAGCGCTGCGCCCACCCGCTGGTGCACGGCAGCGCTGCGGCCCCGGCCCATGCGCAGGTTCAGGTAGACAAACGCGTAGTCGCCCCCCATGCCCGCCGCCTCACCGGCGGCGCCACCGTCCGACACCGCGCAGTGGGCGGCCGGGTAGGCCAGCACGCGCGTGCCCCCGGTGGGGAAGACCTGTTGGTCCTGCTCGTCGCGCACCGCCAGCATGGCGTCGGCGAGGGCACGACACAGGCCGCGCATGTCGGCGCCCCCCTGGTCCAGGGGCTGGTCGAGGTTGGGGGTGTAGAGGATGACGAGATGGGGCATGTTCAGAGTCTCGTGGCCACCGAGGTGTAGCCGTCCGCGCGCGAGGCCACGGCTTGCGGAATGGCCGCGCCGCTGACCGGCAGCACCGGGAACAGCACATTCATCTGGCCGGTACCGCTGGCGCCGAAGTACGGCGTGACGACATCCGCCTGCCCGGTGTATTCGCTCCAGCCCAGCACGCCGAGCATCATGGCCGTGTCGTGCATGAAGCCTTCACCGTGGCCCTTGCTGGCGTACTCGGGCAGCATCTCGCAGAAGGCCTTCCACTCGCCAGCCTTCCACATGCGGATGACCTCCTGGTCCAGGTGTTCGAGGAAGGGGCTCCAGATCTTGAACGCGAACTCGGGCGCGAGGCCGTTCTGCGCGAAGCGGTGGCTGAGGCTGCCGCTGGCGAGGAACGCCACCGTGCCGTCGTAATGCTCTTCAACGGCCTTGCGCATGGCCCAGCCGAGGCGGGCGCTGTCGTTGAGGTAGTGCGAGGTACACAGGGCCGAGACCGAGACCGCCTTGAAGTGCTGGTCGGCGTTCATGTACCGCATGGGCACGAGGGTTCCGTACTCGGGGCCGAGCGTGGTGGCGTGGTGGGCCAGGGTTTCGACGCCGTGTTCATTGGCCACCTTCGCCAGCAGTTGGCCGAGCTCGGGGTTGCCGGGGATGGCGTAGCCCATGTTGCTGATGAAGTGCGGCAGTTCGTTGCTGGTGTAGGTGCCGGACCAGTGGGGCGCGCAGTTGAGGTGGTAGTTGGCGTTGACAAGCCAGTGGGTGTCGAAGACGACGATGGTGTCGACGCCCAGTGCCTTGCAGCGGCGCGCAATCTCTTTGTGGCCGTCGATGGCATCCTGGCGGGTACCTTTGCGCGGGCCGTCGAGTTCGCTGAGGTACATCGAGGGGACGTGGGTGATCTTGCCGACCAGTGCTACTTTGCCCATTTGGCTTGTCTCCGGTTTGTTGCCGTGGTGTTGGTGCCGTTGCTCGGCTGGCGTTTGTTCTGAGAAGGCGGCGATGGGTGTGTGCCTCCGCTCATGTCCCCCGGGTTTTGCTGCACAAAACCCTCCTCCTTTACTTCGCTGCGGCACACACCCATCACCGCCTTCTCGCTGCGCATCGGTTCTCCACCGGTTCGCGCCAACATCGCTTCTGGCTCGGAGGACCGGGGTACCCGGTGCAGCGAAGTAAAGGAGGAGAAACGGGCAAAGCCCGTTTCGGGGGACATGAGCGGAACCGGGTACCCCGGTCCTCCGAGCCCGCCCAGGTAGAAGAGCGAAACAGCAGAGGAGCGCAAATCAAACACCCCAATGAGGAATGTGATGCGACCCCATGGACACCGCGACGTTCTTGGGCTCCAGGAACACCTCGTAACTCCAGGTCCCGCCCTCGCGTCCGGTCCCCGAGGCCTTGGTGCCACCAAACGGCTGCCGCAGATCGCGCACGTTCTGCGAGTTCACGAAACACATGCCCGCTTCCACGGCGGCCGCAACCCGGTGCGCCTTGCCGATGTTCTCAGTCCAGACGTAGCTCGACAGCCCATAGGCGATGTCGTTGGCGATGCGAATCGCATCCGCCTCGTCCTTGAACGGGATCAGACAGGCCACGGGGCCGAAGATCTCGTCCTGCGCGATCTTCATGCGGTTGTCCACGTCAGCGAACACCGTCGGCCACACGTAGTTGCCAGCCGCCACATGCGCCGGCAGCTCGGCCGCATACGACGGCCGGTCGATGCCACCACACAGCATCGTCGCGCCCTCCTTCGGGCCCAGTTCGATGTAGCTGCGCACCTTGGCCAGATGCGCCTGGCTGATCATCGGGCCGATGGTGGTCTTCTCATCCAGCGGGTCGCCCACCACGATGCGCTTGGCGCGCTCGGTGAACTTCGCCACGAAGTCGGCGTAGATGCTCTGCTGCACCAGGATGCGCGAGCCGGCTGTGCAGCGCTCGCCGTTGTTGCTGAAGATCATGAACACGGCGGCGTCCAGCGCGCGGTCCAGGTCGGCGTCGTCGAAGATCACGAACGGGCTCTTGCCGCCCAGCTCCATGCTGAACTTCTTCAAGCCCGCGGCCTTGACGATGCGGTTGCCGGTCGCGGTGGAGCCGGTGAAGCTGATGGCGCGCACGTCGGGGTGGGCACACAGCGGCTCGCCCGCTTCCTTGCCGAAGCCGTGCACGACGTTGAGCACACCGGCCGGGATGCCGGCTTCCAGCGCCAGCTCGCCCAGGCGCGCGGCGGTCAGCGGGCTGAGTTCGCTCATCTTGAGCACCGCCGTGTTGCCGAAGGCCAGACAGGGCGCCACCTTCCAGGTGGCGGTCATGAAGGGCACGTTCCACGGGCTGATGAGTGCGCAGACACCGACCGGGTGGAACAGCGTGTAGTTCAGGTGCGTGGGCGTGGGGTAGGTGTGGCCGTCGACCCGGGTGCACATCTCGGCGAAGTAATAGAAGTTGTCCGACGCGCGCGGGATCAACTGCTTGCCGGTCTGCGCGATCACCTGGCCGGTGTCTTCGGTCTCGGTCTTCGCGATCTCGGGCACGTGCTTGGCGATCAGGTCGCCCAGCGCGCGGATCTTCTTGGCGCGCTCGGTCGCGGGCAGGCCTGCCCAGGCGGGAAAGGCGTCCTTGGCCGCCTGCACCGCGGCATTGACCTCGGCCTCGGTGCCCGAAGCGACTTCGGCGAGCACGCCTTGCGTGGCGGGGTTGATCGTTTCGAAGTAATCGGTGCCGGCAACCGCTTTGCCGTTGATGAGGTGATCGATGCGTTGCGTCATGCCTTGCTTTCGGAGGTGATGGTGTTGGTGAGCGAGCCGATGCCATCGATCTCGGTGACGATCACGTCGCCCGGCTGGCAGTCGACCACGCCGTCGGGAGTGCCGGTCAGGATGAGGTCGCCAGGCATGAGCGTCATGAAGCCGCTGAAGTATTCGATCAGCGTGGCGACGTCGAAGATCATGTCTTTCGTGTTCCCCTGCTGTGTGAGCTTCCCGTTGACGGTGGTGCGCAGCGCGAGGTTCATGGGGTCGGGCACATCGGCCGCGTCCACCAGCCAGGGGCCGATGGGGGTGCAGGTGTCGCGGTTCTTGACCCGGAGGTTGGGGCGGTACCAGTTTTCCAGATAGTCGCGGATCGCGTAGTCGTTGGCCACCGTGTAGCCAGCGACGTATTGCAGGGCGTCGGCCGTCTTCACGCGTTTGGCGGGCCGGCCGATCACCACCGCCAGCTCACATTCGTAGTGCATGAAGTTCACGCCGTCGGGCCGCACGGTGAAGGCGCGGTGGCCGATGAGCGAGGCCTCGCCCTTGACGAAGGCCAGCGGTTCTTCGGGCGCCTTGAAGGCGAGTTCCTTGGCGTGGTCGGCGTAGTTCAGGCCCAGTGCCAGCACGGTGCGCGGACGGTTGATCGGCGACAGCGGTGGCAGCCAGACCACTTCGTCAAAGCCGACGCGCCGGCCTTGGAAAGTGGGTGTGAGCAGTTCGAGTTCGCCGCGGTTCTCGACGGCGTCGTGGACCGCGCCGGCCCAGGCAATGCGGGCTCTTTTCATGCGTTCTCTCCCACAAAACCATTGACCAGCGGGCTGAAGCCCGTCGCGGTGATCTCGACCGAATCCCCCCTTTTCACCCGCGGCCGCGAACCGTCGTCCAGGCAGTCGGTGCCGACCATCAGCACGTCGCCGGCCCGCATCGACTGGAAGGCGTTCACGTCGGCCCACAGCGTGGCCACGTCGCGCACCAGGTCGGCCAGGGCGGTGCGCTGGCGCATCACGCCATCCACGCGCAGCTCCAGCACCAGCGCGGCGAGTTCGCCCAGGTCCGTGACCGGCCGCACCGCGCCCCCCACACCCAGGAAACCGTCCACGCAGCGGTACTTGACCGGCGGGCGGTAGTAACTTTCGTGCGCAATGGCCACGTCGTTCAGCAGCACCGCACCCGCCACCACACCGCCCTCGCCGGCCACCAGCCCCAGGCTGGCCGCGACCTCGACTTCGGCCACGCCCCCGGGCAGCGCGATGGGCTGACCAGCGCGCGTGAAGGTGTTCGCGGTCTTGATGTAGAGCACCGGGGCCTGTGGCGGCGACTTGTAGGGCGCCTCGTGCATGCGCGGCGCCCACAGCGCGTGTTCGCGCCGGAAGTTCAGCAGCGTGCCGTAGACGGTGCCACCAGGAAGATAGGGTTGGGGATTCATGCGGGTTTCATTCCTCGATCTGGTCGGCCTCGACACCCCCCGGTGCCTCCAGCGCGATCACGTCGTCCAGCAGGTCGTACAGCTGCGCCAGGCGCTGCTTGCCCAGTTGCGCCTCCATCCACTGGTAGTGCGATTCGATGGTCTGGGACAGCGCGCGCACCAGCTCCAGCCCTGCGGGCGTGGCGCGCACCACGGTGCGGCGCGCGTCCTGCGGGCAGCGGTTGCGGGCGATCAGGCCGTCGCGCTCCATGCGGTTGAGCACGCCGGTCAGGCTGGGGCCGAGCAGCAGTGCCTCGCGCGCCACGCGGCCGGTTTCGACGCCGGCCGGCTCGCGCGCGTGCTCACCCAACACGCGCAGCACGCGCCACTGCTGGTCCGACAGGCCGTGCTCGCGCAGACTGGGGCGGGTGTGCTGCATCACGGCCTCGCGCGCTTCGAGCAGCAGGCGCGGCAGGTTGCGGTGGACAAAGGATGGGTTGGGCTCGCTCATTTATTTAATATATTAAATGATTGCCGACCCCCACCCATCCGGGTTAACCCTGAAGGCTGCCGGGCGCGACAATGCCGCCATGCCATCGACCGCCCCCACCCCCCTGCACACGCTCCTGACCCACGGCCCCCTGCTGCTGCAAGCCCCCATGGCGGGCTCCCAGGGTTCGGCGCTGGCCCTGGCGGTGTGCCAGGCCGGCGGCATCGGCGCGCTGCCCGCCGCGATGCTCGCGCCCGAAGCGCTGACGCAGGAGCTGACCCGGCTGTCGCAAGGCACCAACCGGCCATGGAACGTCAACTTCTTCTGCCACACGCCGCCCGAGCCCGACGCGGCGCGCGAAGCCCGCTGGCGCGAGACCCTGGCGCCCTTTTACGCCGAGGCGGGGCTGGACATCGACGCCGTGCCGGCGGGCGCGGGCCGCGTGCCCTTCAGCCACACCGTGGCCGATCTGGTGGAGCCGTTCCGCCCGCCCATCGTGAGCTTCCATTTCGGCCTACCGGCACCCGACCTGCTGGCCCGCGTCAAGGGCTGGGGCAGCGTGGTGCTGTCGTCGGCCACCACCGTGGAAGAAGCCCTCTGGCTCGAAGCCCACGGCGTCGATGCCGTGATCGCACAGGGTATCGAGGCCGGCGGCCACCGCGGCATGTTCCGCACCGACGACCTCACAACCCAGGTCGGCACCTTCGCCCTGCTGCCGCAAATCGTGGCGGCGGTGAACGTGCCGGTGATCGCCGCCGGCGGCATCGCCGACGCGGCCGGCGTGCGCGCCGCGCTGGCGCTGGGCGCGGCCGGCGTGCAGGTGGGCACGGCCTACCTGTGCAGCGACGAGGCGCTGACGTCCCCCATCCACCGCGCCGCGCTGCAAAGCGAGGCGGCCCGCCACACCCAGCTGACCACGCTGTTCAGCGGCCGGCCGGCGCGTGGCATCGTCAACCGCTTGATGCGCGAACTGGGGCCGCTGAACCCGGCCGCACCCGCCTTCCCGACCGCCACCGCCGCCATCGCGCCGCTGCGCGCGCATGGGGAAAAACAGGGCAGTGGCGATTTTTCACCGCTGTGGAGCGGCCAGAACGCCCGTGGTTGCCGCAGCGCACCGGCCGCCGACATCACCCGCGAACTGCTGCAGGGCTTTCCGGCGGTGGCCCGCCACGTGGTGATCTTTCGCGCCACGGCCCGGGCGCTCGATGCCGAATACAGCGCCACCGCCGCCCAATTGCGCGAACTGGCGCTCACCCGGTTCGGCTGCCTGGATTTCGTGGCCGTGACCGAAGGCGATCAGGAAGTGGCCCTGTCCTACTGGCCCGACGAGGCCAGCATCCGCGCCTGGAAGCAGCACGCCGATCACCTGATGGCGCAGCAACTCGGCCGCGAGCGCTGGTACGCCGGCTACTCGGTGGAAGTCGCCGCCATCACCCGGCACTACCACCGGCCCGCGCCGGCTCAGGCGTAGTCGTCCGGATCGCGGTCCGCCCGCACCGGGCGCGGCGCCTCGCGCTGGCGGTTGAGCCAGCGCTTGAGGCCCGCGGTGTCTTCAGCCTGCGCCAGATCCTGGTCCAGCTGCGCCACGGTCGATTCCAGTGCCGCCACCTGCGTCAGCAGGTGCTGTCTCAGCGTGTTCGCATTGGCCACCTGACCGTGCGGCAGTTCGAATTCGGCCGCCAGCTGGCCCTGCCGGGCCGCCCGCTCGCGCTCCAGCCCGGCCACCTGCTGCTTGAGCAGCAGGGTCAGCGCGGCCAGGCGGTCGTCGGCCAGGCGCGAGACCGCAGCCGGATCGGCCAGTTCGGCGCGCAGCTGGATCTGCATCAGCGTGACCAGGTCCTTGCGCGCGTAGGCGGTGTTGGCCTCGCTCATCAACGCCGTCTTGCGCAGGCGCTCGGTCTCGTCGGGCTCGCGGTCAGGGTGCAAGGCACTGGCGAGCTGGCGAAACAGGGTGCGCAACTGGGTGTCGGCGTCGGCCGCCTGGGCCTGTGCCTCGACCTGCCGCGCGCCCGGCTTCTGCCGCGCCTTGCGGGCCTCGGCCTTGGCCTGGCGGCGCGCCTGGGCTTCTTCGCGCGCGGCGCGCCAGCGTGCCAGGCCTTCGCGCACCACGTCCTGCGCCGACAGCGGATCGCCATCGGTTGCGAGCGACTCGCCCAGCACCGCCTCCAGGCGCGCACGCATCGCGTCGGCCGCTGCCTGCCGCTTCTGGGCCAGGGTCTGGCGGCTGTGCCGGTCGTGCAACGCGGCCATGTCGGCGTGCCCCTCGTCGGCAAGCGACTGCGCCAACGCACACAGCGCGTCGGTGGCCGTGGCCTGCTGCGCACGGCTCAGCGCCTGGCTCTGCAGGTGCCCTTCGAGCGCCAGGGCCAGGGCGCGCCGCTGCGCCTGCTGGCGCTGGCGCAGCGGCGCCAGCCAGCGGTGCCGTTCGACCCGGTGCGACTGCCCCAGGGCGTCCAGTTCGTCCAGTTGCGCCTTCAGCTTGTCGACGCGGGTCAGTTGCAGATTGAAGGCGCGGGCTGCGGCCGACAGCGGCCGCTCGCCCGGGGCCAGGGCCTGCAAGGCGGTGGCGGGAGCAAGGGCATTCGAGGCAGAGGAACGAGGAGCGGACACAGTGTTGGCGTGAAGAGGGCACCGCCCCTGATCGGGCCGGGCGGGGTGTCGACTATATTGCCGGCCACATGGCCAAAGACAAAACTTCCTTCATCTGCAACGAGTGCGGCGGCACCAGCCCGCGCTGGCTGGGCAAGTGCCCGGCCTGCGGCGCCTGGAACACGCTGGTGGAATCGGTGGCCGAAAGCGCCGGCACCGGCAAGAACCGCTTTGCCTCGCTGGCACCGGCCAGCGCCGTGACCACCCTGGCCGACATCGAAGCCACCGACGTGCAGCGCACGCCCACCGGCCTGGGCGAACTCGACCGCGTGCTCGGCGGTGGTGTGGTCGAGGGCGGCGTGGTGCTGATCGGCGGCGACCCGGGCATCGGCAAATCGACCCTGCTGCTGCAGGCGCTGGATGCGCTGCAGAAGCAGTCGCTCGGCGCGCGCCACGCCGCCGGGCCGCCCCAAGGCGTGGCAGCCCCCTCGGGGGGCAGCGGACCACGCGCAGCGGGGGAGCGTGGGGGCGACACTTTGTATGTGACCGGCGAAGAAAGCGGCGCGCAGGTGGCGCTGCGCTCGCGCCGGCTCGGGCTGGACGGCTCGCAGGTGAAGGTGCTGGCCGAAATCCAGCTGGAAAAGATCCTGGCCACGCTGCAGGCCCAGCAACCGGCCATCGCGGTCATCGACTCGATCCAGACCGTGTATTCCGAACAGCTCACCAGCGCGCCCGGCTCGGTGGCCCAGGTGCGCGAATGCGCGGCCCACCTCACGCGCGCGGCCAAGGCCTCGGGCACGGCCATCGTGCTCGTGGGCCACGTGACCAAGGAGGGTGCGCTGGCCGGTCCGCGCGTGCTGGAGCACATGGTCGACACCGTGCTGTACTTCGAGGGCGACACGCATTCGAGCTACCGCCTGATCCGCGCCATCAAGAACCGCTTCGGCGCGGTCAACGAGATCGGCGTGTTCGCCATGACCGAAAAAGGTCTCAAGGGCGTGAGCAACCCGAGCGCGATCTTTCTGTCGCAACACGCCGAGCCGGTGCCCGGCAGTTGCGTGCTGGTCACGCTCGAAGGCACGCGGCCGATGCTGGTGGAAATCCAGGCGCTGGTGGACAGCGGCGGCCCCTCGCCGCGGCGCCTGTCGGTGGGGCTGGACCGCGACCGCCTGGCGATGTTGCTGGCAGTACTGCACCGCCACGCCGGCGTGGCCTGCATGGACCAGGACGTGTTCGTCAACGCCGTGGGCGGCGTGCGCATCAGCGAGCCAGCGGCAGATCTCGCGGTGATGCTGGCCATCACCTCCAGCCTGCGTGGCAAGGCACTGCCCAAAGGCTTTATCGCCTTCGGCGAAGTGGGCCTGGCTGGCGAGGTGCGCCCGGCCCCGCGCGGTCAGGAGCGCCTGAAGGAAGCGGCCAAACTCGGCTTCAGCGTGGCGGTGGTGCCCAAGGCCAATGCGCCCAAGAAGAACGACAAGGCCTTCGAGGGGCTGACCATCCACGCGGTCGAGCGCATCGAAGACGCCATGAACCTGGTGCGCAGCCTGGGCTGATCCCTAAGCAGAAACCGCAGACCCGGCCGTGCCGGCTGCCACGACAATACCGGCATGAATTTCCAGCGTTTTCTGGTTCCTTTGCTTGTGATCGGCCTGCTCGTGATGGCCTGGCACAACTGGGGCTGGCCCGGCGTGGCCGCCGCCGGTGGTGGCGTGCTGATGTGGCTGCTGCTGCACTTCACCCGGCTCATGTCGGTCATGAAGCGCGCCGCGGAAAAGCCGGTGGGCTGGGTCGCCAGCGCGGTCATGCTCAACGCCAAGCTCAAGCCCGGCATGAGCCTGATGCACGTGATCGGCCTGACCCGTGCGCTGGGCGAACAGGTCTCGGCCGAGGGTGAACAGCCCGAGCGCTACCGCTGGACCGACAACGGCCAGTCCTCGGTCACCGTGCGCGTGCACCAGGGCAAGGTGCTCGACTGGGAACTGGTGCGCCCGCCCGAGCCCCCGGAATCCGACGGCACCAGCGGCACCTGAGACCCGCCCAGCCGCCCTAAAATGGGGGTTTTGGCCGCGCCGCGCCGGTGTCTGGCCACCCACCCGAGCAGACAAGGACCCCCATGAGCCCCGTGATTCCCTCGATGTCCGACCGTGACGGCAAGATCTGGATGGACGGCCAGATGGTCGACTGGCGCGACGCCAAGATCCATGTGCTGACCCACACGCTGCACTACGGCTGCGGCGCCTTCGAGGGCGTGCGCGCCTACAACACGGTGGATGGCACCGCCATCTTCCGCCTGGAAGAGCACACCGACCGCCTGTTCAACAGCGCCAAGATCCTGCGCATGCCCATGCCCTTCACCAAGGAGCAGGTCAACGAAGCCCAGAAGGCCGTGGTGCGCGAGAACAAGCTGGAAAGCTGCTACATCCGCCCGCTGATCTGGATCGGCGACAAGAAGCTGGGCGTCAGCCCCAAGGGCAACACCATCCACGTGATGGTGGCGGCCTGGGCCTGGGGCGCCTACCTGGGCGAAGAGGGCCTCAAGCGCGGCATCCGCGTCAAGACCAGCAGCTACACGCGCCACCACGTCAACATCACCATGACGCAGGCCAAGGCGGTGAGCAACTACAGCAACTCCATCCTGGCCAACATGGAAGCCACGGACGACGGTTACGACGAGGCCCTGCTGCTCGATTCCGCCGGCTTCGTGTCCGAAGGCGCGGGCGAGAACATCTTCGTGATCAAGAACGGCGTGATCTACACGCCCGATCTGTCGGCCGGCGCCCTCAACGGCATCACCCGCAATACCGTCTTCCACATCGCCAAGGACCTGGGCCTGGAGATCGTGCAAAAGCGCATCACGCGCGACGAGGTCTACATCGCCGACGAGGCTTTCTTCACCGGCACCGCCGCCGAGGTCACGCCGATCCGCGAACTCGACCGCATCGAACTGGGTACCGGCAGCCGCGGCCCGATCACCGAGAAGATCCAGAGCGCGTTCTTCGACATCGTCAACGGACGCAATCCCCAGTACGCCCACTGGCTGGCCAAGGTCTGAAACGGAGTCCCGCCATGAGCAAGCTCGACGTCGAACTGACCGCCCAGGACCTCAACGCCCATGGTGGCGTGTTCTGCCCCAACCCCAAGGCCGACATGAAGTTGTGGAACGGGCATCCGCGCGTGTTCCTCGATGTGGCACGCACCGGACAGGCCAAGTGCCCGTATTGCGGCACGGTCTACCGGCTCAAGGCGGGCGAAGTGGTCGCCCACGGCCACTGAGGCGGCTGCGCCATCGCTCCAGAGACGCCTTTGGGCGTCTTTTTTTTGGCCGCGCACCCGCGTCGGGGCAAAAAAAAGCCACCCGAAGGTGGCTGTAAGTCCTTGGAAGGACGTCGTTGGGAGACCTGATCAAACGAACGCTGTCGTTGACACGAAAGGTTTGCCGGTTCTGTTCTGCTTGGGCGTTGTGACAGCAACGAAGCCATTGTGCTTCGGCTTCGCCGGCGCGAACATCCCCCATTTGGGGGATTTATGAATACTTTGTGATGCATATAACGCCCCTGCGGCCGCATCACCACCGCCTCAGCGATCAGGTCAGGGGCAGGGTCACCACAAAGCGGGCACCCCCGCTGGCCGCCGCTTCGCAACGCACCGAACCCCCATGCCGCTGCGCGATCGAGCGCACCAGAGACAGACCCAGACCCACCCCACCTTCGCGCTCGCTGGCACCGGGCAAGCGGTAGAACGGCTCGAAGATCCGGCTGCGCAGCGCGGGGGGCACGCCCGGCCCGTGGTCGTCAACCGTCAGCACGGCGTGTGCCACCCCTGCGCCAATCGGCGGCTCGACCTGAATGCCCAGGCTCACCGCCGCCTGCCCTTCGGGCAGCGGCTCGGCCGGGGTGCCGTAGCGGCGGGCGTTCTCCAGCAGGTTGCGCACCAGCCGGCGCAACAGGCGGGCATGCCCCTGCACCAGCACCGGGGTGGCACCGCTGGCGATCTCCAGGTCGGCTCCGGTCCGGGCGCACTCTTCCGCCGCCAGCCCGACCAGATCGATCTCTTCCGTGGGCCCGACCGCCGACGCGTCGTTGGCGTCGCGCATGTCCAGACGACTGGCCAGCAGGATTTCGTCGATCAGTTGGTCCAGCTCCTCGATGCTGCGCGAGATCTCGGCCCGCTGGACGGCCGTCGACGGGTCGCGCCCGAGCAGTTCCAGCCCCATGCGGATGCGCGCGAGCGGCGAGCGCAATTCGTGCGAGGCGTTGGCCAGCAAGGTCTTGTGCGAAAGCAACAGACTCTGCACCCGCTCTGCCGAGGCGTTGAAGCGCTCGGCCAGAAAGGCCACCTCGTCGTGCCCCTGGACCGGCAGGCGGGTGGACAGATCGCCATCGCCCCAGCGCTCCACCCCTTTCTGCAGGCCTTCGAGCCGTTTCGTCAGGCGCCGCACGATGGGGTAGGCCCCCAGCGCCACCGCCAGCCCGACCAGGCCGAGCGTCCAGGCAAAACCCGGGGGCGACTGCAGCCAGGCCTGCGTGCGCCGGCTCGAAGGCGGCGCACCGGCCGGGCGCGGTGGCCGGGGCAGCTGCACATACAGCGTCTGCCCATCGCGCATGATGACCTGGAATTCCCAGCCTTCCCCGGGGACGCGGACCGCGCGCGCCGGCGCCTGGCCCACCACCTCACCCGCTGCGTCGCGCAGGATGATCTCGCGTTCGGCCAGCCGGCTTTCGTTCTGCTGCCGCTCCCGATCCAGCGCGAGCTGCCATAGCCAGCCCACCACCAGCGTGAGCACCGCGACGGCCAGCACGATGGCCGCCCAGATGCGCAGGTACAGCTTCTGCCCGAGGCGGCTGTTCATTCCTGCTGCTTGGCAAACACGTAACCCACGCCACGCACCGTGAGGATGCGTTTGGGGTTCTTGCTGTCTGCCTCGATGGCGTTGCGGATGCGGCCGATGTGCACGTCAATGGACCGGTCGAAGGCTTCGAGTTCGCGCCCGCGCACGGCTTCCATGATCTGGTCGCGTGTGAGCACGCGACCGGCGCGCTCGGCCATGGCCACCAGCAGGTCGAACTGGTAGGAGGTCAGCTCGCAGGGCTGCTCGGCCACGGTGACGGTGCGGGCGTCGCGGTCGATGTCGAGCGAGCCGAAACGCAGCAGCGGTGTGGTGCGGGTGGCGGCGGTGGTGGTGCCGGCATCGCTGCGACGGCGCAGCACCGCGCGGATGCGGGCCAGCAGCTCGCGCGGTTCGAACGGTTTGGGCAGGTAGTCGTCGGCACCGAGCTCAAGCCCGATGATGCGGTCCATCGGGTCGCCCTTGGCCGTGAGCATGAGCACCGGCACCCGCGCCTGGCCGTTGGGCAGCGCCCGGATGCGCCGGCACACTTCCAGCCCGTCGATGCCCGGCATCATCAGGTCCAGAATCACCAGTTCGGGCTGCACCAGAGCCAGCTGTTCGAGCCCGGCTTCGCCATCGGCCGCGTGGGTCACTTCAAAGCCCGACTGGCCCAGATAGGCGGTCACCATCTGTGCCAGCCGCGCATCGTCTTCGATCATCAGCAATCGCGCGTTCATGTGATCCAGTGTAGCGACGTCCATGCCGCCATGATCGATGGCCCACGTCACGCGCCGATCAAGCGTTTGTATCGTTTGTGTAAAGCCGGTGGCGGTCTGTCACCCTGGCCGGCGGGCACCGCCCACCGAGGCGTGGCTAGCTGTTGAGTTGCAATAGATTGTTCCCGGAGAGCCGGGATGCTGGAGGCTTGTAGCCCAGTGCCGAGTGAGGCCTGCGGGCGTTGTAGTAGGCCAGGAAGGATGGCAGCCAAGCGGTGCGTTCGGCGCTGTTGTTCCAGATGCGGCCAT
>Ga0067045_1028465_pt1 | contig 32895 bp, 33 predicted proteins | sample TerdegcTABiofilm_FD_59184 | JGI IMG/M metagenome (GOLD analysis project Ga0067045, IMG submission 59184) | Combined Assembly of (Gp0054472, Gp0054536) Wastewater bioreactor microbial communities from Singapore -Terephthalate degrading...
CCAGAAACTGTCCTGCTCCAGTTGGTACAGGCGCAGGGCGAGGGCGGCGAGGAGGATGGCGCCCAGGAGGATGACCTCATGGTGGCGTCGCAGCCATGCGAGTGGCGTATGGCGGGTTTCGGTTGTCATCGGAATCCTCCTTATGCAGTGTTGGCAGGGGCAGTGTGTGAAGTTTAGCCCACGCTGGCTCAAACGTCAAGCAGGCGATCGCACGGATGGACTGCGTCATGCCATACTGCGAGGGCCTGCATTCGGGCCGGAAGCCCGGCCTACGGGTTCCCTGCGCGCGAGGGCATAGGCGGCGGCGAGGAGCGCCAACCCCGCCGCGTCAAAGGCGACGAACCGCATTCCCGTGGCGCGGAGGACCGCGTGCCCGGGCGCCAGCGTCGCCAGCATCCACGCCTCGCCGGCCAGGCCGATGGCTTGCATGGCGAGGATGACCCGGAAGCAAGCGCGATGCCGTCGGGGGTCCCAGATGACGGGCAGGAACGGCACCTGCCACATGAGGAACAGGATGCCCATCCCGCGCACGAGAGCCTCGCCGCCGACGCCGCTCACCTCAAAGGCGGGGGCGTAACGGGCCGGGGCCAGGGTGAACGGGATCGCCGCCGACAGGTTCCAGGCGCACACGACGGCCACGGCGACCCGCGCTGCCCAGGTGGACCAGGCGGAGCGTCTATTTCCGACGATGGCCGACATGGGGCTATGCCTCCGCGTCGCGAATCGGGACTTGCGAGCGAAGTGTAGCACAAAGGCGCGGCAAGGCAAACCGCGAGTGGGCGCGCGGGCAAGATTCGCGTGGGTTCGCGGCTTCTCGTGAGCCTACAGGTCCTTGCGGCTGAAGTTGCGAATGGCGAACGCCAGCGCGGCGGCCAGGTACGCCAGCGTGTACACCACCATGGCGAGGCTGGGCTGCGCGTTGCTGCCGAACGGGCTGACGTTGAACGTCCGCAGGATGGGTGGCTGCATCAGGTACGCTGCCCAGCGCCAGATGGCCTCGGAGGGCATGATGAGGCTGCTGAGGATGCCGATGTTCACGACGGTCTCGTTGTGCATCATCGCGCCGAACTGCTCCATCCACCCGCCGATGAAGGCGACGCCGAACAGTCCGAGCACGAAGACGCCGTTGGCGAGAGTGGACAGGAACGTGCCGCCGAGCAGCGACAGGTGCAGCACGATGAAGCCTTCCAGGATCATCAGCAGGCTGCCGCGAAGGATGTTCGGGGGCGTGTAGTTGGTGAGGAGTCGGGTGGCCAGCACGACGCCGCCGATCATGAGAGCCGCGTACAGGACGAGCATGACGGCGAATCCCAGCCACTTGCCCAGGAGAATTTCGGCGCGGCGGATGGGCTTGGTGGCGATGGCGTGGATGGCGCCAGAGGCCACCTCGCCTGCGATGGTGTCCACCGATGTGAGGACGGTCATCACGATGATGAGGAAGTTCACCGCATACAGCGCCATCATGACCAGCATGTTGAGGCCGGTGAGCGCGCCCTGCGGGTACTGCTCCATTCCCTCCAGGATTTCGCCGCGCAGGAAGTAGAGTCCCAGCGCGTAGATGGCGAGGAAGGCCAGGCCGAGTAGGACGGCCGCCCACATGATCTTGCGACGGCGCGCCTCGTGGAACGTGAGTCGGGCGATGAGCGCGATGCGGTTCATTCGGTCTCTCCCGAAGTGCCCACAATCTGCATGAACAAGTCTTCCAGGGAGATGCGTTCGGGCGTCAGGGCATACAGGCGCGCGCCGCTCGCGACAATCCAGTTGGCGATGGCGGGCAGGCTGTCCTCTTCGTCCACGACCATGTGGATGTGCTCGCCGTCGGCGCGAATCTCGCGGCCCCAACGGTTCAGGCCGTCCAGGGTCTCGGGCGTAACGCCCGCGGCACGGATGCGCACGGCGGTCTCGCCCTGCACCAGTTGGCGCAGGCTGGCCGTGCGGACGACGACCCCCTCGCGGATGAACGCGACCCGGTCGCAGGTGATCTCCACTTCGCTGAGGAGGTGCGAGTTCAGGAACACGGTGCAGGCACGCTCGCGGAGATGGTGGATGACGTCGCGCACCATGCGCCGCCCGATGGGGTCAAGGCCCGACGTGGGTTCGTCCAGGAAGACCAGTTCGGGGTCGTTGAGCAACGCCTGGGCCAGTCCCACGCGCTGGAGCATGCCTTTGGAGAACGTTTTGATGCGCTGGTCGGCGTGGCGAAGGAGGCCCACCATGTTGAGGAGTTCGGGAATCTGGGCGCGGCAGGCGGCGTCGGTCATGCCGAGGAGCCTGCCGTGGTAGTGCAGCAACTCGCGCGCGGTGAGCCAGTCGTAGAAGCGGAAGTGCTCGGGCAGGAAGCCGACCTTGCGGCGGACTTCCATGTCGGCCAGGGGGCGGCCCAGGATTCGCCCCGCGCCCGCGGTCGGCGCGATGAGCCCCAGGAGCATCTTCACGGCGGTGGTCTTGCCTGCGCCGTTGGGGCCGAGGAACCCGAATACCTCGCCGCGCTGGACGCTCAGCGACAGGTCGGCGACGGCCACTTTGGGGCCGTACTCCTTGCGCAGGCTGTGGGTCTCAATGGCAAGCGATGTGGTCATGGCGTCAGTTTACCATAGGGCGCCTGGAATGCCAAAGGCCGGGGGTGCGGCGGACCCTCACCCTCTCCCAGCGGGAGAGGGCGTTGTGGGTTCGCCCGCAGCGCGCACCTGTGTGCCTGCCCGACGCTGAAGCATCGGGCTGAACGGGCGAAGCCCTGCGGGCTGGTTGGCCCGCAGGGGCGACGCATGGGTTGTCTCTATGTGCCGCGGGCGGCACCCCTTACCCTAGCCCTCTCCCAGCGGGAGCGGGCATTGCGGCCCCTCACGCTAGAACATGGACTCGGCGGCGGCCAGCAGTTCCTGCGCCGTGGCCGCGCCCTCCAGTCCATATACGATGCCATCCTTGGCGAAGACGAGCAGGTGGTGTCTGGAAGCGTCCTCTGTGCTGTCGCTGATGAGCACGCCGCGTGCGCCCGCCACGGTTACCTCCTCGTAAGAAGCGTAGCCCAGCGGCACAGGGATGATGAGCGTGTTGGCCCAGTCAATGGCGGCGGCCATCTGGCGGGCCTGATCGGCCGGAATGCCGGCCAGGCGCAGGCCAAACTCGCCGATTTGCTGCAAGTCCAGGTTCGGCGGCAACTGAACCTCGGGCGACATGGCCTGGACTACGGTGAACCAACCTCGCTCCGATGCGTAGTTGGCGGCGAGTATCTTGGGCACGGTTACGTCCAGCACCGCCCCGTCCAACCCCGGCGGGATGGGGACGTCCGTCTTGCCCAGGGCCTCCCGAACGGCCAGCACGTACTCCATGTCCACGCGCGCGCGGAATGCGAACTCGCCCTGGATGCTCATGCTGGGCTGGGCCGTGTATCCTTCGGGCAGTGCCGACGGAAGCCGCACCGCGAACCCCAGGGCCGCGGATGCTTCCTCGGGGGAGGCGACGGGGATCGCTGGCCCCGGCTCCTTGGTGACGGTGAGTTGATCCGAGAACGCGGATTGCAGCAGGTTCTCAAACGTCGGGTTCTCCAGCGCCGATACGTTGATGGGCACGGCGACGAACTTGCGGACACGGAAAATGCCCAGGAAGTCCGAGGCCGCCGTCCGCAACGGCGGGTAGAAGATGAACAGCGACGCGATGACAAGGACCGTGAGTCCGATCCAGACGGGCTTCCAGCGGCCCAGGTTGTTCTGCTTTCTCATGGGAGCGTGTCTCCTTTCGTTGTGTTCGTGGACGTTGTGTTGCTGTTGGAACCGCGCGAGGGCCGCGGACGGATGGGTGGGCGTGCGGTCCTCCGGGGGCTGCAGGGTGGACAGGACGGCTGCGGCGTGGCTGCGGCGGGCCTCCAGGGTCGCCAGCCGCTTGCGGCACGCGGCGCATGCGCGGAGATGCTCGGCGATGGTGCGCGTTTCTTCGGGCGATGTCTGCTCGTCCAGGTATGCGCGGAGAGTGCCTTCGGGAATGTGCATTTCTGTCTCCTCTCGCAAACTTCACATGCTGCTCGGCCCGTCGCCGCGGTAGTGTCTGGCGAAGGTGCGCTCGGCGCGGGCCAGCAGTGTTCCTACCGACGAGACCTTGACCCCGACGATTTCTGCGAGTTCCGCGTAGGTGTATCCCTGGTAGCGCAAAAACAGGATCTGCGCCTGGCGGAGTGGCATTTGGGCCAGAGCCTGCTGCACCTCTCGCCGCGTCTCCTGCCGGAGGGCTTCCGCTTCCGGGTTGGCGACGGTTTCCACCTGCTGCTGCCACACGCCCTGCCTGCGCTCCCGCCGCGCGCGTTCTCGCAGTGCATTGTAGCCCAGGCGCGTGGCTACGCGCATGAGCCAGGCGGCCAGGTTGTGCTCTCGTTCTGCGGCCAGCGGATGTCGGTACAGCCGCCAGAACGTCTCCTGCGCGATGTCCTCCGCCTCATCGGTGGAGCCGAGCAGGCTGCGTAGCACGCGGACCAGTGGGCCATAGTGGCGCAGGAAGATGTCGGCAAAGGCCTTCTCGTCGCCTTCCTGCCACCGTTGTAGGAGAAGCGCGTCGGAAATGTCCACGTGCCCTTGTCCTTTCGGGTCTGCGCGCAGCGTGTCCAATGCAATAACACCGCAGGGGGCGATAATGTGACACTCGTGCTGCAGCCCGGGCTAGCGGAGGCGGGCCACAAGTTCCTGCGCTTTCTCGCGCAGGGTCTTCATGTCAAGCGGCTTGAAGAGGCATTCGTCGGCGCCGGCCTCCAGGGCTTGCTCGTAGATGCCGGGGTGCTTGTAGCCGGTGATGCACAGGATGGCAATCTTGCGCAGTTCGGGGTCGCTTCGCACCAGGCGACAGACTTCAAAGCCGTCAATCCCCGGCAACATGAGATCCAGGACCAGAAGCGCCGGCGTGAAGCGGAGCAATTTCATGCCGGCTTCCACGCCATCGGACGCTGTTTCCATCCGCCAGCCGGGGAAGGCAGGCCGGAGGGCCAGGAGCACGACTTCCAGGATGGAAGGCTCATCGTCCACGACGAGGATGACGTTTCTGGGGCCGCGGGCATCCGTCCCGTAGTGCTCGGCCAGGAAGCGCGCCAGGTCGGACTCCGCGATGCGGTAGTGGCCGCCAGCGGTCGTGAGCGCAGGCTGCAGTTTCCCGGACTTGATCCAGTGAAGCACGGTCGTCCGGGTTACGCCGGCCCGGGTGGCTACTTCGCCAGTGCTGAGAAGATCGCCCCTTTTTGCCAATTCTCCCCCACCTGAAGCACGGACGCCAAAACACCCCGGTGCGCCCCTGCGCATCGGGGGGCTTTCCGTTTCTTACGTTTTCTATTATAGCACAACTTGCGTTTGGGGATGCAAATCACAGGAGGCGCGCGAAATGCCCTCACTCCAGTCCAGCGAAGACCCTAAAGGTCTCGCAGACCTTTAGGGTCTTGTATCTCCACGCCGGCGGGGCGAAGCCTCTTTGGGGCTGACGAGAGCCCGCGAACACGGGCTAGCCTTTGCCATGGATCGCGCGCCAGACCATCTCGCTCGTGGCCGGTATGCGATTGAGCCAGACACCTGTGGCGTCGTGGATCGCGTTGGCGATTGCGGCGGCTGTGGGCAGGGTCGGCGTCTCGCCCAGGCCCTTTGCGCCGAAGGGGCCGGTCGGATCTTCCACCTCCACGGCCAGAGAGACCAGTTCGCGCGGCATGTCCAGCACGGTCGGGATGAAGTACTCGCTGAAGCGGCGGGTGCGCGGCCGCGAGTCCTGCTGGATATACTCCTCGGTCAGGCCGTAGCCCACGCCCATGTGGACGCCGCCAGCCACCTGTCCGAAGTATTGGGCCGGATTGACCACCCTGCCCGCGTCGTGAGCGGCCCACATCTTCAAGACCTCTGTCTCTCCCGTTTCGGCGTCCACCTCAACGAGGGCGATCTCGGTGCCGTAGGAGTAGCAGATGTGCGGATTGCATTGCCCTGTCTCGGGATCGTAGGGCGTCGTGGGGCGACGGGAGCGGCCGCGGTACAAGTATCGGGCCGACACGTTCAGTTCGCCGCTTTCCTCCAGCAGGATGCGCTCGCGCTTTTCAAGCGCCGCCTTGCAAGCGCCGTACACCGCGTTGCCCGTGATGTACACATGGCGCGAGGCGGAGGAACTACCTGCGTTGGGGACGTCGCTGGTGTCAATGAGGGCGATGCGCACCCTGGACACCGGTATGCCCAGCGTCTCGGCGGCGATTTGGGCGAGGGCGGTGGTTACACCCTGGCCTACGTCCACGGCGGCGGTCTTGACCGTGGCGCTGGCGATGCTGCCATCCATCTTGAGGCGGAGGATGACCTCGGCCTCCGACTTGTCGTCAAAGCCGAAGGAGTAGCCGACGTTCTTGTAGGCGCAGGCGATGCCAATGCCGCGCTTCTTGTGCGGGGCGGACGGCTGGCCCAGATCGGGTTTGACCCAGTGCTCGCCTTCCTGCCGCCAGCCGGCAGCCAGGGCTGCCTGCCGCAGCGTTTCCTTGATGCCCACACCGCCCCACATGGCGTTGCCGGTGATGCTGATGTCGCCATCGCCCAGCAGATTCTTCATGCGCAATTCCACCGGGTCCATGTGCAGGGCCTCGGCCAACTGGTCCAGCATTCTCTCGTACATGACCGGCGGCTGTGTGGCGCCGAACCCGCGCATGGCCATCGTAACCGCGTTGTTCGTGAAGACGGTGTAGGCATCCACGTGGGCGTGCGGGTACTTGTAGGGCCCGGCGGCGAAACTGGCCGCATTGTTGAGCACGGGGATGGACGTGGAGGCATAGGCTCCGGCGTCGGAGATGAGGCGAATCTGGACGGCCGTCAGGACGCCCTCGCGCGTAGCACCCACCTTGTACCGGAAGTAGAACGGGTGGCGCTTGCCTGTGCGGGAGATGGACTCCTCGCGGTCCCACACCATCTTCACCGGGCGGCGCATGACGAAGGCGCAGAGGGCCAGGAGGTGCTGGATGTACATGTCCTCGCGCCCGCCGAATGCGCCTCCGACCGCGGGCACAATCTCCCGCACCTTGTCCTCGGGCAGGTCCAGCATGCGCGCAATCTGGTGCAGGTCGTCGTGGGGCCACTGGGCGGAGGCAATGACGGTAACGCGCCCCTCCTCGTCTATGTAGCCAATGCCCGCTTCGGGCTGCATGTAGGCGTGTTCCACAAAGGGCGTGGAGACCTCGCCTTCCACGATGACATCGGCCTGCGCGAACCCCTCTTCCACGTTGCCCTTGCGGATGGGAATATGGTGCAGAATATTGCTGGGGCGGTCTTCGTGAATGCGAGGAGCGTTCTCCTGCATGGCGGCGAACACGTCCGACACCACCGGCAGCGGTTCGTAGTCCACGCGCACCAGGTCCCGCGCCTTGTAGGCGGTGCGGCGGTCTTGGGCCACGACGATGGCGATGCGATCGCCCACCCAGCGCACCTTCCCGCCTTCGCCCACCAGCACGGGCTGGTCGGGGATGTTGATGCCGTAACTGTTGACGGGCACGTCTTTGGACGTGATGATGCGCACGACGCCTGGCAGCGCCTCCGCGGCCGACGTATCAATGCGCCGGACGATGGCGTGAGGGTGAGCGGCCCAGACGACGGCGGCCCAGAGTTGCCCCTCCATGTTGAAGTCCTGCGGGTACTTGCGGGTCCCCTTGACTTTCGCGACGATGTCCAGGCGAGTCTGCGGCGAGCCAACGACTTTGCTCATGATTGCTCCTCCTCCGCGAGGCGTTTCGCGGCCAGGGCCACTGCGTCCACGATCTGGTAGTACCCCGTGCAGCGGCACAGGTTGCCCGATATGCCGTGCATGATCTCGTCTCGTGTGGGGTTGGGGTTCGCATCCAGCAGGGCCTTGGTGGCCATGATGAAGCCAGGGGTGCAGTATCCGCACTGCGAGGCGGTGGCGTCCACGAAGGCCTGCTGAATGACGTGCAGTTCCTTGTCCTCGCTAAGTCCCTCTATGGTAACCACACGGCGCCCGTGGGCCTTCATGGCGGGGGTGATGCAGGATGTAACCGCGACGCCGTCAATGAGCACGGTGCAGGCGCCGCATTCGCCTTCGCCGCAGGCTACCTTGGTCCCGATGAGGCCGAGCCGGTCGCGCAGAACCTCGGCGAGTGTTTCGTCCGGGTAGATGTCAACGCGGACGTCGGATCCGTTGACGTTCATCATCAGCGTGTGCATCTTATCGCCTCCCGTAGCATTGCTGGGCCGCCGCGGCGAGCGCGCGCCGCACCAGCACTCCGACCATGGCCGTCCGGTATTCGCCAGAACCGCGTATCAGGCTGTCGCGTGGTCGGGCCTTGGCGGCGGCGAGTTGCCCGGCCTCGGCGAAGACCGACTCTTCCGCTTTCTTGCCGATGAGGTAGGCCTCGGCGTCGGCGGCGCGGTAGGGCGTGGGCGCGACGGGCCCGATGGCGATGCGCGCCCACTTGATGGCGTCGCCGGTCATCTCCAGCACCGCTGCCACCACGAGCGTGGGGAGCGTCAACGCTTTGCGTCGGGCCAAACGCTGGTAGTTGCATCCGCAAGCGCCCGTGAGGGGCCTGAAGCGGACGGCCGTTACCATCTCCTGGCAGGGGTTGATGGTGCAGACGCCGACGCCACGGTACACGTGGGCAATCGGTTCCCATCGCCGGCCTTCGGGGGTTGCGACTTCCAGTTCGGCGTCCAGTGCGAACAGGGCCACAGCGCCGTCGGCAGCGGGCTGCGCGTTGATCACATTGCCCACGAGGGTGCCGGCGTTTCGGATTTGAGGGCCACCCACCTGCGCGCAGGCCATGGCGAGGATGGGGGCTTTCTCGCGTATCAGGGGCGATGCGGCGATCTGGGCGTGGGTAACTTGCGCACCGATGACGATATGGCCGTCTTGCTCTTGGATGTGATTCAGGCCGGGAATGCGGGTGATGTCCACCATGACGGTGGCGGGACACTCGCCGCGCTGGCTCTGGAGCACCAGGTCTGTGCCGCCCGCGATGAGTTGGGCACGCCCTTCATACCGGCTCAGCAATTCCAGCGCGTGCTCTACCGAGGTCGCAAACAGGTATTCTTGCCACATGCGTTGCCCATCCTTTCGTCAGTGTCCTCCGTGCGCTGACACTGCGCCGGAGTGTGCGGTTATCGCCGATGGCCTCGCCTGCGCCGCGCCGATGCCGGCTGTTGCGGCGGGGTCAGTCTTCTGCCTCTGCCTCTACGGCCTCGGCCCGCGTCGGATTGGCCAGCAGGTTGCGGAAGGCCGTGTGCGAGCCGGTTCGCACCAGCGCGAGGATCTCATCGTGAGCCTGGAGCACCGTGTCGCCTCGGGGCACCAGGATGTCGCCCTCGCGGATGGCGCCGACCAGCAGGCAGTCCTGGGGGAGCGGCAGGTCGGCCACGCGCTTGCCTTCGGCCGGCGCACCAGGCTCCAGTTTCTCGGTAACGAGCGAAATCTCCCCTTTGCGGAGCCGGAGGAGAATCATCATGTCGCCCAGCGACATCTCTTCCACGATCAGTTTGGCCAGCAAGTCCGTCTGGTTGACCGCCACGTCCACGCCCATCTCGGGCGTGAACAGCCAGGCATTGCGCGGGTTGTTGATGCGGCCGATGACACGCGGAATCTTGTAGACGGTTTTTGCCATGAGGGCGATGGCGAGATTCACCTCGTCGTCGCCCGTTACAGTTACGAGGACATCGGCGCGGTCGGCATGGGCCAAATCCAGGGTCTCGCGGCGCAAGCCGTCTCCGTCCACGATGGCCTCGGTCGGGAGTTCGCGGTGAAGGCGCGACAGCACTTGGGGGCGGTTTTCCACGATGTGCACCTCATGCTGGCCTTCCAAGAGCAGCGCCGCCAGGTAAGAACCGACCTTGCCGCCACCTACGATGACGACTCTCATGACTGCCCCTCTTTCTTGAGATGCTCCAGCCAGGCTTTGAACTCGTCCAGGTAGTCCGAGGCGACGGCCAGGCGCAGCCGGTCGCCTTCCGCCAGCGGCGTGTCCATCGTGGGCAGGGAAGCCGCGCCACCGTGGAGCACCGCCACATCCGTCGTCTGGCCTGGGTGGATGAACTCCTTGACGGGCCGGCCCACCAACCCCTCGGTGGCCTGAACCTCCACAACCTGAACCTCGCCGTTGCCCAGGCTGCCCACGACGCTCAGGGTGGGCTGGCACAACAACTGTTCCAGGCGCAGCACCCGCCACGTTACCGATGACACGGTCGCCACGCCCATGCTCTTGTACAGCGAGGCCCGTTCGGGTTCGTAGAGCCGCGCGACGACGTTTGGGACCTTGAAGGCGAGTTTGGCAATGCGGCACACGATCATGTTGGCCGCCTCGTCGTTGGTGAGCGCGGCCAGCCCTTCAGCGTCCTGGATGCCCGCGCGCAGGAGCACATCGCGGTCAAAGGCAAGCCCCTCGTAAGTGCGCCCGCGGAACCCTGGGCCGAGCCGAGAGAACGCGCGCTCGTCCTTGTCAATGATGGCCACCTGATGCCCCTTGCGGCACAGCGATTGCGCCAGCGTTGCGCCGGTGCGTCCACACCCCACGACAATGAATTTCATCGGAATCGCCTCTACTCCTCAAGATGGAACGGGACGTCGGTTACCATGACGTCGCGCCGGAATACAAACGCCAGGTGGATGAGGATCGCCGTCTGGTTGTGCAGCAGATTGTGCCACGGCCTGGCGGGGACGAATTGCGGCAGCACGATGGTTACCACCTGGTCGCGGCGATTGGGTTCATCCACCTTGTCCACGTACTCAATCAGCGGGCCGATGATGGAGCGATACTCGGATTTCAGGGTTACAAGTCGGACGCCTTCGCCCCAGTCGGCCCACTTGCGGTGCACCTTCGGCGTTTCTGCCGGATCTACTTCCACATACACGGCCGTAACATCGTCCGAGATGGAGCGGGCATAGTTCAGGGCGGCGATGACCCCCCGATGCACGTCGGCGATGGGGACGATCACGCGGTGCCGACGGATCGGCGGGAGGCTGCCACGGTTCTCAAGAGACAGTTGCTGCGCGACCCGATGGTAGTGGCGGTGCACCGCCAGGAAGAAATAGATGAAGATAGGAATCCAGAGCAGCACGATCCACGCGCCCAGGGCGAATTTTGTCGCGGCGATCACGAGGAGTACTATGCCGGTCGCCAACGCGCCAAGCCCGTTGATGGCCGCCTTGAGTTGCCAGTGGTGGGTTCTCAGGCGCCACCACCGCACCACCATCCCTGCCTGCGAGAGCGTGAACGACAGGAATACGCCGATGGCATACAGCGGGATGAGGCGGGTGGTCTGGCCGCCGAACAGCACGATGAGGGCCGACGACGCCAGTGCCAACGTGATGATCCCATTGGAGAACACGAGCCGGTCGCCCAGGTTCGCGAACTGGTGCGGCATGTAGCGGTCGCGGGCCAGGATGGACGACAGGCGCGGGAAGTCGGCGAAACTGGTGTTTGCCGCCAGCACCAGGATGAGCATGGTGGCCACCTGGAGCGCGAAGTATAGCGGCGAACCTTCGCCGAGCACGTATCGGCCCAATTGGGAGACCAGCGTCTCGTGTGTCATCTCGTTGGGCACGATGCCAAACCGGTGGGTGAGGAACGTGATGCCCAGGAACATGGTGGCCAGGAGCGTCGCCATGGCGATCAACGTCTTGCCCGCGTTGTCGGACTCGGGCGGCTTGAAGGCGGGGATGCCGTTGCTGATGGCCTCAATGCCGGTGAGGGCCGCGCACCCGCTGGAGAAAGCCCGCAGAATGAGGAACAGGGACAGCCCTTGCACGGCGGGGTAGTCTATGCGCGGGGGCTGGGCGGGTGGCATTCCCGCGGCAATCCACCGCGCAAACCCGACCGCCAGCATGGATAGCATGATGGCCAGGAAGAGGTACGTGGGAATCGCGAAGATGGTGCCCGATTCGCGCACGCCGCGCAGGTTCAGGGTCATGATGAGCGCGACGAAGAAGAGCGCCAGCAGAATGCGGTGCGGATACAAGGCCGGAAACGCCGAGGTGATGGCAGCCACACCGGAGGTAATGCTCACGGAGACGGTGAGCACATAGTCAGTGAGGAGCGCCGCTGCAGCGACCAGGCCGGGCAACTGGCCGAGATTGTCATGAGCGACGATATAGGAGCCGCCGCCCCCAGGATAGGCATGGACTGTCTGGTAATACGAAAACGCTACAATCGCGATCAGCGCAGCGATGCCCAGGGCGATGGGCCAGGCAAGCCCCACGGCCGCGCTGCCGGCGACGATGAGCATGAGCATGATCTCTTCGGTCGCGTAGGCCACCGAAGACAGCGCATCGGACGAGAAGACGGCCAGCGCCTTCACCTTCGTCAGGCGCTCATGTTTCATTTGGGCAGTGGCCAGCGGTCGCCCAATCAAGATGCGCCGCAGGCTAAATGAACGAGCCACGTGCTTTCCACCCGCTTCCGACTGATAGAAATACCCCGCAGGGACAGGTCCATCCATTGCCTACGGGGTACTTCATTCTAGGTCATTGTGATATCCTTGTCAAACGCGGGGCAGCCGGCGGTGTGGGGTCAGGACTTCTTTCGCCCCCACACGTACCAGATGATCCCGCCCCCGATCATGAGTACCAGGGCCGGCAGAACGCAGCACAGGCCGGCAGTCGCCGTGATCCAGCCCGAGTCGGTGTCGGTTGCCATCAGGGACGCCCCCAGCATCACCAGGGCACCTACGCCACAAGAGACGGCCCCAACGAGGATGAGGATGATGCCCGTAACGATGGCCCACGTCCGATTGTCCGACGGGCCAGGGGCGGGGCGTGGGGCCTCGGCCGGCTTTGGGGGCACGGCGGGCGTTTCCGCGGAGGGCGTGGGCTGGGCGGGTGGTGGCACGAAGGTGGGCAGGCCGCACTCGCCGCAGTACCGGTCGGTGGGGCGCAGTTCGGCGCCGCAGTTGGCGCAGCGTCGGACGGGTTGGGGCGCTTCTTCTGTCATCTCATACCTCCTTGGAGTTGGGCGGTGCTACAGGCGGGCCGCGAAATCGGCGACGACGGCGCGGGCATCGCGCAGTAGCGCCGGGCCGTGGCCGAAGCCGCATACCTCAAAGTCGTACTGGGCAATTCGCTGGATGGACCGGATGGCCTGGGCCATGTCGGTGGTGTAGGACTTCAGCGGGAGGGCCAGCCGCCCGCCGAAGTGGGTCATGGCGTCGCCGACAAACAACACCCCCTGCGCGGGAAGGCGATAGCACGCGCTGCCGGGCGAGTGGCCGGGCGTGTGGATGACCTCCAGCCCGAAGACCGAGTCGCCATCCGCGACCGGATGCGATACCGGCGTGGGCCGGGAGGGCATGAACACCCGAACCACAGGGGCCATGAGCCGATCGGCCCAACTCGGGTTGGTGGGGCGGCGCACCTCGCGGCCTTCCACCAGCGCGACTTCGGCCTGGTGCGCGACGACCGCAGCGCCGGTTTGCCGCACGAGCGCGTGCAGCCCTCCGATGTGATCGCCGTCGCCGTGGGTGATGCAGATGGCTTTCACCGCCGACGGCTCAAATCCCAGGCGTCGGATGTAGGCGAGCACGCCCTTGGCCGCCCATGCGATGCCCGTGTCTATCAGGATCAGCCCGTCGTTCGCCACAACCAGGTAGGCGTTGCTGACGGGCGGGATGCCTTCTATCTGGTGGACGTTCGGCGCGATTTCCACGTGGCGGCTCCAGTGAGTTTACATAATGCGATGACTACGGCGGCTGTAGGGGATGTGGCGGACGTCGGTGCCGTAGCGCAGCAACTGGTCTAGCCGCCACACCTGGTCGTCCTGGAACACGGTCTCGCCGCAGAAGTCGCAGATGTCGGCGGTAACGTTGGGCACCACAATCAACTGGCCCTCGTGCCATTCGGCATGGGACGTTCGGCGGGTGCGAATCTGTCCGATGTGGCAGATAGGGCAGATGCGCTTGGGTTCTGAAGCGGCATTATCCTTGGACACTCTGCGCCTCCTGCATGATTTTTACGCTGGCGCTGGCGCCGATGCGGTTGGCCCCTGCGGCGACCATCTGCTGAAGCGCCTCTAGCGTGCGGATGCCGCCAGCGGCCTTGACGCCCATGTCGGGGCCTACGGTGCGCCGCATGAGGGCCACGTCCTCCACGGTGGCGCCTCGCGGGCCGAATCCGGTGGAGGTCTTTACGAAATCGGCGCCTGCCCGCTTGGCCAGGATGCAGCCCCGTATCTTCTCGTCGTCGGTGAGGTAGCAGGTTTCCAGAATCACCTTGCAGAGCGCGCCGGCGGCATGGGACACATCCACCACGGCGGCGATGTCGGCTTCCACCAGGTCATCGTCGCCCGCCTTGAGCGCGCCGATGTGGATTACCATGTCAATCTCCGACGCTCCGTCCCGTATCGCTTGCCTGGCCTCAAAGGCCTTGACTTCGGGCGTAGTGGCGCCCAGCGGGAACCCGACAACCGAGCACACCTTGACCGGGCTGCCCTTGAGCAGGTCCCAGGCGAGTTTGACATAAACAGGGTTCACGCACACCGACGCGAAGCCGTACTCCCTGGCCTCGGTGCAGAGTTGCACGATCTGCTCCGGCGTTGCCTCGGGCTTGAGCAGCGTGTGATCTATCAACGATGCGATGTTCATTTGCGTCTCCAGATGTTGCTGTTGCTGCGGTGCGCGGCGATTCGTGCCGCGTGCCCGCGATGTGAATGGTACATGAGGTTGGCGCGGTTGTCAAGCGGTTCGCCTCGCCAAGCCGAGGATTTTCGCCGGCTTCGTCGCCGGAAGCGACCGTTCCCGATGGGTCTTCGCTCTGCGCCTGGTTGCTACTTTGCGAATGCCTTCACCGTCGGCGATGCCAGGCGGGCGTAGTCGGCGTATTTCATCTTGAACGTGTCGGTATGCGTGCCGACGGCGAAGACGATCTCCTCGTTGGCGGCCAGCCCCTCGTCCACGTAGGTGGGGATGTTGTACAGGTTGCCGAAGGGCGGCATGGAGCCAACCTCGCAGTCGGCGAACAACTCGGCGAAGTCGCTTTCTCTGGCCAGCGTGATGGATTTGGCGCCCAGCATCTGCGCCGCCTTGCGCAGGTCAACCATGGCGCTGGCCTGGAGCACCAGCATCACCGGTCGCTCGTCCGCCTTGACGATGACCACCTTCGCCAGTTGCTTGCCCGATACGCCCTGTGCCGCTGCCACTTCCTGCGCGGTGTAGGCGGTCGGGTGGGTCATCGCCTTGAAGGGCACGCCCTTTTCCGTCAGGTACTGGGCGAGTCTGTCCTTGCATCTCATCTCCACTCCCTCCTGTCTGGTTGGACTGTGGAGGCGCCGCGAGCATGGTGGGCGCTGCGTGGCGATGGGTGCGTTGGGTTGGCGGGCCTCGCGCGAATCTTCTACGTTATTCTACACCCGTTGGGCAGAGTCGTCAATGGGCGATTGGGACTCGGCTTCGCCTTCGTTTGGCGCTTTGCGAGTGCGTGGATAGAATGAGCACAAGAGGACGGGGCGCTTATGGACAAAATCCCTCTGTTCCCGTTGCGCACGGTGCTTTTCCCGGGAATGCTCATGCCGATCAATGTCTTTGAGCGGCGATACCTGGAGATGATCGCGGCCTGCCAGGCGGAGGGCCGCGTGTTCGGCGTTGTCCTCATCAAGGAGGGGCAGGAGGTGGGGGAGCCGGCCGTGCCGCACCGCGTCGGCACGTCGGCCCACGTCATTCGCGCCGAGCGCAATGCCGACGACGGGGGCCTGACGATCGTGGTGGTGGGCCGCGAGCGGTTCGTGATTCGCGAAATCCTCCAGAAGCGCCCGTACCTGGTGGGAGCGGTGGAGCCGTTCCCCCTGGAGGGCGTGGACGATCCCAGGGTCGGCCGCCTGGCGCGTCGGGTGAAGGACGACCTGCGGGCGTACATGGGGTTGCTGGGGCGGGTGTCGGGCACCGTGATCCAGGTGGAGCAGTTGCCCGATGAGCCTGACATCCTGGCATGGGTGATCGGCGTGGCGCTTCAAATCTCCGCGCTGGAGCGGCAGGAACTGCTGGAATGCGCCGATTTGCCGCGGTTGCTGGGGCGCGAGTTGCGGCTGCTGAACGTGGAGCAGAAGTTGTTGCAGTTCATGGCGCGCACCGAGGACGACCAGGAGCGCTGGAACGTGTTCCCGTTCACCCAGCGCCCGCCGAATTGACGGAGTTACGATAGGCATGAACGTTGACCTGTCGGCGGCGACGCCCTCGCTCCTGTCGGCAGAGCAGATTGAGGCCCTTGCGCGCCACCCTTCGGACAACCCCGTGGTGGAGAAGCGCGCCCACTATCTCCTGCGCAGGTTGAGCAAGGCCATCCGCGACTACGACATGATTCGCGGCGGCGACCGCGTGGCGGTGGCCGTGTCGGGCGGCAAGGACAGCCTGTCGCTTCTGGATCTGCTGTTGCGCCATCGGGCCATCGCCAAGGACAAGTACGAGATCATCGCCATCCACGTGGCAACGGAACCAGCGTGCGGTGGGTGTCTCGCGCCAGATGACCTGGCCACACTGTGTCGTGCCTATGGCGTGCCGCTGTTCGTGGAGCGTGTGGCCGAAGGCGACCTGCGCGACCGCGAGCGGGGGGAGATCACGTGTTTTGGCTGCGCGTTCCAGCGGCGCAAGGCGCTGTTCATCGCCGCGCACCGCGAGGGGTGCAACCGCATCGCCTTTGCGCACCACCGCGACGATGCGGCCACCACGGCCATGCTGAACCTGTTTCGGCATGGCATTCTGTTGGGCCTGGAACCCGTGCGGGTCATGTTCGGCGGCGTGCTGACCCTCATCCGTCCGCTGCTGGGGGTTGACGAGAGGCGGCTGGTGGAGTTCGCCCAGGCGCGGGGAATCCCGCCGCAGGTCTCGCGATGCCCCAACGCGGCGACATCCGAGCGGGTGCGCATGGCGGCCATCCTGCGGGAACTGGAGCGGGAGTGCCCGTCTGCCAAAGCGAACCTACTCAAGGTCGTCGCACGCGCTGCGGCGCCAGGCTCTCAAGACGAAGAGGTTGCGCGCGAGTAGCGGCGGAGCGGGCATCGGCAACCGCGATTGCCTTCGCGCGACTTTATCTTGGCAAGGAGCGACATGGATTTCAACGAACCAACTCGGTTTGCCGTGCAGATTGCCCAGGAAGCAGGCGCGGAACTGAAGCGCCGCTTCCATGACCATCACGACGTGCGAAGCAAGTCCACGCCCAACGACCTGGTTACCGAAGCGGACGAGGTGTCGGAGAAACTCCTCGTGGAGCGCATCCGTCGGCGGTTTCCCGACCACGGCATCCTCACCGAGGAGGGGACGTCCACGAGCAGCCTTGCCAGCGAATGGCTGTGGCTGCTGGATCCGCTGGACGGCACGGTGAACTACGCCCACGGCCTGCCGAGTTTCAGCGTGAGCATCGCTCTGGTTCACGAGGGGCGTGTCGTGTGCGGGGTGGTGTACAGCCCGTGCCAGGACTTGCTGTTCGTGGCCGAGCGTGGGCAAGGCGCGTGGCGAGACGGGAAGCGGCTGCACGTGTCCGAGGCGGCGTCTTTGGCCCAGGCCATGCTGAGCACGGGGTTCCCCTATCGCATGGTGGGCAATCCCGAGAACAACCTCCGCGAGTTCGTCCAGGTTGCGTTGCGGGCGCAGGCCATCCGCAGGCTGGGTGTGGCGTCGCTGGATTTGGCGTGGGTGGCGGCGGGCGTGCTGGATGGCTACTGGGAGCCCAACCTGCAGCCGTGGGATTGGGCGGCGGGGGCGCTGCTGGTGGAGGAGGCGGGGGGCCGCGTTACGGACTATGAGGGCCGCCCGTGGACTGTGGGCACGGCGCGGCTGGTGGCGACGAACGGCCGCTTCCACGACGAGTTGCTGGAGGTGCTGCGCCGCGCGGGCAGCGAGCAGCCCGGCGCTCCGTTCAACCCGTAGCCCGCTCCATCTTCCGCGCGCGGATCATGATGGACGGGATGATCCTCGCGCGGATGAATTCAGGCCACCGGTGCACGCTGACCGCTTGGAGGATGCGCTCATACGCGAGGATTGACCCGCGCGTAGATGTCTCCCTCGCCGCACTTCGGGGCCGTTGCCATCTGCGCGAGCCGCCGGCGGTGTACTTGCGGATTCTTCGCCTTGACACGGGCCACGGTTCTGCTATGCTGCGGGCAAACGCGGCGCTGGGCCGCGGGGAGGGCGGGATGGAAGTCGCGAGCGAGTGGGAGTTTCATCCGGTAACCCCTGACCGTTGGGGAAACCTTGAGGCGCTGTTTGGCCCTCGGGGCGCGTGCGGGGGTTGCTGGTGCATGTGGTGGAGGCTCACGCGGGCGGAGTTTGACCGGCAGAAGGGCGAGGGCAACCGCCTGGCGATGAGAGCCCTGGTGGAGTCGGGGCGCGTGCCGGGAATACTGGCCTATGCTGGGGGCGCGCCCGTGGGCTGGTGCTCGGTGGCCCCGCGCGAGGAGTTCGGCGCGCTGGCGCGGTCGCGGGTGCTGCGGCCGATTGACGATCAGCCGGTGTGGTCGGTGGTCTGCTTCTTCATCGCGAAGGCGTACCGGCGTCGCGGCTTGACGGTTGCCTTGCTGCGGGCTGCCGTGGACTACGCCGCGGCACATGGCGCTCGCATCGTGGAAGGATACCCGATGGAGCCGAAGAAGGCCGATGCGCCTGCCGCTTTTCTGTACATGGGGACGGTATCGGCGTTTCGCAAGGCCGGGTTCGTGGAGGTCGCGCGCGGGTCATCGTCGCGGCCCATCATGCGGTACACGATTCGCGGCTGATGCCTTCGCCGCACGCGCGGCTCTGCGCACGGCGCTGGGGGCCTGGCTCTGTTGCCAGGTGCAATGGGAGAAACGCGAACAGGATGTTTTTCGCCGCGTATGTTGGGGAGCCGACAGGCTCGTCTGCATGGGCCGACGCTGTGCAGCGGCACGCCGCCTGGTTGGGTCTGTCGGCGTATCTGCACTCGCGCCCGTTGGCGGACGGCAGGACGTTTGCCTTTGGCTGGGTCAGCATCAGCGCGCCCGACACGGGAGCACTCGTCAGGGACGGAGCGCAACGCTGCACCATTATCCCGCTGGACACGCCAACCCGCGAGCATGCCCTGACCGAGGAGCCCCCCAAGGGCTTCGGCACCCATGCGATCCGCATGGACGTTTCGCTGGCTTCGGGGGAGGCGCGGGTAACAGTCCCCGCGATTGCTCTGGAGAAATCCTACTACGCGCGGACGGACGACGGCTGGGTACTGAGCAACGACCTGCGCCTGATTCTTCGCATCGTTGGGCTTGACATGGACGAGCGCGCGGTTTACGCGCTCTTCCAGTATGGCGCTGTCCCTTCGCCGTTGACCCTATCGCGCAACGTGCAGCGGGTGGCTCCAGGGCACACGCTGATTCTACCCGCCGACTCGGGCGAGGCGCGACTCCAACGTTTTTTCAGCATCGGCGACTTGGTGGAGGCGAGGCGGGAGCGCGACCCGGGGGAGTACGTCCTCGCCGTCATGGATACGGCGATCGCCCGCACGCAACCGCCCGTGGCAGTGCATTTCAGCGGCGGCGTGGACTCGGCACTCGTGGCGGCGCGGCTCGCGGCTCTGCGCCGCACGGACGCGCGCCTGCAGCGCTTCACCCTGGGGCCATCCGACCCATTCCACGAGATGGCTCCCGCCATGGCCCGGCACCTGGGTCTGGAGTTTGAAGAGGTGTACTGGAATCCGGCGGAGATTGTCCCGATTCTGCAGAGCCTGGCGCAGGAATATGCCACGCCGCTGGCCGATCCCGCGTCACTGCCCACGTTGATGCTGATACGAGCCATGTCGCAATGGGCAAGCCTGCCCACAGCCGTGCTGACCGGCACGGGGGCGCAGTCGCTGTTCGCATCGGGGCACAAAGCGCGACTGTTCCGGCGGCTCTATGCTGTGCCACGCGCCTTGCGCCGATTGGTTGCGGCCGCGTATCCGGCCGGTTTGTGGCGCGGCACATCCAGGCTGAGTTGGTTCGCGGGCGCAGTCAACAAGACGGCGCACCTGCCTCTGGAATATGCGGCGACCGGCAGCCATTCCAGCATGGACGGGTTTGCGTTTCGCGTTCCGCCGCAGGTGCGCGCCGAAATGGAACAAGCCGCACTCGCCGAAGTGGACGCGCTGGCCGAGGGCGCCGACCTGGCCGACCGCATCTCCATTTCCGGTGTGCTTCGCAATAGCATGTGCCAGTGCGGCGCGCGAGTGTTTGACCCGCTCCGCCGGCGCGGCGTGGCTGCGGTGATGCCTTTCCTGGAGCCGGAGACGGTGCGCGCTGCCTTCTCGCTCTCATGGGACGAAAAATGCCTCGGCGGTGAGCCGAAGGGGTTGCTCAAGGAACTCCTGGCGCGGCAAGTCCCGCGCGAGTGGGCCTACTGGCCCAAGGGGCGGTTCCTGCTCCCGTACTATGAGACCTTCCGGCATCCGGCTGCCCGCGATTACGTTCGGGATGTGGTGTTCGCCAGGGACAACCCCGTTCTCTCGTTCTGCAACGCCCGAAATGTGGAAGCCATTTTCCGCCGAGTGGAGGCGGGCCAGCCGATGCATGTCGGCGTGAGGCCGTTTGTGTGGACGGTTACGTTCCTGTCGGCGTGGCTGCAGGGCCTGCGCGCGGGGTGAGACCAACGAGGCGCTCTGGCGCACGTATGCAGAAGCGGCCGACAATTTGACGGGATGGCACGCTCGTCCTAGAATGTACTTACCGCCACGGGCGCGGAATCTCTTGTAGTGAGCGACCCCTATGGCCCGGTTCCCACGTCTGCTCAAGACGGAACAGCCCCTGCATCGCCCTCTCACGTGGGGCGACGCCCTGGCGTTGCTCCTGGTGGTGGTGCTCATTTACGTAGGCGTGCGATTGGCCTTTGGCGCTCCTGTTGTGGTGGAAGGGCCGACCATCTCGCTGAGGCCGACGGCGCTGCCCTGGTATGCTGTGCTGTCGGTGGGCCGCATGTTGGCCGCCTACGCGCTGTCCATGCTGTTCTGCCTGGTCTATGGGCGATGGGCTGCCTACGACCGCCGCGCCGAGTCGGTGCTCATCCCTTTGCTGGATGTGCTGCAGAGCGTGCCCATTCTTTCGTTCCTGCCGGTGGTGCTCTTGAGTTTGAGCGCCATCCTGCCCGAGAAGGTGGCGGCGGAATTGGCTTCCATTGTCCTCATCTTCACCAGCCAGGCGTGGAACCTGACCTTCGCGTGGTACCAGTCGCTCAAGACGATTCCGCAGGAACTCCGCGAGGCCGGCACCATCTTCCGCTTCAACGGCTGGCTGCGGTTCAAGGCGCTGGAACTGCCTTTCGCAGCGATCAGCCTGATTTGGAATAGCATGATGAGTTGGGCAGGCGGGTGGTTCTTCCTGATGGCCGCCGAGATTTTCACGGTGGGCCAGCGCGACTTTCGTCTGCCCGGCCTGGGGGCGTACCTTCAGGAGGCGGCCAATCAAGGCGACGTAGGGGCTATCCTGTGGGGCGTGGCGGCGCTGGTGTTGGTGGTTGTGGCGCTGGATCAACTCGTTTGGCGGCCGCTGCTTGCGTGGTCCGATCGGTTCAAACTGGAAATGGTGGAGGGCGAGGAGCCCCCCGCATCGTGGTTCCACGACGCGGTGCGCCAATCGCGCCTTGCCGACTGGTTCGCCAGGGCCGTCTGGCATCCCATCAGCGAGCGGCTGGACGGGTATCTTGTCCGCCGCTTTCCGGCGCGGGGTGCCTCTCCGCAAGGGCAGCGACGCGCGCCGTGGGGTAGTTTCGTGGTGCTGGGAATAGCCGCGGCGGCGCTGCTCTACGGGGCCTACCGCGCGGCGCTTCTGCTGCTTGCCGTTCCGCCAGTGCAATGGCTTCACATCCTGGAAGGCGTCGGGGCGACCCTGCTGCGCGTGGGAGTAGCGCTGACGGTGGCGCTGGCGTGGACGATCCCCGTAGGCGTGGCTATCGGCACCAACCGGCGTATTGCCGCCTGGCTCCAGCCGATCGTGCAGATTGCGGCGTCGGTTCCGGCCACGGCGCTGTTTCCTGTGCTGGTGCTCGCGCTCATCGGCGCGTCGGGTGGGCTGGAGGTGGCGGCCGTCCTCTTGATGCTGATGGGCACGCAGTGGTATCTGCTGTTCAACATCATCGCGGGGGCCTCGGCCATTCCGCAGGACTTGAGATACACCACAACACTGCTGGGGCTTGGGCGATGGGAACGCTGGCGCACGTTGATCTTGCCCGCGCTGTTCCCGTACATCATCACCGGCGCGATTACGGCCAGTGGCGGGGCCTGGAACGCCAGCATTGTGGCCGAACACGTGGAGTTTGCGGGCCGCACGTTGAAGACCATCGGCATCGGCGCGCTCATCGCCGAATCCACCGGCACGGGCAACTATCCGCTGCTCCTGGCCGCCACGCTGTCCATGGTGTTCGCGGTGGTTCTCATCAATCGGCTTGTCTGGCGCCGGTTCTACCGCCTGGCCGAAGAACGATATCGGATGGAGTAAACCATGGCCACAAACGGATACCTGCTTGAACTTCAGCACATCAGTCAGTATTACGGCAGTGGCTCGCGCCAGTTCATCGCTGTGGAAGACGTCAATCTGGCGTTGCGAGAGGGCGAGTTTGTGGCCCTGCTCGGACCGTCGGGCTGCGGCAAGAGCACGCTGTTGCGCATCATCGCGGGCCTGCAACGTCCCAGCGGGGGCGTGGTGCTGTATCGCGGCGCGCCTTTGCAAGGCGTGAACCCTCACGCGGCGATTGTTTTCCAGACGTTTGCCCTTTTCCCATGGCTCACGGTCCTGGATAACGTGGCGGTGGCGCTGAAGGCGCGGGGCGTGCCCGAACCGATTCGCACCACGCGCGCGGTGGACCTGCTGGATAGGGTGGGCTTGGACGGGTTTGAGACGGCTTACCCGCGCGAACTGTCGGGCGGAATGCGCCAGAAGGTGGGATTCGCCCGCGCGATGGCCGTGGAGCCGGAACTGTTGTGCATGGACGAGCCGTTCTCCGCGCTAGACGTGCTGAGCGCCGAGGCACTGCGGGGCGAACTGCTGGAGTTGTGGACAAGCGGGAGCATCCCCACTCGCGCCATACTGATGGTAACGCACAACATTGAGGAAGCCGTGTTCATGGCCGACCGCATCGTGGTCATGGAGAAGGACCCGGGCCGCGTGGTCGCCGAGTTGGCGGTCCCGCTGCCTCAGCCGCGCCAACGCAAGACCCCGGACTTTCTGAAAGTGGTGGATGAGGTGTACGGCATTCTGGCCGGCCAGACCCAGCCGGAGCACGTGGAGTTGGGGAGCGCCCCCGGCGAACCGGGCCGCACCCGGGCGCTGCCTCATGTTACCGTGAACCAACTCGCGGGCCTTTTGGAGCACCTGGCCGAAGCGCCCGGCAATCGCGCCGACCTGTACCGCCTGACCGAAGACCTCAAGGTGGACTCGGATCGCTTGCTGATGCTCACCGAGGCGTGCGAACTGCTGGGGTTCGCGACGGTTGACAAAGGCGATATCATGCTGACGCCGCTGGGCGAGACCTTCGCCGAGGCCAGCATTCTGGCGCGCAAGGAGATCTTCCGCGCCCGCATACGGCGCCTGCCGTTGTTCAGGTGGCTGTTTGCCTTGCTGCGCGCGTCGGGCCAGAAACTTCAGAGCGAGGTGGTGAAGACAGCACTGGAACTGGAGTTCCCGCCGGAGGAGGCCGAGCGCCAGTTGGACACGATCATCAACTGGGGCCGCTACTCGGAACTGCTGGCTTACGACGACAGCGACGAGCGTATCTACCTGGAGCCGGCCGACGCCGCGGCCGCAACGGAGAAGGTCGCGTAGGTTCGCGCTAGGACGGCGGCACGAATCGCACCGCTCCCACCCAGATGTCCACCCAGCCCACGGCCAGCGCGAGCGCGTTCAAGGCCAGCCAGATCGCGCCCCTTGTGCCTGCCACAATTTCGCGGGCAGCGTGGCGACGGAAAAACAAGAGGTCTATGGCGTTGGCGGCTGGATGCGAGGCGATGTAGAGCCCCAGCAGGACGCCGATGACCCCATCGGCCACGTCCGAGCCGGTGAGCGTGCGTAAGTAGTAGAGCCACGCCACGTAGGCAAGCCCGAGTAGCAAGAGGCCCGCCAAAGCCGCGCTACCCCGGAACGGCCGCTGTGTTGCCATTGTATTCCTCGCTGTGCCCTGGCTAATCCGCCGGTATGTCCCAGACTTGCACGCCCAGACTGCCTACGGCGACCAGGGAGCGCCCATCAGGGCTGAACGCCAGATCCCAGACGGGGCCGGCTCCGGGGAACGTCAGAGACTTGGTTTTCTTTTTTACGTCCCATACTTCTACAGCGCCGGACAGGTGGCCGAGCGCGAGTTGCTTGCCATCCGGGCTGAAGACTGTGGCGCGGGGGTTGCCGGGGAACTCGGCCACGTTCTGGCCTTCGCGCATGTCAAAGAGATACGCCTTTCCAGGCGACGCGCCAGGCTGAAGAACGAGCGACGGGCAGGCTAGCAAGGAGCCATCTGGGCTGAACGCCATGCGGGGATAGCCCAGCGCGTAGGTCGTCTGTCCCTGCTGCAGGTCGGGGAAGGCGCGGATCACGAATTTGTCCTTCTGGGCCTGCCAGTCGGCGACTACGACCAGGCCATCCTGTTGGGCAATTGCCAGTAGGCGCGTGTGGCTGTAGGCGATGCCCACAACCTGCGACGGCCCCTGTGTATAGGCCACCTTGGTGCCATCGTCTGCATCCCACATCCACACGTAACCATCCATGCTGCCGGTAAACAGCCACGCGCCGTAGTCGGCGAAGGCCACGCCGGTAACCTCGGCGGAGTGCTCGGTCAGGCGATGTTCCCGTTCCCCCGTATTCGCGTTCCATACGATGGCGGTCTTGTCGGCGCTGCCTGACGCGAGAAGTGAGCCGTCGGCGCTGAAGTCCACACTGCCGACCATCCCGCTATGCTCCTTCATGCGGCGCACTTCGCGGTTCGCGCGAATGTCCCACAGTATCACCTGGCCGTCCAGGGTGCCGAAGGCCACCCATCGCCCATTTGGGTGAAAGGCAACACTGCGCGCTCCGTCAATGGGGATGACGGCGCGCGGCGTGGCGGTGGATATGGGGGTGGCCGTCGCTTTGCGGGCGGGCGTGCTGGTCCAAGGGGGTTCTGTAGGGCGGACTTTTGTAACCACTGGGACTGTGGCGATAGGCGCGGTAGGCCTGGCCGTGGGGCTTGAGGGTGCCGGGCCGGCGCACGCCATCAACAGGACAAGACCTCCCAGCGCGACTGCGAGGGCTACCCATCGTCTGCTTGCCATGTCTATACCTCCCTGGCCGCCACAGGCGCGCCGGGCGGGTTGCGTCGCTACAGCCTGGAACCCGCCGCGTGGGCAGCCCGTGGCTCACTCGTCCTTGGTAGCCAATGGGAGCAGCAGATGGAGTTCGGATTGGCTTCGGTAGTACTCTATGGTGGGGGCGTCTGGGGCCATGGTAAAGCGGCGCATGAGATCGGCAAAGATGTCGCTGATTTCATCCGCGTGCTTGGGCCAGTCCAGCAATTTCACTCGGGCGCAGGGGCCCCCTTTGACGTGCATCACCGGGAATCCCAGCGCCGCGGCTTCCTCGTCGTTGGCCACCTCCACCGCCGCATAGTAGACAAGTTGGCCGCCTTCGCACACCGTAAGTCCGTAGAATCGTCGCCCCTTGAGAGATGGCATGGCGGCTTCCAAGCGATTCCAGGCATCCTTGATGCCTTCCGGGAACGCGTGCGCTCTGCAGGCGGCCAGTCGCAAGGCGGGCATGGTTACCACAGTCGCCCGATATTCCATTTCATTCTCCTTTCCGCCTTCTGGGCGGAGCAGCCGCGGCTCGCCTGGCGGGTTCCGCGCCTAGCCGATGCGCACCTTGCCGTTGAACAGGATGAGCAGCACGCCTAGGCCAACCAGGACGAGACTCGTCAGGCTAGGGGCAGTGTCGCGCGCGGGGGCGTTCAGGCCAGGCCACGCGGGCAGGTAGCGCACCGAGAGCCTCGCGCCTTCGTTGGGGAGCGTCGCGATGTTCAGCGCCTCCTGCGTCCATGCGCCGGTGATGGTCTGCCCGTCCGCAACGAACTGATAGGTAATCTGATACTCGTGCTCCTCACGATCCGAGACGGAGACATCCGTGATCACGGCGGTTGCGGGCTGGCCGAAGATGCTCAGAATAGGCCCGCGCAGCCCCAGGAAGATGAGCGCCAGGCCCGCCAGCACGGCCAACACACGGCCCAGGATGGGAGCCCGCTTCTTCTTCGGCATGGTTTCGGCGACGGCGCACGCCTGGGCCTGGGCGCGCGAGACCGTCGGGGCGCTTGCCTGCGGCGGTGGTGGCGGGGCCGCCTGCGCGACCGGCCGGCCGCACTTGCCGCAGAACCGCGCGTCGGGTCCCAGTGCCGCGCCGCACTGTTCACAGTAGCGTTGTTCGCCTGCGTTCATGGAGGCTCCTTTGCGTGAGTATGTGAGTAGCCTATAGTCCTTGGCCTGGATCGGGCTGGAGGGCTATGCGCTCTTGTACACCAGGCGCCCTTCCACCTTGGCGTTCAGGTTCTGGTTGTTGCGGAAGTACTCCTCCAGCACGTCCTGAATAGATGTGCTGACGACTTTGGGCTTGCCGTGGGCGGTCAGTTCATCGTAGGTGATGTTGAGGTAGACCGCCGCGTTGTTGACATGGTAGCCCTGGAGCACCAGCGTGTACAGCGCCTCGCCGTCCACGGGCTTGCCGCGCACTTCCAGGGATTCCAGTTCACGCTTCGCCTCGTTGTACACGGCGCGGACGCCGCGATTTACCTGATAGCATTCGCCTTCGCCATCGCGGTTTTCGGGGCGCATGACGTGGGCGAAAATGCGTTTCAATTGTCCGCCGGTGATGGTGAAACGGGTCAGGGCGTCGTCAAAGGGGAAGCAGGAGATGAAATTGCCCAGCGTGAGGACCGGCCCCAGTTCCTTCAGGCGAATGGAGCCGCTCCCGATCATGACCACATCGCTTTCGGTGTACTCGGCCAGGGCGTCGGCCACCAGATTGCCCAGCGGCGTCTCCTCCTCGCGCCTGGGGTGGGTGAGCACCGTCGCGAACTTGCAGAGGATCGTGTTGTACTTGCGGTCCACCTCATCTTTGAACGAGGCAATGAAGTTGTGCAAGCCCTCGTCAGGCTCGGTGATCTCGTCCGTGATGGGGATGAGTCTCCAGGTGTAGTCCACGATGGAGTTTGTGTCGTCGTCCACGACGATGTCAAATCGCCCGATCTGGTCGGTGCCGACGCCGGCCTGGGCGATGAGCACGCCGTTCACCTCCACCGGCGTGCTGAGGATCGTGTGCGAATGCCCGCCGATGATCATGTCCACGCCCCATTCGGGCTTCAGCAACTTGGCCAATTCTATGTCGGAGTCAAAACCGATGTGGGTGAGGAGCACGGTCAGGTCAATGTCGTCGTTCTTGTAGGCGTTGCAGATGCGGCCTACCTCGTCGCTGGCCTCTTGCAAGGAGATGAACGTGCCGATGACGGGGTCGGTTTTGAGGGCGTCAATGACTTTGTCGGTGATGATGCCGATGAACAGGATGTCAAAGCCTGCTTTGCGGATGATGTGGTACGGGCGCATGAGGCGTTTGTTGTAGGGCTTGATGTACAGGTTGGCGTTGACGATGGGGAAGTTGGCCATGCGCTCCAGGAACAGGAGGTGCGGCAGGCCGTAGTCAAACTCGTGGTTGCCCAGGGACACGACGTCGGGCGACAGGTAGTTCATGATCTCAATGGTGGAGATGCCCCTGTATTCGGTGTCAATGATGGAGCCTTGTACCATGTCGCCAGCGATGACGTAGAGCACATTTTCTTCCTCACGGCGTACCTTGTTGACATAGCCGGAGAGCAGCGCCAGCCCTCCGATGAGGCGGCCCTCCGCTCCGCGCATTTCCGCGAGAAAATCGCCGTGCATGTCGTTGGAATGCAGGATTGTGAACCTCTTGGTATTCATCTGTCCCCCTCCTTACGGATATCGCACCTTATGCTCGCTATGCCTGTTTCTTCCGTCGTGTGCGGGCTTGCCGCGTTGTTCTGCGTTTCTCGGCCGTGGCGGCATGGGCCTGCGCCAGCGCCGCGACTTGGTCCAGCAGTTCGGGTGGGCAGTAGAGCCGCAGCAGGGACCGCCACGAATTGCTGAGCGTAACGACCCGAAGGCGGCGATGCACCGTAACGCGCCGAACCTCGCGCCAACTGATGCGCTCGCCATAGCCCGACGGGCCTGCCGTGGATGAGAAAACCGCACCTGGCTGCCGCGCCAGCACGCCCAGCGCCGCCATCACCCACCGGAAGCGGCGACCCTGGCCTGCGTCTTCCATCTGCGCGCCCCCGGCGTCCACGACAAAGCGGGCGCGGTAGCGGTTGCCATAGATCAGCAGCGTTGCGATAAGGAAAAGCGCCGCCAGGATGCCCGCGACGAGCGCCAGCACGGACAGGGGCAGCCATACGGGATCGCCCGCAACGAGGCTCATGGCGAAGACGAGGAGTTCCATGATGAGCAGGCTTGCGGCGACCACGCGCAGGAAGTCCCACCAGATGAACGGATTGGTCGCCAGCGGCAGAACGTATTCCCAGGTCAGGGTCTGGCGCTCCGCACCCGAATGTTCGTCGTCCGGCATATTTGCGCCTCGTGTGAAGTGGCGCCACTGTAGCATGGCGCGGGCGGGCTGTCAAGCGCCAGGTGGGCGCGCCGTGCGTCGGCACTACCTGCGTGCGGCGTTGGGCTTGGCCACGTACACGCCCGCCATGTCCGTGCCCAGGAAACCGGCGTCGTACATGCGCTTGTCCACGGGGCGCAGGTTGCGCACGGCTTCGGCGTCCAGCAGCGGGTAGTGGCGCGCACGGTCCAGCCGCGCGCCGATGATCTCCAAATCCTGCTCGGTGGTCATCCAGTGGATGTCGTCAAAGATGCTCAGGTCCACTGGGCGCGAGTAGGCGCGAAGGCTCTTTTCCCCAAGCGTGTTGAAGTATTCCTCAAAGTACGAGAGCGCCAATTCGCGCAGGTTGCGGAAGATGGGTTCGCGGTAGCGCAGCCCGACGAAGTTGGACTTGGCGACGGCTCCCCAGTGTCCTCGCCAGCGATAGACGGCGATGACGTGGTCGTCGTCGTTCTCGGCACGCAGGTCCACCACAAGGGGCGGGTGGCCGTGGAAGCGCAGGGCTGCCGCGGCGAAGATCGCCCCTTCGGTGCAGTGGGCGCAGCGGTCGCGGAGCACCCGCCTCGGCGAGCGGGTCTGATGGTCGGTGGTGTAGGGGATGCTATCCAGGAAATCCTGCACCCGCGCAGGGGTGTTCAGCGAGGCCAGAATGGCCTGTTCTTCGTCGGTCCAGAGCGAGTGTAACGACATGCGTGCTCCCGCAGTGATGGTGTGGGATGTGGCTTTGTGCCTTTTGCACGCCATTATGGGGCGAGCCGCCGTGGATGTCAAAAAGGCGGCGTGCGCGGGATTCACGGCTGGAGGCGCGGGGTGAAGGGATGGCATTTCATCGCCGAGGACGCCAAGGCTCATAGCCTTGCGCCGACGTTGACAGGGATGTGAAAACGGGTATCATAGCGCCGCGCGCCAGGGAATGCGCCTGTGGCCCTCGCGTTCCGACGGCAGGCGCGGTTGGCGCGATGGCAAGTCCCGCTGTTGTCTGCGGCGAAAGACTATTCCGACCAGGTGGTGCGACATGCTTGAATTGCTGAAGCCGGCGTCGTTTGTGCTCCTCTCATGGGCGGGTCTGTTCGCGGTGTTCAGCGGTGTGGGCCTGTTGGGGCTGCGGTGCGCGCCGCGAGTCGGGCGGGCGGTGCCCTTCCCGCGCAGGGTGTTCCTCGCGTTCTGGATCGGCTGGGCGCTGACACTGGCGTTTCTTCAGATTTGGCACATCTTCTTCGCCGTCAACTGGCTGGCGCTGACGGTGGTGTGGCTTTTGGGCCTGGCCGGCGTAGGGCTCCACTATCGCGACGTGTGGGCGCTGATACGGGCGGAATGGCGCGGGCGGAGGCGGGTCTGGTTGGCCACGGCCATCATCGGCCTGTGGTTCGCCAATCTGGCCACGGCGGGCACGGCCAACTACGACGATGCTCTGTACCGCATCCAATCCATGCTCTGGGCGAAATCGTATCCGATCGTGCCCGGGCTTGGCAATGTGCATGGGAGGCTGGCGTTCAACAGCACGTATTACCTGTACGCGGCCATGCTGGACGCCGGCGAATGGACGGGCCGGGCGCTGCACCTGGCCAGTGGGTTGTTGGCCGCCGTCCTGATGGCGTATGCGGTGCGGAGCCTGGCGGCTCTGTTCGCGGGACACGACGGCGAGCGTGCCTATCGCCTGTACTACGCGCTGTTGCTGGCGCCTGTGCTGGTGGAGGTCTCCGGCGGCAATATCGCCACGCTGTCCCCCTCCTTGCCAGTCTTTGTCCTTGCGGTCGTGATGTTGGGGCAGTTGCTGGGGTTCCTTGCGCGGGCCGGGGAGATGGAGCCGGCCGAGGGGCAGTTCTGGCTCGTCTGGTTCGCGCTGATGGCGTGCGCCGGGGTCGTGGTGGAGCGGAGTTTCGCTGTGCTGGGCATAGGCATTTTCGCCGTGGCGCTCGGTGTGGAACTGGCGCGTCGCCCCGCGCCTCGCGAGATGGTTGCAATCCTCGGGTGGAGTTGTGCGGCGGTCTTGCTGCTCGTCGTGCCGTGGATGGTGCGGGGCATTATCCTGAGCGGCTATCCGGTGTACCCGAACACCTTCGGGGCGGTCAACGTGCCGTGGCGGGTGCCCCGCGCGCTGGTGATCAGCGAGGCGAAGTGGCTACAGTCGTGGGTGCGCACGCCGCAGGTCTTCTGGGCCGACGTGCTGGCGGACATGGCGTGGGTGCGCAAGTGGGCCGACAGCCTGCCGGCGGACGTGCCTCGGGCCATTGGCGTCGCGCTCGTAGCGGGGTTGGCCGGGCTGCTCGCGCCCAAGTCCGGCGGACAGGCAACCCGCAAGCGCCTTTGGCTCGTCCTGCTGCCGCCCATCGCGGCGTTGGCCGCGTGGTTCCTGACGGTTCCCAATCCCCGCCTGGGGATGGGTGCGTTCTGGGGGCTGGCAGTGGGGGCTTTGGCCGTGGCCGCGATGAGGTTGGTGGGCGAGACGGACGCGGGGGAGGGGCGGCAATCGGGTTTGCTGCTCGCTATCGTGCTGGCCTTTTTCCTGTTCCTGTCGCCCATCCGCGCGCCGTATTTGGTGGCGCCTGGGTCGGATGCCGGTTTCAGCACCTTGCCGAAACCGGCGTATCAGAGCCGCGTAACCAACGCAGGGTTTGTGGTGTACCTGCCGAAGGAGGGCGACCGCTGCGGCACCGCGCCGCTGCCCTGTGCCCACATGTTCCGCCCGAATTTGGGGTCGGTTGTTGTGGCCGGCCGCTACGGCTTCATGCTGGATGATTCCATTCGCTATCTGGACATCAACGGGGCCATCGCCATGCCGTCCGGCTCGGGCCTGAGTATGCTGTACCAGTCGGGATGGTACAATCCGGAGCCTGGGACGGGCATCCGCTGGATGCAGGACACGGCGCGGATGCTCATCTACACCGAGGAGGCAAGGACTGCGCATATCTTGCTCACGCCGGTGAAGATGCACGTTCGCGGCACGTTCGGGGACTTCGGACGGTTGCGCGTGTTGGTGAATGGGCGGGAGATCGGCACGTTTGACATGCGCAAGGATGTGCTGACGGATGTGGCGCTGCCGCTGGCTCGCGATTTCAACTTCGTTACGTTCCAGTATCTGGGCGGCAGTTTTGTGCCCAAGGACTCGGTGCCCGGGAGTTTGGACGAGCGAACCCTGGGCATTGGGTTCTATCCGATAGAGGTGCGCTAGGGGGTTGGGAACGCCCAGCCCCTTCCTGGTGGGACGGCACGTGTCCGCCGGGCGCTCACTCGGGCCAGATGACGCTCAGGCAGGTGGGGCCGCCGTCGGCCTTGGCGAATTCGGCTAGGTTCACCGGTTGCACCTGGAACCCCAGTTCCTTGAGCAGGTTCGCGGCCCGCGGGTATCCAGCCGGGATGACCACCTTCGCGCCGAACAGGAGCACGTCGGCGGTGATCTCCTCGCCTCGCGGCACGGGAATCCATTCCAGGCCGATCTGGGCAGCGAGGGGAGCGAACGCGGCGACAGCGTACAACATGCCGTTGCCCAGGTAGGCGGCGCCGGATTTCAGGTGCAGCATACCCGGAGGCAGGGGGACGGGGTGGGCCTCCACGCCCAGTTTGGCGGCCAGTTGGGCGATGCCCTCTCGGTTGGTGCGGTCGCCCAGCCCGACGTAGGCGACATCTTCTACCCAGAGGACATCGCCGCCGTCCAGGGTGCCGGGCGGCTCAACCTCCACGATTTGCAGATTGTGCGCCTGGAGCGTCGGGCGCAGGGTTTCGCCTTCGCCCTGGCGCGATGGCGCGCCCGAACGGGTGAGCAGCGCCTTGCCGTTCCGCACAACGACGGCATCCTCCACGAAGCAGCCGTCGGGGAAGCGCTCGTCGGGCGGGAGGGTGATGACCTCCAGCCCGATGTTGCGGAGCGCCTGGCAGTAGCCGGCATGTTGTCGGCGGGCCTCGTCAGGGTCAATCCTGGCCGCCGTGGAGGATATGGCCTTGACATAACTCTGTCCAGGCGTGCGTGTGAGTGCAATCCAGCGCATGGTTGCCTCCTAGCATCGTTTACGTCGCGCCCGGCGCTGGAGCGTCGGGCTGGGCGGGATGGATTTCGCCGCCGAGGGCGCCGAGCGCGCAGAGAGCCCAGATTGGTTCGCTCAGCACGGTGTGCTGCCGCGGGCTGGTTTTAGCCCCGAAGGGGGCTTCGCCCGTTCAGCGCGGGGGCATCCCCGTGCAGGTGGCATCCCTCACCCTAGCCCTGGAGTTTGGCCTTTTGAGAAAAGACTTGAAAATGGGGTGCCTCTTGGTGTAAAGTAGAGTTATACGAAACCACCACACGAAGGAGGCACCCCGAAATGAATCATACCACATTGCAAACGAGAAGT
>Ga0067045_1028466_pt1 | contig 32892 bp, 31 predicted proteins | sample TerdegcTABiofilm_FD_59184 | JGI IMG/M metagenome (GOLD analysis project Ga0067045, IMG submission 59184) | Combined Assembly of (Gp0054472, Gp0054536) Wastewater bioreactor microbial communities from Singapore -Terephthalate degrading...
TGGGGCCTCGCCGCCAAAGTTCTTGAAGGGGGTTTGGGGGAAACGTCTTTCAAGAAGTTTCCCCCAAAATCTTCTCTTCTCCCCCCTACGGCACCAAAGGCGCCAGATCGAGTCCGCTCTCCACGGGCAGTCCCAGCATCAGGTTGGCGCAGGCCAGGGCCTGTCCCGAGGCGCCACGGCACAGGTTGTCGATGGCCGTGACGATGACCAGCCGGCCGGTGCGGCCGTCGAGCACCAGGCCGATATCGCAGAACATGGTGCCGCGCACGTATCTGGTCTCGGGCAGCCGGCCCTTGGGCAGGACCCGCACCCAGGGGGTCTGGGCGTAGTGGGTGGTGAAGACGTCGTGGACCTCGTCCAGGGTCACCGACCTGACCGGCCTGGTATAGATGGTGGACAGGATGCCCCGGTCGATGGGCAGAAGGTGCGGATTGAACGAGATCATCAGGTCCGTGCCCGCGATTTTCGAGAGCTCCTGTTCGATCTCCGGGGTGTGCCGGTGCTTGCCCAGGTTGTAGGCCCGAAACGTGTCGTGCACCTCGCAAAAAAGCATGCCGGTCTGGGCCTTGCGTCCGGCCCCGCTGGCCCCGGACTTGCTGTCGGCCACGATGCCGTCGGTCTCCACCAGCCCCTTGGCCAAAACCGGGGCCAGGCCCAGGATGACCGAGGTCGGGTAGCAGCCGGGGTTGGCCACCAGGGCGGCCCCCTTGATCCGGTCCGCGTAGCGTTCGGGCAGGCCGTAGACGGCCTGTTCCAGAAGTTCGGGGTGGCGGTGCTCCACGGCGTACCAGGACTCGTAGACGCCGGGATCGGTCAGGCGGAAGTCGGCGCTTAAGTCCACGACCTTGAGCCCGGCCCCCAGAAGCTCGGCGGCGTAGCCCATGGCCGCGCCGTGGGGCACGGCCAGGAACACCAGGCGGCAGGACGCGGCCAGGGACGCGGCGTCCGGTTCGCTGACGGACAGTTCGCCGATGCCCAGGCCCTGGAGATGCGGATAGAGTTCCACCAGGGTCTTTCCGGCCTCGGCCCGGGACGTGGCCCGCACCAGTTCCAGGGCCGGATGGCGGGACAAAAGCCGCACCAGCTCCATGCCGGTATAGCCGGTGACGCCCACCAGCCCGACGGGAATCTTGCTCATAATCACCACGCTCCGGATCAGCCGGTTTTTTTCACATAGGAAAGCCGCAACTGGCACAACAGGTCCGCCAGGAGCTTGGCCTCCTCCTCGGTGGCGTTCGCCCGGGTCTTGCATTGCAGCATGGCCAGGATGTCGATGGTGTGCTTGGCCAGGGCCAGATTCTGCGTATATTGCCCGGTCTCTGGTTCCGGGGACTCGCCGAGCTGGACCATGGCCGAGGCGGCCAGGGACAAGAGGAAGGTGGAAAAGGCCACGGGCGGATAGCAGGGTTCGTCCGGACGCGGGGGCACGGCCTGGCCCTCCCGGCAGGTTGCGGTTCCCTCGGCGTCCGGTCCCGCGGCGCGGCGGTCAGTGACCTTGAAATCCTGGTTCTCGCTCATGCGTCCTCTCCTTGCGCGTCGCGCGGCCCTGGCGAATTTGGGGTTGTCCCCCGCCACGTCTGGCCGTATGACGAGAATACGGCGTCACCATACGGCAACGCATGCCGGGTATGCATACCCGAATCGGGGTTGGGATGCATCCGGTTTTTTCCCGCCGCGAAAGGCGCGGCGGAATTGATGCGGACAATCCCCGGCCAAGGAGCGACACATGCAGACCAAGATCGTGGCCACCCTGGGGCCGGCGTCCTTGAATCCGGAAACCATGCGCCAGATGGTCAAGGCCGGGGTCCGGATCTTCCGCCTGAACTTCTCCCATTCCGACGCGGCCTACTTCGTGCCGGCCATCAAAACCATCCGGGAGATCGAGGACGAGACCGGGCTGCCGTTGACCGCCCTTGGCGACCTGTGCGGCCCCAAGGTCCGCATCGGCGAGGTGGAGAATTCCCCCAGGGTGGTGAACAAGGGCGAATACCTCCTCCTGGGGCTTCCCGACCAGCGCCCGGAGAGCGGCGATCTGGCCTTCGTGAGCCTGGACATCCCGGAACTGCTCAAGGGACTGGCCGTGGGCATGCCGGTCAATTTGAGCGATGGGCTTTTGCAGTTCAAGGTGACCAAGGCGGTCAAGGCCGACCGCCTCTACGAACTCGAGGCCCAGAATGCCGGGCTTTTGTCCTCGCACAAAGGCATCGCCTTCCCGGGCAAGCACCATCCCATGCCCGCCCTGACCGCGAAAGACATCAAGGACCTGCACGAGGGCCTCGACGTGGGCATCGACGCCGTGGCCCTGTCCTTCGTGCAAAGCCCCCAGGACGTGGTGGACGTCAAGACCCACATCAAGGAGCACGGGACCTGGATTCCGGTGGTGGCCAAGCTGGAGCGGCAAAACGCCGTGGACAACCTGGAGGACATCCTGAAGGTCACCGACGTGGTCATGGTCGCCAGGGGCGATCTGGGCCTGGAATGCCCCATCCCGGAGCTGCCCATCATCCAGAAAAAGATCATCCGGGCCTGCCGCCACGCCCAGAAGCCGGTCATCGTGGCCACCCAGATGCTCCTGTCCATGGTCCACAACCCCATCCCCACCCGGGCCGAGAGCACGGACGTGGCCAACGCCATCCTGGACGGGGCCGACTGCGTCATGCTCTCGGAGGAGACGGCCGTGGGCGACTATCCGGTGGACACGGTCAAGGTCATGCGCCAGATTTCGGACGAGGCCGTGGCCTATTACCTGGAACGCATCGAGGGGCCGTTCGCGCCCAAAAAGGAGCGCAACCCGGCCAAATACCTGGCCTACGCGGCGAGTCTTTTGGCCAACAACGTGGACGCCCCGGCGCTCATCAGCCACACGGTCAGCGGGCACACGGCCAGGCTTCTGTCCTCGCGGCGGCCGGCCCAGCCCATCTACGCCCTGACCCCGGACACCCGGGTGCTCAGGGCCCTCAATTTCGCCTGGGGGGTCAAGCCACGGCTGATCACCGGCGACGACCGGCGGCACATGGACCGGGTGGAGGAATACGTGGAGGCCAACCCGGATTTCAAGGCCGGCGAGCCGGTGGTGATCACGGCCGGCCGGCCCACGCCGGGAAATCCGAGTTCCGGGACCAACGAGATCAAGGTGTATTACAAGTAGCCTCGTGCCACACAAGGTTATGATGTGAAGATGCGCATGCACGGTGGGCGCCTGGAGGACGACATCCCGGGAGCGCCCTGCTGCTTCGGCTGAACGAGGGAGGCCGGAACGTTAGCGTTCCGGCCTCTGTTTTTCCGTATCCGACACGTTCAAACTAGTCGCACCGGTGCCTATTGCAGGCCCCTTCCTTGATGAAGATGACGCTCTCGGCGATGTTGGCGCACTGGTCGCACACCCTTTTCAGGGAATGGGCCACGAAGCACATCTGCGCCGCCCGTTCCACCGTGCGCGACTCCTCGATCATGTACTCGCTCATCTCCTTGAACACCTTGACGTTGAGATCCAGGGCGTCTTCGCTGTCCACGCACAGTTCCCTGGCCAGATCCGCGTCCAGGTCGGCGAAGGCCCTGGCGGTCTTTTGCAGGCATTCCCCGGCGAACCCGAAAAGCTCCTCCAGAAACCGGCATCGGGGCAAGGGAGGCCGATCCAGCAAATCCAGACCGCGCGCGGCGATGCCCGCGGCCTCGTCGCCGATGCGCTCGATGCCGACCACCATGCGCATGCAGCCCACGATGAACCGCAGATCCCTGGCCACGGGCTGGTTAAGCGCCAGAAGGCGCAGGATCTCGGCATCAATGGCGGATTCCAGCCGATCGATGTCCTCGTCGCCGTCGATGACCTCCCGGGCCAGGACCTCGTCTCGCTCCAAAAGCGCGCTTCGTGACTTCTGTACGGCGTTCTGGGCGTAATGCAGGATGCTCAGGACATCGACCTTGAGCTTTTCCAGGTCGTGCTCAAAAAAGGTTTCCACGCGATCGTTCTCTCGCTTTCGGATCAGGTTCGTCCACCTCGGCGGGACAGGAAGGCCCGGGCCGCCACCTCCCGGCATCTCGTCCGCCGATTCCGCCTCCGCACCCTAGCCGCACAAGGTGACGTTTTGGTGAAGGAACCCGCCCGGTCCTCCACCAGGCACAACAGCCCGGTTTGGACCGCGCCGCCTTCGCGTCCGCGACCACATCAGCCCGGTACAGGCGAACCCGGCCCGGGCCGCACGCCCCGATCACGTTTCATCCCCCTTGCCGAGGCGGGCGGCCGGTCTCCACGAAGCGGCCCGCCACATGGAACCGTGCGGCATCTTGTGCCAAAATATGAGCAATATGAATTTATTTGCCCTATGTATTCGATAGAAATAGTAGATAATGAAAGAAATCAGTTAGTTATGCCATATGTGACATATGTCTTCAACACCACAAGGAGGGAACGATGCTGAACCATCGCGCCAACCATGGCCTGCCCGCAGGGACCCGCGCCATGCGGCACAGCGTCGATCCCGCGCTTTGAACTCCTGGACACAGGCATGGCGCTGTCGGCGACAGCGTCGTGGGGGTCGCCGTGTATTCCGGCTACGAGCGTTTGCTCGCCCTGAGCCGGGAGACGCGGGGAGGGTAACATACAACCAAAGGAGGTTTTGATGTCCCTTCATCGCAGAGACTTTCTGAAACTCTCCGGAGCCGGGGCCATGGCCGCCGCCTTCGGAGGCCTGGGATTCAATCTGGCCCCTGTCGCGGCCCGGGCCGAAAAGCTGGCCATCGACGAGGCCCGGCAAACCACCACCATCTGTCCGTATTGTTCCGTAGGCTGCGGCCTGGTCGTGAGCACGGCCAAGGACGGCAAGCAGCGCGCCATCAACATCGAAGGCGACCCGGACCATCCCATCAACGAGGGCGCGTTGTGCGCCAAGGGCGCAAGCCTGTACCAACTGGTGGAAAACGACAAACGCTTCACCAGGGTGCTCTACCGCGCCCCCTATTCCGACAAGTGGGAGGAGAAATCCTGGGGATGGGCCATCGAAACCATCGCCAAGCGGGTCAAGGACACCCGCGACGCCACCTTCCGCGAGAAAAACGACAAGGGTCAGACGGTCAACCGCTGCGAAGGGCTGGCCTCGGTGGGCTCGGCGGCCCTGGACAACGAGGAATGCTGGGTCTACCAGGCCTTCCTGCGCGCCCTGGGGCTGGTGTACATCGAGCACCAGGCCCGCATCTGCCACAGCTCCACGGTCCCGGCCCTGGCCGAGTCCTTCGGCCGCGGGGCCATGACCAACCATTACATCGACATCAAAAACAGCGACTGCGTGCTGATCATGGGCGGCAACTCCGCCGAGACCCACCCCGTGTGCTTCAAGTGGGTGATGAAGGCCATGGAGAAGGGCGCGCCGCTGATCCACGTTGACCCACGCTTCACCCGGACCTCGGCCAAGGCCGACATCCACGCCCCCCTGCGCTCGGGCACGGATATCGCCTTCCTGGGCGGCATGATCAAGTACATCCTGGACAACGACCTGATATTCAAGGAATACGTGGTCAACTACACGAATGCGCCCCTGATCGTCGGCAAGGACTTCGACTTCAAGGACGGCCTGTTCTCCGGCTACGACGCGACGACCCGCAAGTACGACAAGAAGAAATGGGCCTTCGAGATGGACGACAAGGGCGTGCCCAAGCGCGACCCGTCGCTCAAGGATCCGCGCTGCGTCTATCAGTTGATGAAGAAGCACTATTCCCGCTACGATTTAAAGACCGTATCCTCGGTCACCGGCACGCCCGAGGCCAAGCTCGTGGAGGTCTACAAGACCTACGCCGCCACAGGGAAACCGGAAAAATCCGGCACCATCCTCTACGCCATGGGCTGGACCCAGCACACCGTGGGCGTGCAGAACATCCGCACCATGTGCCTGATCCAACTGCTTCTGGGCAACATGGGCGTGGCCGGCGGCGGGGTCAACGCCCTGCGCGGCGAGGGCAACGTGCAGGGGTCCACGGACCAGGGGCTCTTGTACCACATCATCCCCGGCTACCTGCCCACCCCCCGGGCCTCGGTGAAGGATCTGGCCGAATACAACGCCATGATCACCCCGGTGTCCAACGATCCCAAAAGCCTCAACTGGAAGAAAAACCAGCCCAAGTACATGGTCAGCCTGCTCAAGGCCCTGTACAGGAACGCCGATCCGGCCGAGGCCTTCTCCTGGCTGCCCAAGCTCGACGACGGCCAGGACGGCTCGTGGCTGGTGCTCTTCGACCGCATGTTCCACGGGGCCTTCAAGGGCTTTTTCGCCTGGGGCATGAACCCGGCGGCCAGCGGCGCCAACTCCCACAAGACCCGCGAGGCCCTGACCAAACTCGACTGGATGGTCAACGTCAACCTCTTCGACAACGAGACCGGCTCCTTCTGGCGCGGTCCGGGCATGGACCCGTCCAAGATCAAGACCGAGGTCTTCTTCCTTCCCGCCGCCGTGTCGGCCGAGAAGGAAGGCTCCATCACCAACTCCGGCCGCTGGATGCAGTGGCGCTACGGCGGCCCCAAGCCCCTGGGCGACTGCAAGCCCGACGGGGACATGATCTACGAGTTGGCCCTGAAGATTCGCGAACTCTACGCCAAGGACAACGGGGCTTTCCCCGCGCCCATCAAGGGCCTCAACCTCGACGACTGGGGCGACGGCCACGTCTATGATCCGCACAAGACGGCCAGACTCATCAACGGCTATTATCTGAAGGACGTGCCGGGCAAGGCCCCGGACGGCTCGGACGTGACCTTCAAGGCCGGAACCCAGGTGGCCTCCTTCGCCAACCTCAAGGACGACGGCTCCACCTGCTGCGGCAACTGGATCTATTGCGGCTCCTACACCGGCCCGGAGAAAAAGGACAACAAGGCCGCCAAGCGCTCCCAGGAGCAGACCGAGGCCCAGGCCAAGGTCGGGCTTTTCCCCAACTGGTCCTGGTCCTGGCCGGTCAACCGCCGGATCATCTACAACCGGGCCTCGGTCAACGAGCAGGGCGTCCCCTATCAGCCCCAGAAGCCCGTCCTGGCCTGGGAGCCGGCCGAAAAGAAGTGGATCATCGACGTGGTGGACGGCGGCGGCGCGCCGGGCACGATCTACCCCTTCATCATGCAGCAGCACGGGTTGGGCGCGCTGTTCGGCCCGGGCCTCAACGACGGCCCGTTCCCCGAGCACTACGAGCCCATGGAATGCCCCATCACCACGCACGCCTTCTCCAAAACCTTAAACACCCCCACGGCCCTGATCTTCGCCGGGGAGGAAGCCAAACGGGCCGTATGCGACCCGCGCTATCCCTTCGTGTGCACCTCGTACCGGGTCACCGAGCACTGGCAGACCGGGGTCATGACCCGCTGGACGCCCTGGCTGCTCGAGGCCGAGCCCCAGATGTTCTGCGAGATGAGTCCGGAACTGGCCGAACTGCGCGGCATCAAAAACGGCGAGAAGGTCATCCTGGACAACCCGCGCGGCCAGGTGTGGGCCGTCGCCATCGTTACCAAGCGCTTCAAACCCTTCACGGTCATGGGCCAGACCGTCCATCAGGTGGGCATCCCCTGGCACTACGGCTGGGTCCACCCGAAAGACGGCGGCGATTCGGCCAATCTGCTCACCCCATCCGTGGGCGACCCCAACACCGGCATCCCGGAGACCAAGGCCTTCATGGTCAACGTGCGCAAGGCGTAAGGAGGAAGGAATACCATGAGCGGAAAAAGCTTTTTCATCGATTTGGCCAAGTGCACGGCCTGCCGGGGGTGCCAGGTGGCCTGCAAGCAGTGGAAGAAAAAACCTGTCGAGCCGACGAAAAACACCGGTTCCCACCAGAACCCGCCCGATCTGTCCTGGATGACGCTGAAGCTGGTGCGTTTCAACGAGACCGAGGTCGACGGCAGGTTCAACTGGCTGTTCTTCCCGGACCAGTGCCGCCACTGCCTGGACGCCCCGTGCAAGATGGTGGCGGATTCCGAGGCGCCCGGGGCCATCCTCCAGGACGAGGCCACCGGCGCGGTGATCTTCACCGAAAAGACCAAGGACCTGAACATCGACAGCGTGCGCCCGGCCTGTCCCTACGACATCCCCCGGGTCAATCCCGAAACCAAGGTCATGTACAAGTGCGACATGTGCATCGACAGGGTGCGGGCCGGGCTTTTGCCCGCCTGCGTCAAGACCTGCCCCACCGGGGCCATGAACTTCGGCGACCGGGACGAAATGCTCGCCCTGGCCAAAACACGGCTGGAAGAGGCCAAAAAGAAGTATCCCCAAGCCGTGCTGGCCGACCCTGACGACGTGCGGGCGATCTTCCTGTGCCTGTTCCCCCCGAAAAACTACTACGAGCATGTCACGGCCGAGGCCACGCCCCGGACCATGACCCGCAAAGCGCTCCTGGCCAGCATGGCCAGGCCCTTTGCCCGCATCCTGACGTAGTCCGGCTCGCCACCCTCGGGCCTGTCGCACACCGGCCGCCGGGAACTCCACCCGGCGGCCGGCACGCAAGGGGTGCCGCCGCGCCCCTTGGCCCGGGCCGAAAACCCGGATACACATGGGGCATGAGCCACGACGCCCCCCTCTCCCCCCAGCGCCTGCCCGAGGACATCGAACGCGAGTCCTTCCGCCTGATCGACGCCGAGGTCCCCGAACCCCGGCCCTTCGCCGGCCCGGCCTGGGAGGTGGTCCGGCGCATGATCCACGCCACGGCCGACTTCGAGCTGCTCTCCCTGGCGCGTTTCCATCCTGGGGCCATTGAGGCGGGCCTGACCGCCCTGGCCGCCGGGGCGGTCATGGTCACGGACACGGAAATGGCCCGCATGGGCATCCCGCAAAGACGCCTCGAACCGCTCGGCTGCCGGGCCGTGTGCCTGATCGGGGACCCCCGCGCGGCCGAGGCGGCCAGGCGGGAGGGGACCACCCGCACGGCCGCGGCCGTCGACCTGGCCGTGGACCTGGCCCGGGGGCCGGGGATCGTGGCGGAGACGCCACACGCGCCGCTTGTCTTCGTCATCGGCAACGCGCCGACCGCTCTGTTGCGGCTCGTGGACCACATGCGCGCCGGCCGGGTGCGGCCGGCCCTGGTGGCGGGCATGCCCGTCGGGTTCGTCAACGCGGCCCAGTCCAAGGCGCGCCTTGCGGATTTCGGAGATACCCCGGCCGGCGTTCCCTACATCACCATACAGGGAAGAAAGGGCGGTTCGACGTCGGCAGCGGCCGCGGTCAACGCGCTGCTGGAACTGGCCCTGAAAAGGCGTGAATTGTCGTAGGAATCAGGCGGGAGGCTCGGGAATGAACATCCGGGCCTCGTCGGCGGGCAGGGGCCGGGCGTGCAGATAGCCCTGGCCCAGGCCGCACCCGAGGGACAGAAGCCCGTCGAATTCGGCCTCGGTTTCCACGCCCTCGGCGCACACGTCGAGATTGAGGGCCCGGGCCAGTTGCACGATGGCCCGCACGATCTCGAACTTCTCCGGGTTGCCGTCCATGTTGGAGACGAAGGACCGGTCGATCTTGAGCTCGTTGACCGGAAAACGGCGCAGGTAGGACAGGGACGAATAGCCCGTGCCGAAGTCGTCCACGGACAGCCGCACGCCCAGGTCGCGCAGACGCGTGAGCAGCGCCACGGCCATTTCCGCGTTCTCCATGAGCACGGTTTCGGTGATCTCCAGCTTGAGGTGCCTGGGGTCCAGACCGGTCTCGTCCAGGATGCGGCCCACCCTGGCGGCCAGATCCCCCTGCATGAGCTGCTTGGCCGAGATGTTCGCCGACACCGACATGCCGCCCGCCCCGGGATGGTCCGTGAGCCATTGCCGCATGCGGCCGCAGCACTCGCGCAGCACGAAGTCGCCCAGGGGCAGGATCAGGCCCGAGGCCTCGGCCACCGGGATGAACACCGCCGGAGACAGGATGCCCCGGGAAGGATGCCGCCACCTCGCCAGGGCCTCGAAGCCCACGGTGCGCCTGTCCGGAAGGCGGAAAATGGGTTGGTAGGCCAGGTATATCTCGCCGTGCTCCAGGGCCCGGCGCAGCCCGGTCTCCAGATGCAGGCGCTCGCTGGCCCGGTCGTGCATGGCCCGGTCGAAGACCTCGCTGTTGCCCTTGCCCCGGGACTTGGCCTGGAACATGGCCGTGTCCGCGTCCCGGAGCACCTCGTCCACCCCGTCGTATCCGGCCACGTCGCCCACGATGCCGATGCTGGCCGTAAGGTAGAATTCAAACTCGTCGACGCGCGACGGTTTTTTCAGCTCCTCGTGGATGCGTTCCGCCGTGGCCAGCCCCTTGCCGGGAACGTCCCGGCCGTCCACCAGCACGGCGAACTCATCGCCGCCGAACCTGGCGATGACGTCCCCCGGGTCCAGGGTGTTCCACAGACGCATGGCGATGCCCCGCAAGAGCCGATCCCCCACCGTGTGTCCCAGGCTGTCGTTGACGAACTTGAAATCGTCGATGTCCAGGAACATGACCGCGAAGTGCCCGCTGCCCTCACCCCTGGCCGCGCGCATGGCCCGCTCCAGGCGCTCGATGAAAAAGGCCCGGTTGTACAGTCCGGTGAGCTCGTCGTGGTAGGCCTGGTACGTCAGGGCCTTCTCGGCCTTCTTGCGCTCGGTGATGTCCCGGAAGGCCACCACCGCCCCGCATATCCGGTCATCCTCCAGAAGCGGGGTGACCACGTAATCCACGGGAAAGATGCGGCCGTCGGCCCTCCAGAACCAGTCCTCCCGGACGTGGCGGCGGCGGCCGTCCGCCAGGACCTTCAGGATGGGGCTCTTGGAACGGGGAAAGGGCTTGCCGTCGGGCTTGGAGTGGTGCCACAGGGCGTGCGGGTCCTCGCCGGCAAGCTTGTCGGCCGGGTAGCCGGTCAACTGGGCCGTGGCCGGATTGACGAAGGTGATGCGGCCCGAACGGTCGATGCCGAAGATGCCCTCGCCAACGGCCTCGAGGATCAGCCGGCCCAGACGGTTGGAGGCGGCCAGGGCGGCCTCGGCCCCGGTCCGGGTCACGGCCTCGGAGAGCACATTGGCCAGCGATTGCAGAAAATGGACGTCGTCCTCGGTGAAAATGCGTTTTCTTCTGGTGTGCGCCCCGAGGAAGCCGTACTGCGCGTCGCGGCCGTGGATGACCATGGCCACGCCGCTTTGCATCCCGGCCCGTAAAAACATTTCCGGGACCGTGAACCGATCCTCCGTGGCATAGTCCCCGATGACCACCGGGCCTCTGGCCGACTGCACAAAGGAGGTCATGGACAGGCCGGGACCGTCCGGGGGGGAATAGATCGTCCCCTGCGGATCCGCCGTTCCCACACCGGCCTCGAGGCGGAGAGTCCCGTCCGGATTCAGGCGCATCACCTCGGCCATCTCCACATCCAGAATGGAGGCCATAAGCCGCACGGTCTTGCGCATCAGTCCCGGAATGTCGCCCGAGGACAGGGCGAAAAGCCCGATCTCGGAAATGATGCCCTGCTGGAAGGCCCGACGCTTGAGAACCTCCTTGTTCTCGCCGTGAACGGTCAGGTCGGTGACGCAGACCACGGAATAGGCGTGGCCGTCGGCAGCGCACAGGCAGCCCGCGGAAAGGGGACCGGCACCCGTCCTCCACCCTTGCGCAGAATCGTTCCCTCCCTGGGCATGCCAGGCAGTCCGCACAGGTCATCCCGCTGCGACCCGGCGGCCCCGTCGGACGGCGTTTCGCCCAGGAACCGTGACAACCGCCGACCCTGAATGCTCTTGAGGCAGCGGTCCATGATGCGGCCCAGGGTCTTGTTCGCCCAGACGATCCGGCCCTTTTCGTCCACGACCGCCATGCCCACGGAAACGGCGTCGAAAAAGGCGAAAAGCCCCTCCCGATCACCGAATGCCACAGGGAAAGCGGCCGACGGGCATGCCTCGTCCCCGCCGATCACGCCCTCCTCGATCTGACTCTTCGTCGCGTCCGGATTGCCCACGATGCCTGATCCGTTCGTGTTTCTCGAAATCCTGAACTTTTTTCGAACCTAGCCCAGCCTCGAAACAATTGCCAGCATTTTGCCGTAGCCCCTACACATTGAAAAGAAAATGGATGACGTCGCCGTCGCGAACCTCGTAGTCCTTGCCCTCCAGGCGCATGACCCCGGCCGCCCGACACTTGGCCTCGGAGCCGTGCCGCACGTAGTCCTCGAAGGAGATGACCTCGGCCCGGATGAACCCGCGCTCGAAATCCGTGTGGATCTCGGCGGCGGCCTTCGGGGCCCGGGAACCCCTGGTCACGGTCCAGGCCCGGACTTCCTTGGGACCGGCGGTGAAATAGCTGATCAGTCCAAGAGCCCGGTAGCCCTTGGCGATGACCTGATCCAGGCCGCTTTCCGCCACTCCGTAGGAGGACAGGAATTCCCGGCGCTCGGCCTCCTCCAGGCCGGCCAGTTCCTCCTCCATGCGCGCGCAGACCACGGCGAACTCGGCCCCCCGCGCGGCGGCGCGTTCGGCCACGGCCCGGGCCGCCGGCCCCTGGCCGTCGATGCCCCCTTCGTCCACGTTGGCGCAATAGATGACCTTCTTGGCGGTAATCGGCCGGACATCGGCCACAAAGGCGGCCATGGCCGGTTCGTCCGCCCCGGACACGGTGGAGGCGGGATTTCCCCCAAGCAGGTGCTCCAGAAGCCGTTCGGCGCTGGCCAAGGCCTCGGCCGCGTCCTTGTCCCTGCCCCCGGGCTTGGCCTGCTTGCGCAGGCGGTCGATGCGCGCCTCCAGGACCTGGGCGTCGGCCAGGACCAGTTCGGTCTCGATGACCTCCATGTCCCGCACCGGGTCCACCCCGCCGTGCACGTGGACCACGTCGTCGTCGGCAAAGGCCCGGACCACGTGCAGGATCACCCCGGTCTCGCGGACATTGGCCAGAAAGCGGTTGCCCAGCCCCTCGCCCCGGCTGGCGCCCTTGACCAGGCCGGCGATGTCCACGAAACGGACCGTGGCCGGAGTGACCACCTTGGGGTCGACCAGCTCGGCCAGGGCCGCAAGGCGGGTGTCGGGCACCGGCACGATGGCCGTATTGGGTTCGATGGTGCAGAACGGATAGTTGGCGGCCTGGGCGTTCTGGGCCTTGGTCAGGGCGTTGAACAGGGTCGACTTGCCCACGTTGGGAAGCCCGACGATGCCGATGGAAAGCGACATGAAAAACGCATCCTTTTTCCGCTCCGGGCCACCCGGGTCGGTCAGTTCAGATCCCGGGTCCGCAGAACGGTTTTGACCAGGAAGTTGAGCAGGTCGTAATCCCCGACCATTTTGGAGACGGCCTTGGAAAAGGTCTGTCCCAAAAGGCGGTCGAAGTCAGGCTCCACGTTGGAACCGGAGAGTTTCCACTGGGTCGTGGCGTCGTACGTCTTCTCCAGCGTCTCCCCGTTGTTGTCGGCCCGGGCCAGGATCACCACCCGGGCCTCGGCCGTAAGCCCCCCCATCCTCGGGGTTCCGGTGTAGGCCAACCGGGTCAGCTCCACGGTCAGGGTGCGGACCACGGCCGGGGAGGCGGGCGAGGGGACGAAGCCCTTGTCCGAAAGCCCCCTGGAGACGGCCGTCTGCAGGGTCTGAACAACGGATGGGTCCACTTCCACGGTCCCGAGCATCTTCATGCCCGGGTCGCGCTGCCCCACCACAGGGTCCGGGCGGGTGTCGGCGGCCTTGACCACCACCTGCACGCCCCGTCCGGCCTCCTCCTTCTCCACCACCGCCCGGCAGGCCACATTGACCCGGCAGGTCCCGCAACCCGAACACAGCACGGCCGCCAGACACGCGAACACCGGGACGACCCGGAAAAAGGCCTCGCGGGTCATTTCAGGGCGGCCCTGGCCGCGTCGAGAACCGCGGCGTAGTCCGGCTCGGAGGTGATCTCCGGCACGACCCTGGCGTAGGTCACCACCCTGTTCTTGTCCAGGACGAAGACCGCCCGGGCCAGAAGCCGCAGTTCCTTGATCAGGACCCCGTAGGCCTGGCCGAAGGAGGCCAGGGAGTGGTCGGACAGGGTGGTCACCCGGTCGACCCCCGCGGCCGCACACCAGCGTTTCTGGGCAAAGGGCAGGTCCATGCTGACCACCAGGACCCGCACGTCCGGGCCCAATCCCGTGGCCTCGGTGTTGAAGCGCCGGGTCTCCATGTCGCACACCGGGGTGTCCACCGAGGGAACCGAGGCCACGATCAGCACCTTTTCCGTGAAATCGGCCAGTCCCGCCGGGGCCAGATCGTTGGTCAGCACGGTGAAATCCGGGGCCTTGGCCCCCACCGCCGGGACATCGCCCACGCATGTCAGGGGGGCGCCCTGAAAAGTCACCGCGCCATGTCTCTCGGACATCGTTTTTCTCCTTGGCCTTTCCAACCCCTGTCACGAAGACAGCGGCCCGCCTAGCCGTATATTTCATCGCCCAGACGCTTCCGTCAAGCCGGCCGGCCGTCATCCCCCAAGACCGACGGCCATGATGGACAACCCGTGGCCGGTGCGGCAAAAATACGCGCGATGAATATGAATACCCGCCGGAGACACGCCGCATGACCTTTTCCCGGAACATGGCCGCGTTTTTGACGCTCTTTCTGGCGTTCGCCGCCACCGCCGCCCTGGCCGCGGATCCGGAGACCGAGGCCCTTGAGCGGGCCGGGCTGGCGGAGGTCACGGGCCTCGACCCGACCATCCGGCTCGAGATGCGCTACGCCACGACGAACAACTTCACAGGCCGGGCGGTCTATCCGTCGGGGCGCTGTTTTTTGCGCCGGGAGGCGGCCACGCGGCTCGTCGCCGTGCAGGCCGATCTGCGCGCGCTGGGGCTGGGGCTTGTGCTCTACGACTGCTACCGGCCCTTTTCCGTGCAAAAAACCTTCTGGGAGCTGACCCCGGACAGGGGCTACGTGGGCAGACCAGTGGAAAGGGACGGCAAACCCGTGTCCGGGTCCAAGCACAACCGGGGCATGGCCGTGGATGCGGGGCTGGTGGACGCGTCCGGCGCGGCGCTGCCCATGCCCACGGATTTCGACGATTTCTCGCCCCGGGCCGCCAGGTCGTTCCAGGGCGGGGCCCCCCAGGCCCAAGCCAACAGCCGCCTGCTGGCCGAAGTCATGGCCCGGCACGGGTTTCGCCCGATCTCAACCGAATGGTGGCACTTCGACGCGGACGGATGGCGGCAGTGTCCCCTGCTGGACCTGCCCTTGCCCGCGGCCCGATAATTACGTTTCCGTCTCGGCCCGGGCCTCGGCCAATGGAAAAAAGACCACGAACATGCTCCCCCGGCCGGGGACGCTGTGCACGGTGATCGCCCCGCCGCAGGCCTTGACGATGCCATGCACCGCGGCCAGCCCCATGCCCGTGCCCTGGCCCGGCGGCTTGGTGGTGAAAAACGGCTCGAAGATGCGTTCCGCGGTGGACCGGTCCATGCCGTGCCCGGTGTCGCGCACCGAAAGACCGGCATAGCGGCCCGGAGGAAGCTCCGGGACAGGCCTGTCCCCACCGCCCGGCGCGTTCACGCCGGCTGTCGTCTCCGAGGTGGCGGACTGTTCGTCCGGGCCGGCCACCTCGTTCTCCACGACCTCCAGGCCGACCGTCAGCGTCCCTCCTCCCGGGGTCATGGCATGGGCCGCGTTCATGCACAGGTTCGTGACCACCTGGTGGATCTGGCTGGGATCGGCCCGAATGGCGATGTTGCGCTCGGAAATGTCCCCCACCACGGCGATGTCGCCGTCGACCATGTTCCGGACCAGTTTGATCGTCTCCTTGACCAGGGGATTGAGCACCAAGAGCCCGCGCTCCCGGTCCTCGCGGCGGGAAAAGGCCAGAATCTGCTTGACCAGGTCCCTGGCCCGCCCGGCCGCCTCCACCACGTCGGACAGCGGGCGGTACAGGGGATTGGTCTCATCGAGGTCGGCCAGAGACACCTCGGCGTTGAGCAGGATGGGGGTCAGGATGTTGTTGAAGTCGTGGGCGATCCCGCCGGCCAGGACGCCTATGGCCTCGAGCTTCTCGGCCTGGCGCAGACGTCTTTCCAGGCGGACCTCGTGGGTCACGTCCCTGATCAGGATCACGTGGTTGCAGACCGTCCCGATTTCGTCCCGGATCGGGGTGATGAGCACCTCGGCCACATACTGCGTGCCGTCGCGCCGGGTCTGGCGGGCCCGGCCGGACCATTTCAGCCCCAGGGCCAGGATGCCGCGCACGGAATCCGTCAGAAACGGGTCCACGTTGCGTTGCAGGTCCTCGGCCGGATTGTCCGACCTGCCCGGCTGCATGCCGAGAATGCGGGCGAAGGCCGGATTCGCATACTGGGCCTTGAAGTTGCGGCCGATGATGACCATGCCCTCCGCGGCCTGCTCCACGGCGGCCACCAGGAGCATGCGCTCCTCCTCCGCGCGCTTTCGCGCCGTGATGTCCCGGGCCGCGCCCTCAACCCGGGCCAGCTTGCCGTCCTGGTCCATGACCGCCAGGGCGTTGGTGGAGATCCAGACACGGCGGCCATCGCGGCGGTACACCTGGGCCTCGAAATCAAACACCCGCCCCTGTTTGGCCAGGATGCGCAGAAAATCCAACCGCGCCTCCTGCTGCACATGGATGCGCTTGAGGATGTCGCCCTCCTCGGCCATGAGCTCGGCGGGCGAGGCGTAGCCAAGGATGCGGGCCATGGCGGGATTGCATTCGATGACCCGGCCGTCCGGCAGGAACTGGAATATCCCCTCGGCGGAATTCTCGAAAATGCTGCGGTACTTCGCCTCGCTGCGGCGCAGGGCCTCCTCGGCCGCGCGGCGCTCGGCGATGTCCGAGGTCAGGGGGTGTTCCCCAACGGCGCCAAGCCCCCTGTCGGGCCGGACCAGGGAGGCGCCGCCGGGCCTGCCGCAGACCACCACCCGGCCGCCGCGGGCCGGGGCGCAGACCCTGCCGCCCCCCATGTCGTCGACGACCATGGATCCGCCGTTGCGCAGGGGACACTCCCGGCACGGGCCCATGACCTCGTCGCACGCCAGCCCCCCGGCCGCTCCCGGGACGGACCTGGCGGCCGGGTTGGCATAGACGATCCGTCCCCGCGCATCCACCAGAAGCACCCAGACGGGCACAACCGCAAGCAGGGTCCCGGCCAGGACCCCAAACCCGTCCCCCTCGGTTTCGCCGGCCAACACCCGGGCCATGTCCTCAAGTCCTGGGGTCATTCCTTGCTTCTTCACCGGCGTCGCCGCCGTGTCGGTTTTTTCAGGGTCCGGGCCCCATTCCCCTGGATTTTTCCCTGGTTCTGGGTCAGTATTCATAGACGGTATCCGCAACTTCCGTCCGGCACGGTCTCATGGAAAAAGTGCTCATTGTCGAGGACAGCAAAGCCTTCGCCCGTGTTCTCATCCGCAAGATCGAGGACGAGCTCTTCTTCGATACGAGCTGGGCCTCCACCTACGAGGAAACCACCTATATCCTTGAAGAAAGTCCCGAGCGCCCGGATTTTTTCGTGGCCCTCGTCGATCTGCACCTGCCGGACGCCCCGGACGGAAGCGTCGTCGACTACCTCACCGCCAAGGGTATTCCGGTCATCGTGTACACCGGGGTCTTCAACGAGGAGCACCGCGAAGCGATATGGTCCAAGCGCGTCGTGGACTACGTCCTCAAGGAGACTCCCGACAGCCTGGATTACGTCTGCTCCCTCGTCAAGCGCATTTACAAAAACAAGTTCATCAGCATCCTGGTGGTGGACGACTCGGCCACGGTGCGCCACCACCTCCGCCGCCTGCTCGAGGTCCACGATTATACCGTCCTCGAGGCCGAAAACGCCGTCGAGGCCCTGGCCACCCTGTCACAGACCCCGTCGGTGCGCATGATCATCACCGACTATCTTATGCCGGGCATGGACGGATTGGAACTCACCCGCCTCGTGAGGCGCAACCATCACAAGGAAGACCTGGCCATCGTGGGCATCTCGGCCTACACCGAAAAGCTTCTTTCCTCGAGCTTCCTCAAATGCGGGGCCAACGACTACTTAAACAAGCCCTTTGTCAGCGAGGAATTCTATTGCCGCATCACCCAGAACATGGAGATGCTCGAGCTTGTGCGCAAGCTCAAGGAAACCTCCATCCGGGACCCCCTCACCGGCCTGTACAACCGCCGCTACTTCTTCGACACCGCCCAGAAATTCCATTCCTGCGCCAGGCGCGACTCCCTGACCCTGGCCGCGGCCATGATCGACATCGATTTTTTCAAGAAGGTCAACGACACGTACGGACACAAGGCCGGGGACGAGATTTTGAAGCACGTGTCGGAAGGGCTGATGGGACGATTCCGGGGGTCGGACATCGTGGCCCGTTACGGAGGCGAGGAATTCTGCGTCCTGGCGGTGAACATGGACAAGGAGGCGGCTTTTACCGTGTTCGACGATCTGCGGCGCAGCATCGAACGCTCGCGGACCCGGGTGGGCAAAAAGAACATCCCGGTGACCGTGAGCATCGGCGTGTGCTGCGATCCGGGCCGGTCACTGGAGGAGATGCTGGCCCGCGCCGACGCCATGCTCTACCAAGCCAAACGATCCGGACGCAACAAGGTCCTTTTGTCCGCGTAAGGCCTTCCTGAAGACGTCTTCCCGGTCCGATCCCAAACGGACGGCGTCGCGACGATCCGCTCAATCACGATATCGCGCACAAGGCTCCCTGGGAAAGCGGACCGCGGCACACTCTCCGGGCCATTTCCGGGCTACAGATTGAGCCCGGCCTTGGCGGCTTCCCCAGCCACGGCCGTCACCGCGTCATAGACCCCGGCCAGACGCGAGGACAGGCAGGCGTCGCGCAACACCAGTCCGGCGATGATGACGTAGTACCCCCAGTCGCAGACCTTCTTCTCCATACCCTCGACCTGGCCGCGTTGCAGCCGGAAAAGGAAAAAGGCCGCAAATCCCAAAGGGAGCATGACCCACCACCGGATCATGACCCCGGTGATGAACATGAGGATCACATACAAGAGGGTCAATCCGGCCGCAGTCAACGTCACGGGATCCATCTTGCATCCCGCGCATTCGCCTTGGTTCATGAAAGCCTCCTTTGTGTCGGACAGGCAGCCAAGAGCGGTCATGCCGCCCCCTCTATAAAACTCCGGCCGCGCCGTGTCCACACGGAGCCTTTCAGCCGGCGAGCACGTCCACGATGACCCCCAGGCCAAGCCCGGCGGCCACCACGCCGTTGATGGTGAAAAAAGACACGTTGACCCGGGAAAGGTCGTTTTCGGACAAGATCAGGTGCTCCACCAAAAGAAGCACCGCGCCCACCGCGAAAAACGCGAAATAGATCCACGACAGTCCGGCCGCCCAGCCGCCCAGGGCGAAAAAGATCACCGCGTTGGCGTGGGCCAGGGACGAGAAGGCCAGGGCCGGACCGATGCCGAACCGGGCCGGGATGGAGCGCAAATCGCGCTCCCTGTCGAAGGCCGTATCCTGGCAGGCGTAAAGGATGTCGAACCCGGCGGTCCAGAAGGTCACCCCCAGGCCGAAGAGCACCGCGCGCACGGAGAACGCGGGATCAAAGGCCAGCCAACCGGCCACCGGGGCCAGGCCGAGCACGGACCCCAGCAAAAAATGACACAGCCAGGTGAACCGTTTGGAAAAACTGTACAGGCCGGCCCACAGCAGAGCCACCGGCGACAAGGCCAGACACAGGGAGTTCAGGCCCGCGCAGGCCGCGACAAAGACCACGGCGCACCCGGCCGTGAACGCCACCGCCCCGCCGACGCCCACCTCGCCCGTGACCAGCTCCCGTCCCCGGGTCCTGGGGTTCTCCCGATCAAAAGGCAGATCGGCCAGGCGGTTCACGGCCATGGAATAGGACCGCACGGCCACCATGGCCACGGTCAACACCACCAGCGTCCACATCCCGGGCCATCCCCCGGCGGCCAGAAACACGCCGGCGTAGGCGAACGGCAACGCGAACACCGAATGCTCGATCTTGACCAGCCGGGCATATCGCCCGGCCACATTGGCGAATGACGTCATGGGGGCCTCCGGCGGCCGGGGGGAGACCTTTTGAAAAAGGTTTCCCCCCGGACCCCTTTCGAAAACTTCGTCGCGCTTCGCGTCCGAACCGCGCGCCACCCGGAATCAGGGGGTCCGGGGGGAATGATTCCCCCCGGAAACACCTCATCTTAACCCAATGTCACCACGCCGTAGTTCTTTTTGCCCTTGCGGACCAGGAGGATCTGGCCTCCCAGGAGTTCCCCGTGGGAATAGGCATGGTCCTCGGCGGTGACGCGCTGGCCGTTTATGGAGATGGCTCCGGCCTTGAGGTCCTTGCGGGCCTGGGAGTTGGAGGGGCACAGGCCCAGGTCGGCCAGAAGCCTGGGCAGGGGCGGAATCTGGTCCAGGGAGGGATAGGCCCGGGTGGGTGCGGCCTCCAGGGCGGCGCGCAGGGTGGCCGGATCGGCGGCCGCGAGATCGCCGGCGCCGAAAAGGGCCTGGCTGGCGTCCAGGACCTTCCTGGTTTCGGTTTCCCCGTGGATCATGGTGGTGACCTCCAGGGCCAGGCGTTTCTGGGCCTGACGCAGATGGGGATTGTCGTCGCGCTCGATGGCCAGGCCGTCGATGGTCTCCTGGTCCAGCAGGGTGAAGTACTTGAGGTAGTTCACGACGTCGCGGTCGTCGGTGTTGAACCAGTACTGGTAGAAGGCGTAGGGCGAGGTCAGGGAGGGGTCGAGGAAGATAGCCCCCTTCTCGCTCTTGCCGAACTTGGCGCCCGAGGCGGTGGTGATGAGCGGAAAGGTCAGGGCATAGGCCGGGCTCGGCCGGGTGCGCCGGATCAGTTCCAGGCCGGCGGTGATGTTGCCGAACTGGTCTCCGCCGCCGATCTGCAGGGTACAGCCGCGTGTCTCCGAGAGATGCCGGAAATCATAGGCCTGCAGGATCATGTAGCTGAACTCGGTATAGGAGATGCCGGTCTCCTCACGATTGATGCGGCCCTTCACGGATTCCTTGGCCAGCATGTAGTTGATCGTGAAGTGCTTGCCCGTGTCGCGCAAAAAATCGATGATGGACAGATTCCTGGTCCAGTCCAGGTTGTTGACGGCCTCGACCTTGTCTCCCGCCCCCAGACGACCAAAGAAGCCCATGGCCTGGGCCTTGATCTTTTCCGCCGCGGCCTGGACGGTTGCGGCGTCCCGCAGGACGCGCTCCTTGTCCTTGCCGCTGGGATCGCCGATAAGGCCGGTGGCCCCGCCGAGCAAAAACAGGGGCTTATGGCCGGCCAGGGCGAAACGCAAAAGTCCCAGCAGGGGGACGAGGTTGCCGATGTGCAGGCTCTCGGCCGTGGGATCGAATCCGCAATAGAGGGTGCGGCCGGGGGTATCCAGGTGTTCGCGGAGGTTCTCGGCGTCTGAGGCCTGGTTGACCAGGCCGCGCCAGGACAATTCATCGAAGATGTTCTGGGGCATGGGAGCGATCCATTGGTGTTGCGGGACGTCTTTGCCGTCCGATGGTCAGGGATGGGCGTGTCGCGGGGACACTGCGGGAATCAGCCGGCCGGGGTTGCCGCAGGCGCGTCCACCCGGGCCTTGGAGCGCAGGAGGGGCTTGGCGCCGCTTATGCGCTCGAGCTTCTGCTCCACGCCGGGGACCGGGCTGTACACGTCCACAAGCACGTTCAAGTAAAACACGCCGTTCTTGATTTCCGTCTCGATGCGTGGGGAGAAACCGTTTTTTGTGAGCTTGTCCTTGAGTTCCTCGGCGTTCACGGACTTGGTGAAGGCCCCGACCTGATAGGTGTCATGGGGTTTCTGCCAGTCGTAGACGACCGGATCCGACCCGCAGGAGGCGGCCAGCACGGCCAGGGCCATAATCAAGGGCAAAAGGGCGCGAGGCATGTGTTCGATCCGGTTCAGTTGGGGGTTTCGGTCTTGGGCAGGGCGGATTTTTTGAGCTTGACCGGCACCGACCGCTTGCGATCCCCGTCGTTGTATTCCAGGACCTCGGTCTTGCCGGTCTTGGTTTCCAGGACGAAGAAGAGCTGGTCTCCCACGGCCCGCGCGTCCACGAGCCGCGAGCAGGTGTTGAAGCTTTGCGCCAGGGCGCTTTTGCCGTCCGCGCCCACCGTGATCAGATCATAGACCACGGGGCAGTCCACGTTTCCGAGCCCCCGGCGCAAGAGCACGGCGTCGAAGCCGTCGTCGGGTTCGCCCACGCTCATGTAGGACTGGGCCGTAAGCGGCTCACCCGTGGTTTGATAGATGGTCGCGCCGCGAAGCCTGACCACATGATCCGCTCCCTGACGGATGACCTCCAGAGGACCGGCCACGGTCAGGTAGACAGACTGCCGGTCCGGACCGGCGGCCAACGCCTGCCCGGCCAAAAGGAGAAACACCGCCGCGACGGCGCATAGGTAGAGTAGTCGTGGCCCGTAGGCGAAAATTTTCATGTCCGCTCCCCGGCCTCCGCTCGAAGGCGGATGGCCGTCTATTCCTGGCAGGCGTGCCGCCAGCCCTGTATGTGTACGGTCTTCCCCGTCCCGGCGTCAATATCGAGCAGGACGCCCTGGAGTTCCACGGGTCCCTTGGACAGGACGAAACGCTGGGGCATACCGGTGCGGTACCGTCTGATGATCGCCTGGGGATCCATGCCCAGGGCCGAATACGCCGCTCCGCTCATGCCCAGGTCGGTGATATAGGCCGTGCCATGGGGCAGAATCTGGGAATCGCTGGTCTGGACGTGGGTATGGGTGCCGCACAGGGCGCTCACCCGGCCATCAAGATGATAGGCCAGGGCTTTTTTCTCGGACGTGGCCTCGGCGTGGAAATCCAGGATGCGCACGGCCACCCCGCCCGGGATGCGGTCAAGAATCTCGTCGGCGGCGCGAAAGGGGCAGTCCAGGCTGTCCATGAAGGTGCGCCCCAAAAGGTTCATGACCGCGAACGGCGGTTTCCCCTCCAGCCGGTAGATGCCCAGGCCGACGCCGGGCGCGCCGGAGGGGTAGTTGGCCGGACGCAGGAGGCGGTCGGTGGTTTCGAGATAGGGCTGGATTTCCCGGTGCTTGAAGATGTGGTTGCCGGAGGTCAGGACGTCCACACCGCAGGCCAGAAGTTGGGATGCGGCCTTGACGGTGATGCCGATCCCGCCCGAGGCGTTCTCGCCGTTGGCGACCACCACGTCGACCTCCAGTTCCCGGCGCAGCCGGAAAAGGCAGGCGATGACCGCGTCGCGGCCCGGTCGGCCGACGATGTCGCCAAGACAAAGAATGCGCATGGAAAATTCCTTCCCAAGTCCCAGGCCCGGCCGGGTTGCGGTCCTGTCGCCCGGCCGGACAAGCTCCGGTCCGTGTCCCTCCCCTATTTCGCGTAGCCCACGGCCCGACGCTCGCGAATGACCGTGACCCGTATCTGCCCAGGATAGGTGAGATTGTCCTCGATCTGCTTGGCGATGTCCTTGCACAGAAGGAAGGTCTTGTCGTCGTCCACGGCGTCGGAATCCACCACCACCCGTATCTCGCGGCCGGCCTGGATGGCGTAGGCCTTGGACACGCCGTCGAAGGCCGTGGCCAGGTTCTCGAGCTCCTCCAGACGCTTGACGTAGCTTTCGAGAAGCTCCTTGCGGGCGCCGGGCCGGGCCCCGGACAGGCTGTCCGCGGCCTGGACCAGAATGGCCAGGATGGACTTGGGCGGCACATCCTCGTGGTGGGCCTGGATGGCGTGGATGATGTCCGCGCCCTCCCCGTATTTCTTGGCCAGATCGGCGCCGATGACCGCGTGCGGCCCCTCGATCTCATGGTCCACGGCCTTGCCGATGTCGTGCAGCAGCCCCGCCCGTTTGGCCTTTTTGACATCGAGCCCCAGTTCCGAGGCCATGATGCCGCACAGGGTGGAGACCTCCAGGGAATGCTGAAGCACGTTCTGGGAATAGCTGGTGCGGTACTGCAGATGCCCGAGAAGGCGGATCAGCTCGGGATTGATGCCGTGCACGCCGATGTCGAAGGTGGCCTGCTCGCCGATCTCGCGCAGCTTGACCTCGAATTCCTGCTCCACCTTCTTGACGATGTCCTCGATGCGGGCCGGATGGATGCGGCCGTCGGTGATCAGGCGCTCCAGGGCCATTTTGGCCACCTGCCGGCGGATGGGGGAAAAGGCCGAGAGGATGACCGTCTCGGGGGTGTCGTCGATGATCAGGTCCACGCCCGTGGCCGCCTCCAGGGCCCTGATGTTGCGGCCCTCGCGGCCGATGATGCGGCCCTTCATCTCCTCGGAGGGCAGGGTCACGGCGGTGACGGTCTGCTCGGCCACGAAATCCCCGGCATAGCGCTGGATGGCCAGGGCCAGGATCTTCTTGCCGCTTTTGTCCGCGGTCTCCCGGGCCTCCATCTCGATCTGGCGGATCATTTTGGCCGCCTCGTGCCGGCTGCGGCTTTCGATCTCGGCCAGGACAAGCTTTCTGGCCTCTTCAGCGGTCAGCCCGGAGACCTCCTGAAGGCGCTGCAAATGCTCCTCGGCCGCCCTGTCGAGCTGTTCCTGTTTCTCCGAAAGGGCGCGCTCCAGGTTGGCCAGGCGTTTTTCCGTGCCGAGCTGCTCGCTCTCCCTGGCCACGATCTGTTCCTGCTTTTCCTCGAGCTTCTCCTGCTTGCGGGCAAGCTGGGACTCCTTGGCCTCCAGGGACTGGATCCGCTCCTTGTATTCGTTCTCCAGTTCCTTTTTCTGACGGTAGAGGTCGTCCTGGGCCTGGACCAGAAATTCCTTTTTCTGGGCCTGGGCCTCTTTCTTGGCCTCCTCAAGGATGCGCTCGGCAAGGCTTCGGGATTCCTTGAGGGTCTTTTGGGAGATGAACTGATAAAGGTAGTAGCCTCCGGCGCCTCCGGCGCACAACGACACGACCACTATGAGAACGGTGGAAAAATCCATGGCGACTCCTTCAAAGCGGAAATGCTCCGCATAAACCGGAAGCGGATCCGACGATGAAGGCGGAAGGAGAAGATGAGGCGGCGCTCGTGCGGGGCTCAACCCGCGGGGTCAGGCATTTCCGGCGACAATCCGGTGTCTCTCGGCGCGTCGTGCCCGTCCGGGAGACGGGCATTTCGGGCTTTTCTCCCGGGCTGTAAAAAGATTATCCCCGGAGAGCCGTGTCGACAATTTTTTTGAACCTTGTTTCCAAGGTGGACGCCAAGGTACGACCATAAGGCCCCCCGGGGTTCCCGGGTCCGCACACCGGCCGTAACACGCGGCATCCTATTTTTGAGTATCGGCTCAAAAACGAATCGTCGATCACGCACACTCCAGGGAAACGTGTCTTTTCGCCATCATGCCCGCCACAGCGGGGTCACCCTTCTATTTTCTTCAAAAGCGTGTCGGCGCGTTCCATAAGTTCGCCGAGCCTTTGATTGGACATGAGCACGTCGTCGGCCAATCCCAGGGCCACAAACGCCAAAAGCTTCTCCTTGCCAAGCGCCTTCCCGCCCGATCCAAGCAGTTTGCACCGTTCCTCCACCATCACTTTGGCGGCCTCGACGCGATCCGGTTCCGCGTCGGTCTTGAACGAGAGCGTAAAGCCCAAGATCTCCAGGTTGTAACTGGGCATCGCAACATTTTCCCGCCGGGCTTTTCAGGCGAACTTCCCATGCCGGATCGCCCCGGCGGGCCTTAAGCGATTTCCTCCTGAATCCTTTTCAAGAGCGCATCAACCCTGGCCGTGATCGCGTCACGGTCCTGCCGCTCCTTGTCGAGTTCGGCCATAAGCGACGCCTTCTCCGCCTCCAGGGCCCTGACCTTGGCCAGAAGACGGTCCACGCGATCTTCCAGGGCTTCAAAAATGTCCATACGGAAATTTTCTAGCCTCTTCCGTCGAGGAAATCAAGACGATCTCGGCCTCCGCCTCAGATTCGTCTGCCGCCCCCGGGCCACGGCCAGCGCTCCGTCGGGAACGTCATGGGTGATGACCGAGCCCGCGCCGACCAGGGCGTCGCGCCCAACCGTCACCGGGGCCACAAGGGCCGTGTTGCTGCCGATGAAGGACTGTTCGCCGATGGTGGTGGCGTGCTTGTTTTTCCCGTCGTAGTTGCAGGTGATGGTCCCGGCCCCGATGTTGGTGCCGGCGCCCACGTCGGCGTCGCCCAGATAGCTTAAGTGCCCGGCCTTGACCCCGCGGCGCAGCACGGATTTCTTGACCTCCACGAAATTGCCCACCCGGGCGTCCTGTTCCAGGACGGCCCCGGGCCGAAGCCTGGCGAACGGCCCGACCCGGCATTCCGGCCCCACCCGGGCCCCTTCCAGATGGCAAAACGGCAGGATCTCGCACTCGGCCTCAAGGAGGCAATCGCGTACCCAGACATGTGAGCCCACCCGCGTCCCGGCCCCAAGGATCGTCCTGCCGTAGATCTCGCACGGGCCGCTCAAAACCGCTCCAGGAGCCGCCTCGACCAAAGGCCCGACCCGGGCCTGGTCCGGACAGCGCACCAGAACGCCCCGGTCGAACAGGGCCTCCACGACGCCCCGGCGCAGGGCCTCCTCGGCGGCCGCCAGTTCGCGCGGCGAATTGACGCCCAGAAGCGCGGCCTCCCGGCCCCGGTTCACGGCCAGCACCCGAAGCCCGGCCTCTCCGGCCATCCCCACCAGATCGGTGATGTAGTATTCCCCGCCGCGATTATCATTGCGCAGAAGCGGCAAAAGCGGCCCCACGGCCGGCACGCGCAACAGATACATCCCGGCGTTGACCTCGCCGGTGGCCGGACCGTGCCGCGCGACGTCGTAGTCCTTGGCCTCGACGATACGCACGCCTTCGGGCCCGCGCACCACCCGGCCGTAGGCCCCGGCATCGTCCAGCTCGATGGAGGCGAAGGCCACATCGGCCTGATCGGCCAAGGCCACTTCCACAAATCCCGCAACGATGTCCGTGGTCAGAAGCGGCACATCGCCGTTGACCACCAGCACGTGCCCGTACCCGGCGGCGGTCAGGACCGGCCAGGCCGATCGCAGGGCGTGCCCGGTGCCGTGCTGCTCGACCTGCTCCACAAAGCGTTCCGCCGCGTCCGGGAGCATCCGGCGCACGTCGGCCGCGCCGTATCCCACCACCACATGCGTCCTGTCCCCGCAGACCGGCCCAAGGGCCTTGAGGACATAGGACAGCATGGGCTCCCCAAGAAGGGTCCGCAGCACCTTGGGAACCCGGGAATGCATCCTGGTCCCTTTTCCGGCGGCCAGAACCAGCGCGCCGATTCCGTCGAACATGCCTTTCTCCTTGCGTCCGTGAAGGCTACATGGCCCCAGTCCCTGCCAGTCTGGACTCCTCCCGGCATTTCATGCGCATGATGGACCGCTGCAGGGCGGCCTTGGCCCGGGCGTAATCGACGCGTTCGCGGCGTTCGGATTCCAGGCGGCGCAAGGCCCTTTCCCTGGCCCGCTTGGCCCGGTCCATATCGATTTCCTCGGGCAGCTCCGCCACTTCGGCCAGGACCATGACCCTGTCTCCGGAGATTTCGGCGAATCCGCCGGAGACGAACACGTAGTAACTCCGCCCGGCAAGCTTGTAGTGCAGGCTGCCGATGCCCAGGGCGGACAAAAAGGGCACGTGCCCGGGCAGGATACCGAATTCGCCGAGGAGTCCTGGCGCGCCGACGTAGTCAACGGACTTGCCGATGACCTGGCGGTCGGGAGTCACCACTTCCAAGTGCAGTTGTCTGGCCATGCCTCCTCCTTTGCCTTTGACGGGCGCGAACAGGGCAGGTCCGCGCCCCCCCATGAATGGGTGTGCGCGTCCATGGTGTTTTACCACCATTTGTCACGCGGCGATAGACATCCTGGAACGGAGTCCCGGAACGCGGTCTCGGAGACCGCCGGGGGCCGGGGCGGCGAGGATGAAACGGCACCATGCCGCGTCTGCGGAAACGAAAATCATTTCACATCCCTGACCCAAAAAAGGCGGGCCGCCGAAGCGGCCCGCCTGGTTGACGCACATACCCATGCCCGTCGCGACGGGCTTCGCCGCAAGGTCCTAGGCGGCGGACGCCTCACGCACCCGCATGCGCATGATGGACCGTTGCAGCGCGGCCTGGGCCCTGGCGAAGTCGACGTTTTCCTGGGCCTTGTCCAGACGCGCCTTGGCCCGTTCCTGGGCCTTGCGGGCGCGCTCCACATCGATGTCCTCCGGCTTCTCGGCAACCTCGGCCAACACCGTGACCTTGTTGCTCGACACCTCGGCAAAGCCGCCCGAGACAAAGACGTAGTGGCTCTTGCCGCTCATCTTGTACATCAGGCTGCCGATGCCCAGGGCCGACAGAAACGGGATGTGGTTGGGCAGGATGCCGAACTCGCCCAGAAGGCCCGGCGCGCCCACGTAATCCACGCCTTGGCTCAGGACAAGCTTGTCCGGAGTGACGATTTCCAGGAGCAGTTGTGCCATGGAAGTTATCCTTTCTTGGCGTTTTCAATGGCCTCGTTGATGTCGCCGACCATGTAGAAAGCGCCTTCGGGAATGTCGTCGTGCTTGCCTTCGATGATTTCCTTGAAGCCCTTGATGGTGTCCTCAAGCTTCACGTAACGGCCTTCCTTGCCGGTGAACTGGGAGGCGACGAAGAACGGCTGGGACAGGAAGCGCTGAATCTTCCGGGCCCGGGCCACGGTGAGCTTGTCCTCGTCGGAGAGTTCGTCCATGCCCAGGATGGCGATGATGTCCTGGAGGTCCTTGTACTTCTGCAGGATCTGCTGGACCTCGCGGGCCGTGGTGTAGTGGTCGCCGCCCAGGACCAGGGGGTCCAGGATGCGCGAGGTGGAGTCGAGCGGATCCACCGCGGGGTAGATGCCCAGCTCCGCGATCTGGCGCGAAAGGACCAGCGTGCCGTCCAGGTGCGAGAAGGTGGTGGCCGGCGCGGGGTCGGTCAAGTCGTCGGCGGGCACGTAAACGGCCTGCACCGAGGTGATCGAACCCTTGTTGGTCGAGGTGATGCGTTCCTGCAGGGCGCCGAGGTCGGTACCCAGGGTCGGCTGGTAGCCGACCGCGGAGGGCATGCGGCCGAGAAGCGCCGAGACCTCGGAACCGGCCTGGGTGAACCGGAAGATGTTGTCGATAAAAAGCAGCACGTCCTGGCCCTCGGCGTCACGGAAGTACTCCGCGCAGGTCAGGGCCGACAGGGCCACGCGGGCGCGGGCTCCCGGGGGCTCGTTCATCTGGCCGTAGACCAGCGAGGCCTTGCCCAGGATGTCGGCTTCCTTGAACTCGTGGTAGAGGTCGTTGCCCTCGCGGGTGCGCTCGCCCACGCCGGCGAAGACCGACAGACCGCCGTGGTGCTTGGCGATGTTGTTGATGAGCTCCATCAGAACGACGGTCTTGCCCACGCCGGCGCCGCCGAACAGGCCCATCTTGCCGCCCTTGGGAAAGGGGATCAGCAGGTCGATGACCTTGATGCCGGTTTCCAGAAGCTCGATGGTGGTGCTCTGGTCCACGAAGGCCGGGGCCTCGCGATGGATGGGCATGGTCACGGCGGCGTCGACCGGTCCCATCTCGTCCACGGGACGGCCGACCACGTTCAGGATGCGGCCCAGGGAGGCCTTGCCCACGGGAACCCGGATGGGGGCGCCGGTGTCGGTGGCCTCCATGCCGCGCACCAGACCGTCGGTGGAGTCCATGGCGATGCACCGGACCACGTTGTCGCCCAGGTGCTGCGCCACCTCGACGACCAGGTCGGGGGCGTAGACGTTGTTGGTGTTCTTGACCTCGAGGGCGCTCAAGATACTCGGCAGTTTGCCCTCGGGGAACTCGACGTCGATGACGGCGCCGATGACCTGCACGATCTTTCCGATATTCGCGCTCATTTTGCTGTTGTCCCCCTTCCTATCCTTTGAGTGCTTCGGAACCGCCGACGATGTCCATCAGTTCCTTGGTGATGGCCGCCTGCCGGGCCTTGTTGTAGACCAGGGTGAGCGAACTCACCAAGTCGTCGCAGTTTCTGGTCGCGTTATCCATGGCCTTCATCCGGGCGGCGTGTTCGCTGGCCGAGGTGTCGAGCAGGCCGCGGTAGAGCTGCACATTGACGAACCGGGGCAAAAGCTCCGCCAAAAGGCCTTCCACCGAGGGTTCGTAAATGTATTCGACGCTGGCCCCGCCCGTTTGCTTCGCCTCGCCCTGATCCTCGGCGGACAGGGGTAGCACGGTGAGCAGGGTCGGTTCCTGGCGGGCCAGATTCACGAACTTGCCGAAAACCATGTTCACTTCGTCGTAGGCCCCGGCGATAAACCCGTTTATGACTTCCCCGCCGATGCGCGAGGCCAGGGTGAAGTCGAACGAGTTCATCTCGTTGACGTAGGCCTGGACGATCTCGAACTCGCTGCGGCGAAACGCGTCACGGCACTTGCGCCCCACGCACACGACCTTGACGGTCTTGCCCTCGGCGGCCTTTTTCCTGGCCGTCTTCAGGGCCAGGGTGATGATGAAGTTGTTGAACGCCCCGCACAGCCCCCGGTCGGAGGTGATGACGACCAGCAGCACCGTCTTCACCTCTTCGCGGGATTCGAGCAGCGGATGGACCGACGGGTCGGCCCCCTTGGCCAGATCGCCGAGCATCTCGTAGAACTTGTCGGCGTAGGGCCTGAAGCGCTCGATGCGCGACTGGGCGTTGCGCAGTTTCGCCGAGGCCACCATGTTCATGGCCTTGGTGATCTGCTTGGTCTTTTTGACCGCGTTGATCTTCGTCTTGACGTCTTTCAGCGCAGGCATGGCTCCCCCTTGTGGCCCTAGGCCTTGAAGCCCTTCTTGAACTCCTCGATGGCCGCGCCGAGGTTGGCGATCAACCCGTCGTCAAGCGCCTTTTTCTCCGCAATGGCCGCGACGATGTCCGCCTTGGCGTTGCGCATGAATTCCAGGAGGCCTTCCTCGAACTTGCGCACGGCCTCGACCGGGATGTCGTCCATGTAGCCGCGGGTGCCGGCGAAAAGCGACACCACCTGCTCCTCGACGGGCATGGGGCGGTACTGGGGCTGCTTGAGCAGCTCCACCATGCGCGCGCCGCGGTTGAGCTTCTGCTGGGTGGCCTTGTCCAGGTCGGAACCGAACTGGGCGAACGCGGCCAGTTCGCGGTACTGGGCCAGGTCCAGGCGCAGGGTTCCGGCCACCTGCTTCATGGCCTTGACCTGGGCCGCGCCGCCGACCCGGGAGACCGAGAGGCCGACGTTGATGGCCGGGCGGATACCGGCGTTGAACAGGTTGGGCTCCAGGTACACCTGGCCGTCGGTGATGGAGATGACGTTGGTCGGGATGTACGCGGACACGTCGCCAGCCTGGGTCTCGATGATGGGCAGGGCGGTCAGGGAACCGGCGCCCAGGTTGTCGTTGAGCTTGGCGGCCCGCTCGAGCAGGCGCGAGTGCAGGTAGAAGACGTCGCCGGGGAAGGCCTCGCGACCCGGGGGGCGGCGCAGCAGAAGCGACATCTGGCGGTAGGACACGGCCTGCTTGGACAGGTCGTCGTAGATGATCAGGGCGTGGCGGCCGTCGTCGCGGTGGTACTCGGCCATGGTGCAGCCGGAGTACGGGGCGATGAACTGCAACGAGGCCGGCTCGGAGGCCGTGGCCGAAATGATGGTGGTGTATTCCATGGCCCCGTAGCGGCGCAGGGTCTCGGCCACCAGGGCCACGGTGGACTTCTTCTGGCCCACGGCCACGTAGAAGCAGTACACGCCCTGCCCCTTCTGGGCCAGGATGGCGTCCAGGCACACGGCGGTCTTGCCGGTCTGGCGGTCGCCGATGATCAGCTCGCGCTGCCCGCGGCCGATGGGGGTCATGGCGTCGATGGCCTTGAGTCCGGTGTACATGGGCTGATGCACGGACTTTCTGGCGATGATGCCCGGGGCCTTGATCTCGACGTTCCGGGTCTCCTTGGTCTCGATGGGGCCAAGGCCGTCGATGGGGTTGCCCAGGGGGTCGATGACCCGGCCGGCAACGGCCTGTCCGACGGGCACGGAGAAGATCTTTCCGGTGCGCTTGACGGGATCGCCTTCCTTGATGTGGGTGTCTTCGCCGAGAAGGGCCACACCCACGTTGTCCTCTTCCAGGTTCAGCACCAGCCCCATGACGCCGCCGGGGAATTCCAGAAGCTCCATGGCCATGGCGTTCTGCACGCCATAGACGCGGGCGATCTGGTCGCCGACGGACAGCACGGTCCCGGTCTCGCTCATCTCCACGCGAGACTCGTAATTCTGGATCTGCTTCTCGATGATCTGGCTGATCTCTTCCGCTTTGATTTGCATGGCCCTAATCACCCCTCTTGATTTGTTCTTTCAATATCTGCAGTTGGGCGCGAAGGCTCGCGTCCAGAACCTTGTCGCCGACCTTGAGCGTCACGCCGCCCAGGATGTCCGGATCGACGGCGAAGTCCAGGACCAGCTTCTTGCCGGTCTGGGCCTCAAGCTTGGATTTGATTTGATCCTGGCGCGCCCCGGCGAGGCTCACGGCGGTGACCAACCGACCGCGCACCACGCCCTGGGATTCGTCCAGGAGGGTCCGATAGTAGGCCGCGATGTCCGGCAGAAACGACAGGCGCTCCTTTTCCGCCAGAAGCCCCAGAAAGTTCTTGACCATGGGGCTGACGGGGAGTCCGGCGAGCACACCGTCCAGGACCGCCATCTTCTCGGAGGCCACGAAGATGGGGTTGGCGAACACCCGCATGAGTTCCGGCGCCTTCTCCAGGACCTCGGCCAGGCCTTCCAGATCCTTGCCGTAGGCGGCAACGGCATCGCCGCCCTGCCCAAGCCCCAGGGAAAACAGGGCCTTGGCGTATCTGCGAGCGATAATGTTCCCGGTCAATTGAACACCACCTTTGTTAGATATTCATCCACCAGCTTGTCCTGATCCTTTTCCGAAAGCTTCCCGGCGAGCATCCCCCGGGCGGCCTCGACAACCAAGTCGGCCAGCTCGGCGCGAAGACGCTCCACGGCCAGCTTGGTCTCCTGCTCGGCGGTCACGGCGGCCTGGGCCTTGATCTGCACGGCCTTGTCCTCGGCGGCGGCGACGATGGAGTCGC
>Ga0067045_1028467_pt1 | contig 32884 bp, 29 predicted proteins | sample TerdegcTABiofilm_FD_59184 | JGI IMG/M metagenome (GOLD analysis project Ga0067045, IMG submission 59184) | Combined Assembly of (Gp0054472, Gp0054536) Wastewater bioreactor microbial communities from Singapore -Terephthalate degrading...
ATCGCTTAAATGTGAAAAACCATAATATATAATATCCTTAAATTCCTTGTTATCGCTAGCGCTTGTTATTTCGATATCAGATTCCATCTCCATTATAGAAAAAGTGCGTCTCAATTTAGTAAGATAGCGATTTTGTCCTATCAATCCTCCGAAAGCAGGATAATCATTGAGTATTTCTTTTAGTTCCTTATCATCAATTTTATTTGCATATTCAACTTTTGCCCCCGTAAATGTCATTTTACTATCAGAAAGGACATAAACAATAAGGTTGGTGCTGTCTTCTGCATTTATAGATGCAAGGTGCATTGGATAGATCGGTGCACTCGCTGAATACCTAAATATAACTGGATTAATATTATATCCATAGTAGTAATCTGTCATTCCAGACAGAGATGAAGAATCAATTTTCATGGCTGTAAAAACCCAATTCTTTTGAATGTAATAGTCAAGTATTTCCTTATCCTGAACAGAATATCTATAACCATTATCATTAAGCCACTTTACTAAGTTATCTGAACTATTTGTAGATAAAGTAACTGTATCATATACGCCTACAGATTTTTCGCTTATTATACTCACATTTGATCCCTGATCTCGTTCTTCTAATGCAAAATCACCCGAAAAAAAGCATCCTGAGCTTCTTCCACTCCATTCTGGAGAGGTTAACTGCTCTGCCTCATAAAAGACATTTCCTGAGACAGGATTCAACTTTGGTGCAGTTGGTGTTGGAACAACAATGCAAAAATCTTGTGGCCTACCTCTAAAACTGATCTGTGGAATGAAGCCAACTTTTTGATTTGTCTTATCATATATAACTATTGATCGATGCTTGATCTCATATATCAATGGTTCTGAACGATAAAAAACAACTACACAAGATAATATATTAATGGGTAAAATAAATATTGATAATAGAATATAAAAAATAAATCTTCTCATTATTTACCTCCAAATCTTAATAATACCACATAAGACCTGCTTTAATAATCAGTCCTGATAGTGTAACAGGATACCTCAAATTACCTGATTTCAAATCAATTTCGTTTATCAATAATTTAACTTCACCTTCAAAAGCCAGACCGTCCCGAAGAAATATCTGTGGTCCTACAAATAAATGTGATCCGAAATCTCCTCCGGATGCAGAGACAATATCAGGCATTTTTTCGGCAACTCTTATATAGTTTATTCCCGCCCCGATAAAAATCCCTCTTGGCGGATATTTCATAAGATTGAACCTTTTTCTTAAGCTAACTTCAATTGGAATAATGCTTATATTAGACCTATCACCTGATGTAAAAGATGGATCATCATAGTATGGATTGCCCTCTTTGCGAATAAGACCAACCGAAGCCAAAATATCCATTGTTGGACTCATATTAAGGCTGAATTGTGTATCAATGGCAAAAGCACCACCATAAATGCCCTTCATTTCCTCGTGAAATGGGCTATAAACACCTAGCTTGATTCCAATACCATCGCCTGAATTGTCAACCCTGACTATCTCTACTGATGATTCTTCTGATGTATTTTGAGATAAAGCAGACATACTAAAATATAAAAAGAAAAAGCATAAAATAACAAATATTCCAATAAACCTCATTTTTTTAAAACCCTCAATTCATGTTTGTAGTCCTCTGGAAAATCAATATCTCTAATAATAACATCCGATTCAATTTCCACAAGAGATATGTCGTTTTTGTGGCAATCTATAAGTTGCCTTAATCCTATATTATTATCAAGCTGAAAAATCTCATTCTTATATCTATTAGCTATAATAATGGGATGTCCACGCTTGTTATTATGAACAGGCAAAATAATGCCATTTCTTTGATTGCAGAATTGACTTAGTATTTTAGAAATAATCAAGTGATCAATAGAAGGCTGATCACAAAGCCCAATTAAAAATCCCTCAGCAGATTCATCTGCAAAATTAATACCACACTGCACAGAAGATAACATTCCATTAAGATAATTTTCGTTTATGGCTATTTTTATTGGGTATTTACTAATAACCTTTTGAATTTTTTCAGCGCAATATCCCAATACAACGATAATTTCAAAGAGATCAGCATTCAGAAAATTATCAATTACTGTTTCGATGATAGTTTTTTTTGCAAAAGGAAGCAGTGGTTTCAATTCTCCCATTCTGCGAGATTCGCCTGCTGATAGTATAATACCAGAGACTCTCATTATATAGACCTATAACTTGGTTTGAGTTTTTCTGCTCTTTCAAAGTTCTCTAAAGCATCTCTATGCTTACCAATAGTCATAAGGACAAGTCCCCGACTATGCCAAACGTCCGCATCTTCGGGCATAAGTTGGGCAGCTCTATCGAAATTCTTTATAGCATCTTCATATTTGCCGATCAGATCAAGAACGCAACCTCGATCACGCCATGCCCTTCCATAGTTTGGATTTAGCTCGATTGCCCTGTCATAATTCTGTAGTGCTTTGTCATACATACCAAGCATATCGAAAGCCCAACCCCGATCGCGCCATGCTTTTTCATAGTTTGGATTTAGTTCAATAGCTTTATTAAGGCATTCAATAGCATCTTCGTATTTTCCCATTATAATAAGCGCACTTCCCTTATCACGCCATATTTTTGAATTATCTGGTTGAATATCAAGGGCTTTATTGTATGCCTCAACTGCTCTTTCATGCCTACCAAGAGCGTCAAAAATCCCACCATATTCATACCATATAGACGCATCATCAGGATATGTCTCAACTAACTTTCTATAAGCCTCAAGAGCTTCTTCAGTTCTGCCTAATAGTATAAGTGTTACTGCTCGCATAGACCAAGCATCAGGAAAATCTGGCTCAATTTGAACAGCTTTATTGTAGTGTTCTAGTGCTTCTTCATATCTATCAAGAATTGATAAAGCTATACCACGAGAATAATAAGCTATTGCATCACTTTTCATAGATTAATCCTCCTTAAAACGTATTCTATTATTAATCTCTAACATAGCCCTTTTTATTATGGACTTGGCAAGAGAAATTTTGTATCCATTATTATTTAATTGCCTGCTTGATGAAAGAGTAATCTCACAAACCTTATTGATTATATCATCATTTATATTATTATCTATCATAATTATTTCAGCATCTATTGCCCTAAAAGGCAAAGGAGAGACTCCACCCAAAACTAAACGAGCATTTTTAATTATGTCTTTGTCAAAGCATATCTGCAAGGCAACACTGACTAGGGCAAAATCCCATGCTTTACGTTCCATCTCTTTTATATAAACGCCATAAGAATAATTTGGTTGAATCGGAACTAAAATTTCTGATATTAACTCATCTGAATTTAGGATATTTTCCTTTTGGAGACTAATTTTAGAGCTTATGAAAAAATCCTCAATCGGAACAATTTTTTCATAGTTAATGCCACATATTTTGACACTTGCATTTAGTGCGACAAGAGCAATCGCTAGGTCTGAAGGATGAACCATAAAACAAGGAGCACCGTTTATAATTGCGCTGTATCTATTTTCACCTTTGATAACAAAGCAAGTCTTCCCACCCTTGCGTAAACAAAGAAAACTTGGATTCCGATAATATAGGCATCTTGGTTTTTGACACAAATTACCACCTATTGTTCCCATATTTCTGATCTGGGGAATTGCGATCTGACCAGCACATTGAGATAAAATAGGATATAACTTTTGGATAATAGTGTTTTTTTCAATATCATCAAGCAAAGCCAAAACGCCAATTCGCAAGCCAGAAACTTCATCAAAACTGATTTGATTTATATTTGGCACAGTTTTGATATTAATCAATCGCCTTGGAGTTATCAATCTAATTTTCATCCTCATTAAAAGGTCTGTTCCACCTGCGATAATAGATGTATCTGGATCCCCTTTTATAAGAGAAAGAGTTTCATTGATTGAAGTTGCGTTTATATGTTCAAATTCCTTCATATTTATATATTATCTATCCTAAAATCGCTGAATTGTATTGCCTTTGCAGATTCTACGATTTCTTTTTTGCATTTTATACCCAAAATGTAATTATTAAAATCAATAAATTCAATCAAACCTAAACACAAACTATCACCCTTAGAGTTGATTAAAGCAACAAGCATATTTCTATAATTGTCATAGGTTCTTGCAGTCAAATCATCGATCTTTAATTGGCCGCATAACTTTTGTTTTTCTGTCCAACTTAGTTCTTTTTTAGTAATGAGAAATAAACCACGACAAAAAAATTCTGCGTAAATAGCCTCTGTATCTAAAATAATTGAGATATTTTCTAGTTCTTCTGATATTGCTTTACGTCCATTAAGAAAGCAATCCCTTTGTCCTTTAAGTTGTGAAAATGGGAAAGCGTATAATACATCATTGGAAAAGTATCTTGTAAACTGCTGATTTCTATATCTGTATCGGTAGTCTTGAGATTTTCTCTCTGCATATTTTGAAGGCACAAGCCGATGAATATGACAAAAATTAAGTTCAGAACCCATTATGAGGCTTTCCAACTCTCCTTCACGCTGAAAGCAAACAATATGATCAGGTTTTATAAGGTCAATTTTGCTCTGTTTCAACGCTCTGCCAATAGGTCTATCAACTAATCCTGTTGTATCTATAATGATTAAATCAGCATTTGCGAGATCAGCTGCTTCAACCATACGCTTTGCGCCAACCACAGTTTGAAGAAGATGCCTTTCAGGGGTAATACTACCAACAAAATAAAAGTCATCAGGAAAAAGGGTTGTGTCCGATTCATTGTTATATATTTTCATTCCCACAGTTGTAGGAGGACCTATCCATGACTGTCCTATGTCTGAATCAATAATCGCAACTTTTAGCCCCTTTGCTTTTGCACAAAAAGCTAGCTGACGACAGAAAGTAGATTTACCTGTGTCAATACGACCAAGCACCATAACGCAATGACCGGTCAATATTATATCTTCTATGACCGATTTCCGTTCATGCTCGGAAATAGGTATTATGTGGATCACCTCCATATGAAACAATAGTTACAAGAAATTAGTATAACACAATAATTACTAATGGTCAAACAAGATTTCTAAACTATATTATATGCCTGTTAATCTGGTAGATTTGGAAAAAAGAAGTAAAACCACATAATAAATTGAGACAAAAATGACATTTTACAAATAATTTACATTTTGTTTACATTAAATTTACAGCCCTGTAATAACGATTTAACAATGATACTGTAAAATAATCATTGTGGTTGATAAAGGTATGATTGTAGGTTTAGAAAAAAATAATAATTTTGTATTTATAGGAGAAAATAAAATGGCACATTTTAGATTTGGTATCCCTATATTGTTATTTATTACATTGATTGCTTTTGCTTTCAATGCTTTTTCACAAGAGCAAATCGTATCAGATGAGATAGTAACAAAATCTGATATTGCTAAAATAAACGAAAAAATAGACAGCAAACTTGATCAAGTAAATGGAAATATCCTTTGGACTTGTATAGCTGCTTTTCTTGTGTTCTTTATGCAGGCAGGCTTTGCAATGGTAGAAACAGGATTTACAAGAGTGAAAAATTCAGCAAATATCCTGATGAAGAATTTGCTTGATTTCTGTATAGGAACTCTGGCGTTTTGGGGCATTGGCTTTGCATTGATGTTTGGAACAAGTGCGGGTCATATAATTGGAACAGATGGATTCTTTCTAACTAAGTATTTGACTGGTGAAGGTGGCACTATTGACGCATGGACATTTACATTCTGGATGTTTCAGGTAGTTTTTTGTGCAACCGCAGCAACAATTGTTTCTGGTGCAATGGCAGAAAGGACAAAATTCTCAACATACTTATTATATAGTTTGTTTATTAGTGCAATAGTATATCCAATTTTTGGTCATTGGGCATGGGGATCACTTTTTGGTCATGGCAAAGGATGGCTTGAATCTCTTGGATTTATCGATTTTGCAGGCTCAACTGTTGTTCATAGTATAGGGGGGTGGGCAGCTTTGGCTGGTGCAATTGTTTTGGGTCCACGAATTGGTAAATATGACAAAAATGGCAAGCCAATGGCAATTCCCGGTCACAATTTGCCATTAGCCGCTCTTGGTGTATTTATATTATGGCTAGGTTGGTTTGGCTTTAATCCGGGTAGCACTACAACAGCAGGTGGGTCTTTAGCTGTAATTGCAGTAACAACAAACCTCGCTGCAGCAACAGGCGCTGTAACTGCTATGCTTACATCATGGATAAAGCTAAGGAAACCTGACGCAGGTATGATGTTAAATGGCGCACTTGCGGGACTCGTTGCTATAACAGCGCCATGCGCAAATGTAAGTCCTTTATCATCAGTAATTATAGGTGCGGTTGCTGGTGTTCTTGTTGTTCTAGCAGTTTTATTTATTGAGAGAATAGGTATCGATGATCCCGTTGGCGCAATATCTGTTCATGGTGTTTGTGGAACATTCGGAACTATATCAGTCGGTTTATTTGCACAAGAACCTTATGGCAGTGTAAGTGGTCTTTTTTTTGGTGGCGGATTTAAGCAATTGGGTATTCAGGCTTTAGGTTCTGGGACAGCGTTTGTATGGACTTTTGTTATGATGTTTACTTTCTTCAAAATAGCCAAAGCAACAATCGGACTTAGAGTGCCAAAAGAAGAAGAATTAGGTGGTTTAGATAAAACTGAGCACGGTGCTTCTGCATATCCAGAATTTGTATTAGGCGCAACTCCTGAATAAGAAAGTGCTTGATATAAACTATTATCACTGATATAATGCAGACGTATGCAAATTCTTTTAGGTCTGATATGAAAGGAAATAGGCAAAATGAAAAAAATAGAAGCGATTGTTCGTCCCGAAAGCCTTAATGGTGTAAAAATAGCTCTTGAAGAGCTTGGTTATCCCGGTATGACTATAATTGAAGTAAAAGGGCATGGCAAACAGAAAGGTATTGAGCAAATTTGGAGAGGCAGAACATATAAAGTGGAGTTTTTACCGAAAATCAAAATTGAAATGGTGGTCCTTGATCGTGATGTGGATAAAATTGTAAAAACAATAATAGCAGAAACAAAAACTGGTAATATTGGTGATGGTAAGATTTTTATTTCGACAATTGATGATGCTATAAAGATACGAACTGAAGAAAAAGGCGAATCTGCTATTTAGATATAGAAATAGTCATTCTTTATATTTTAAGAATGACTATTTTTTCAATTATTTATTCCAACCACCATATTCCTTTGCTGATTCTACAAATGCTGCGATATTTTCTAACGGCACTTCGGGAGCAAGAACATGCGTAGGTCCAATAACTAATCCACCACCCTTGCCGACAGTTCCTATTCTTTCTTTAACTTCACGTCTAACATCATCAGGAGTGCCAAAAGGCATTGTATGCTGAATACCAAGTGTCCCCCAGAAGGCAAGCTGATCGCCATACTTTTTCTTCAATTTTGCAGGATCCATACACTCAGGCTGAACAGGATTTAACACATTAAGACCGATCTCTATAAGTTTAGGTATTATGGGTTCTATATATCCGTCGCTGTGATAATGAATTATTATATCAGGTTTAATATCCCTTGCAGATTTTATTACCTTCGCAAGCCTAGAACCAAGCCATTTATACCATGTTTCAGGCGACATCATTAGCTTATGTTCCATGCCAACATCATCACCAAGACTAAGAATATCTGTTCCCGCTTCTGCATATCGTCTAGCCATGAAACACCTAATATCTGTTAGTCTATCCAGCAGACATTCAGCCATTTCAGGATTATCAAAGAAATCCATAATAAGTTCATTAAAGCCTCTTATCTGCCAAGCGATCTCAAATATAGTGCATTGCATACCCGCCAAAGCTGCGTATCCTGCATCATGTATGCTTTTAACAGCATTTTCCAGATGCTCATGACGATATGAAGCAGTTAAATCTGGTAATGGATAATCGCGCATTTCCTTGACTGTCGTTGCATAAGTCATAGGCGCAACAAAATGGTCATAAGCAGAATTTGATCCAACGATAAAAGCTGTTCCCCATTCATTCAGAGGAGTCCCTTCTGGTAAGTTTTTATGATATGGTCTATGGTCAATCACCTCTTTAGTTCCAGCAAAGCCAACACCTCGCCAATCACCTTCTACTCCGAAATATTCCCAATGATTATGAGAGCCAGTTTTTTCAACAAAAAGCCTATATGCCTCCCTATTGAATCCACCAAGATCAATTGGCACTCTATCGGCTGGTTTTCTGGATAGCACTGTTAATATTCTTTCTCTATGTGTCATTCAATTACTCCCTTGATTTTAGTTCGCCCCATGTAGTTGATAGCTTGTATTGCATTGTAACTGTAAATAATTGACCTTTAACACCCTCTGTCATTACTTTTTTAACACTTTTGGCATCCAAAGCACCGTTGTAAATCGCCAATTCATCAAGAAGCCCGGTATAATATTCTGACGAACCAAGATCGTGCCTAGAGCCAATATATAAATCACCACTAAATGATGCTGGCCCCGGATTATTGAGTTGAAAAACGTCTTCTCCATCAAGATATGTATGAAATGCAGAACCATCTTGAACTACTGCGATATGATGCCATTTTTCATCAACGGGAACACAGGTAGTCCATCCCGGATTACCTCCAAAATATATAGCAAATGTGCCTCGTTTTAAGTGTCCAGAATCAAAGGCAAGTTCGTGCAAATCGGATTTTCTGGAAATAATTCTGGGAAGTGTACCTGTCCCACCAGCTTCGCCTTCTTTTTTTACCCACATTGCAAAGGAATACTGCTTTCCAAGTGTTAGACTTTTGCTTTCTTTTACAGTGATTCTCGATACTCCATCAAATTTCATCGCTTTCCCAAAATTTGCTTCTTTACTCGCTACTCGGTCTGCCCCTCCTTTGTCAAAATTGCCATCATTACCATTACCTGATTGATCCAGAACTTTATCACCTTGATCTTCAAATGGATAATATAATACAAGTTCCTGAGCTCTGCTATTGTTAATTAATAAAAAGGTTAAGATGAATATTAAAATGTAAATTAGATCTTTCATTTTTAGCATCTCCTTTCAGGTTTAACAGGAAACGAAAAAACTAATCTAAATTCAATTCTAATATATTACTCGTAATTCTGTTTGTCAAGGATTATCATTGCAGATCTTTTGAATATAAAGGCCAAATATGAATTTAGTAAAAATAAAAACATGCTAATCATCTGAAAAATAACGATTGTAGTTGTCCTTTTTGTAAGAGTGCCAGTATATCCATCCCCCAAGCAATTGCGATGTGTATAAATACCCCACCGAATATTGAGCGGGTTCTTAATGACAATGTGCCAAGAGCAATTCCAGCGATTATTGAACCGATAGTTTCGGCAAATGGCTTCCCAAAATGGATCATAACATAAGGTATAACCATCACAAAGATCGCATAAGAACCAATATATCGCGCCAAAACAAATACCATAAATCCACGAAGGAAAAACTCTAACGCAAGAAAATATAATCCGTAAGATATTTCCCAGATTAAAAGGCTAATAAATGATTCGCCAGCACCATAATAAAGTGGATAATGATTATAGAATCTCTCTGAAAAAGATACACCTATAAGTATTGGAAGCATAACTCCAAACATAGCTAGATACATAGGAACATAACGGGAAAAACCTTTTAATGTAAATCCATAATCGCATATTTTCCCTTTTAATACAAGGCGAATAAATATAAAAGGGATAAACATATAAAGAATCAGGCACATAAAGGTCATATAAAGTCGTGGATAGAGTCCTGACAACGGCATATTGACGACAAACTGCCCAAAAGCTTGAGTAAAATGTTTTGATTGCCCAAAATACTTTTGAATAACTAAAATCAATGTTATTAATATTATTGTGCTAATACATTTTGGATTGGATTTGAATTCTGGTCCGATATAATCATTATCGATTATCGACCATTGTTCTATGGTGAGTCTGCGTATTATATTTTTTAGCCACGACATATTTTAATTCCCGATTTTGTGAAATAGAATAGTGACTAAATGATTGTGGTAGGTTATATAATTAATGCTGGACTCAGGATTTAGATCAATCCTGAACCCGAGCTTTTGGAAATCTATACTACTGTGGTTTTATTAGCCCAAAATCTTTTATTGCTTTTACAATTTGTGGATAGCTTTTCCGCCAACAGTTAGGTGGCATGTTTTCAGAAATCTGAATCTGCAAACGTCCTGAATGTCCGCCCTGTTCCAATATCTCCATTGTGGCTTTATATATTTCATTTTCTGATTTTAAATGAACTGATGAGGGATAATTTATACATACACGCATATCCTTCCATATCCTCAAAGCATCCGCAACGCTTGTATCATTATCGGGGGGAGGAGACATAGAGTCTAATAATTTGACAGGCGATTCGCCAATAGCATCCCATAAAGGCTTTAAGTCACCATCCATGTGAACAGCAATTATTATCTCTTTATTGCAATCAGAAAGAATATCCGCTAGCTCCTGATATGAAGTAAGACAATATTTGCGGAAATACTTTTCACCAATTATTGGAGCAGTGATATTATCTCCAAAGTCAAGATATGGAACGGGTAATTCCTCAACAACATCCCTTAAAACATGAAACGTATCTTGTTGGACTCTAAACATCTCATCAAAGACTTCTTCCATAAGTTCTGGATAGTCAATTATATGAAGCGATAAATCCTCTATACTCACCCATTGTATCCATAATTGCTGAAATGGTGTTCTGCCAATAGATGTGTGTGGCAAGCCATCATCACCAAGACTTTTATAGATACTTTCCCAATTCTTTGTATCTCTATGGACGGTTATATCTCTTAAATAACTAAGAAATATTTTATAATCCTCTGGTTCTGTTATGTAATGCTTGTAGCTTGATGAAGATATTGCAGCGTTAAGACGCTCATCTGTCAATTTGCCCTCTGGAGTATGCAAAGTAATTCTTGTTCCTTTGCGCCCATCAATGTTTATTTCTTCAGATTCGAATCTGCAATTTGGTGTATGATACCCATGAAGCCCACACCATACGAGTAACCCAATATTGTTTCTGCCTATAATTGACCAGACTTCATCATTTGGCGATCCAGAGATACCAGAATATTCAACAAAAGGCACATAGTCGTGTTCTCGTCCTTCAACCAAAGCCAGCATCCGATCACGCATTGTCATTTCGGGCATATATACACTCCTCAAAAAAATGATTTTTTAACATTCATAATCAACAACGATAACATCATCAACAATAGGACGAACAAGTGTTTGAGCAAGTTTCACATGCTCAGGATGTGGAACGTAGCCATCACGAGATTCAGAATCTTTGAACCTGACAATAAATGCGAAATTGAAGCCATTAGCTTTGCCTTCTGGACTATTATTATAACCACCTGAAACATCTAACATTCCCGAAATGACTTTTTTTAAGTCATTCAGACCGTTCATCATCGCTTTTGTATGTTCTTCTGTTATACCATCTTTTAGTTTCAATAGAACTATATGTTCAATCATTAATCTATCCTTTCTTATTAATAAGCCTTTTCTAAAATCATCATAGCGTCATCAAGAGTTACTTGGCGAGGATTAACTGCAATATGTCCGCTTTTCATGGCATCTTCTGCCATCTTTGGTAAAGATTCTTTTGTAACACCAACACTCTGGAGTGTAACAGGTACGCCTATATCATCAGCCAATTCAATGACAGCATCAACAGAGGCACGTGCAGCGTCCATTAATTTCATATTTACAATATTTTCACCCATAGCTTGTGCGATATTTCTGAATTTCTTTGGATATGCCAAAAGATTAAATTCCATTCCATAGGGTAGTAATATAGCATTTGCTAAACCATGTGGGACATGAAAGATTGCGCTTGGAGGTAATGCAAGTGCGTGGACAATGCCCAGTTTTGTGCTTGTAAACGCCATTCCAGCCATGTTTGCTGCGATCTGCATATGAGACATCATAGTTAAATTATGTGGATCAGCAACACATTGACGCAAGTTATCGGCGATTAGGCGTATTGAGGCTAATGCAAGAGTTTCTGAATGTGAATTTGCCAGTTTTGAGACATAAGACTCAATTGCATGTGTTAAGGCGTCCATTCCAGCAGATACAATAACTGAAGAAGGGGCTGTCGCCGGTAGATGTGGATCAAGAATTGCAACTTTTGGGGCAATCTTTGAACTCCATACAACAAATTTATAATTTCTATCTGTATCTGTTATAACCGATGAATATGTAACTTCACTACCAGTTCCAACGGTTGTTGGTATGGCTATTAGAGGCAATGTCGGATTGGGAAATTTATCAACACCTTCGTAATCGCATATTGATCCATCATTATTAGCCATGATTGACATAGCCTTTGCTGCATCAATATTACTTCCTCCACCAAGTCCAATTAATAGGTCAAATTTGCCATTTTTTATTATTTCTGTTCCTTTGTCAACGATATTAACGGTTGGATCAGGCATAACTTCATCGAATATTTCAGATTCAATATCTGATTTTTTAAGAATCTTTTGCACAAGCTCAACAGCACCAACTTTAACGATATTCTTTCCTGTAACAATCAGAACTTTTTTTGCATTAAATCCTTTTATTTCCTTTGCTAATTCATCAAGCGCGCCAAGTCCTTTAATTATTTTAGTTGGCACGTAAAAAATTCCAACATTTGAATTATTCATTATATTACCTCCGTCAAATAGGCACAAATATAGTTTTTATGACCAAGTATCTATCTGTAAAAATCCATTAAGGAAAAATATTCAAAACAAAAACTAATGCTTATCTGACAAGTAATTTTATCAGATTTTTGCTATTACGTCAATTAAGTAATCAACTAAAGATCAGCCATAAGTTCGGACATTGTCCCAGACTATTCTCATAAAAAGGGATAAACATTATCCATGTCAGTTTTCTTTGCCTGTGATCTTTCTATCTTTGTTGAGTCTCCTATGACAGTTGGCGATCCTCATTAAAAATGCGATAAATATTGTCTCTTGGGTCATTTTTAAAAACCTTTGGATAATTTTGTAATTGTCAGAAGGATTGCCATACGTATTATTTGATATATCAGAGATGCTTTGAGACTTTGCATCAAGTATTTTTTTATAATAGGTAATACTCTGTTATTGTCCTTATCAAGCATTGATCTGTAAACCGTTATATAATATAATGACATTATTGTTCATGACTATACCATCCTATGACTATTATTTTAGCATAGAAGGTATTATTTATCCTAACTTATATCCGAACTCCAAAATCATTTCCTAATTGAAAAAATACATAAAATATGTTAAACTCCTTTCATATAAATGGGACATCAATAAATAAGTCTTTGCCAGAGAATATATTGCACAACTTGCGAATATGCTCAAAAAAAGAAATAAATACAATTTGCGTGATTAAATCGAAACAGGCAAAAAACAGAATCTCAGTTGCCAATATGTGGTAATTATATTTTATATGTCATACCCTTCGGAGTTTTATATTTTTTGTGATTATAGGTTTTGTAAATATTTTATCACTTTGGGAATTATGAATTACTAATTTATAATGAATATTGCCTATGCTAATACGCATAGGATATGTTTGGAGGCCTGTCCCTAACATAAAAAATAAGAATATAATTAACTGGTCAATCATTAGATAAAAAGGAGAAAAATAGTTTATGATTAAAGTTATTGTTATAGGTGCAGGTGGACGGATGGGGAGAATGCTTGTTACAGGTATATATCAGGATAAAGATTTGGAACTTGTTGGGGCAATAGAATCGTCAAGCGTGCCATTTCTTGGAAAAGACGCAGGCGAACTCGCAGGATTATCAAATCTTGAGGTGCCAATAGTTGATGATTCGCATCTAGCTGATTTATTTAGTAAAGCTGATGTTGCTGTTAATTTTATTACTCCAAAAGAAGCAGTCTTAAAGCATTTGCAAATTGCTGTTGATAGTAAAAAACCGATGGTTATTGGAACAACAGGCTTTACTGCAGAAGAAGAAAAGAAAATAAAGGAATTTGCAGATAATATCCCTATTGTAAAAGCGCCAAATATGAGTATAGGTGTAAATGTAATGCTCAAGGTTCTTCGTGATATGGCAAAAGTTCTTGGCGATGATTATGATGTTGAAATCATAGAGACACATCATAATAAGAAGAAAGATTCTCCTAGTGGAACAGCAGATCGTATGGCAAAAGTTATTGCGGAATCTCTTGGTAGAAATCTTGATGAGGTCGGAATATATGGTCGCAAAGGTATAATTGGCGAAAGGACACAAGAGGAAATAGGAGTCCATGCTGTTAGAGCAGGAGATATAGTTGGTGATCATATAGTTCTTTTTGGTGGGATTGGCGAACGTCTTGAGGTTATACATAGAGCACAAAGCAGAGAGCCTTATGTTAAGGGCGCACTCAGAGCAGTGAAATGGGTTGTCAATGCCCCAAACGGTCTGCATGATATTTCAGAAGTGCTTGGGCTTCAATAGAAGATAATTAGGAGATTTAAATCTTATGCAATTTCTTTATCAAACAATTAAGGAGATTATCGATACAGGAAGGGTTGGAACTCCTGTTTTTGTCAGATTCATAGCTCGTGTTATACCTTCTGATGAGCATATAATTGATACATTAGGCAGAATCTTGACAATAACAGGATCATGGCTAAATGCCATACCAATTAGAATTTATGTTCAACATAAAGAGAATACATCCCAAATAACCGCTAGTGTTGAATATGAAGGTGGTCAAACCGCAATAGCCAGTATTAGTATTACAACAGGGCTTTATTCACGCATTGATCTTATGATGCTTGGAAACAAAGGGGCATTATATCATGATGGAGAGGATATGCACCCTGAATTTAGTATGGATATTGATTTAATGGTGATCCCAGATTGGCTAATTGAAGCGATAGAGCGTTCTCTTTTTATCGGCAAGCCTGTGCTTATTCAGGAGGTATTGGATATTGAATAAATATGGAGTTTTGCTGGTGTCAGGATTGATGACACATCAAGAGAATTATGCAGAATTTTTTGCCTCAGACCCTAGATGCAGACTTGTTGCTGTTACGGATGAATTGGATATTTCAGATCGCCGAGTTGAACTAAATAAAAGATTCGCTGATGAAATGAATCTTCCATACATCCCAAATATTGACGATGCACTTGAACGTGATGATATAGATATTGTTAGTGTATGTGCAGAACATGAAAGGCGTGGGCGCGTCGCTGTTAAGTGTGCAAAGGCAAATAAGCATATTTATCTCGATAAACCTATGGCATGTAGTATTCATGACGCTGACGCCGTTGTTTCTGCTGTTGAATCATCAGGGGTTAATAGCCAAGTTTTCAGTTTCGTTCATCAGGCATGGGTGCAATCTGCAAAACAAGCTATTGAGTCTAACTCTGTCGGAGAATTACTCGCCATACATTGTGACGTTATGTTTGCTAAGGGTTATCCTAGCGAAAATATTCCAAGAAAGCCTAGAGAACAAGACCCATATCCCAAACGATTCACATTCATTGATTCCAAAAGGGAGTTACGCGCTACGGGAGTTTATTCTGTTGGATTAATCCGCTGGTTGACTGATGCAGAGGTGAGGTCGGTCTTTTGTGTTACTGAGAACTACTTCTTTGAAGAACATCTCAAAAACAATGTTGAAGACTTTGGATTATTGGCGATGACACTTGATAATGACATTATAGCGACTGTCTCTGCTGGTAGGATTGGGTATACTAGCCATCCTTCACATGGTCCTATGAGGGTTCATATTGTTGGCACAAAAGGCATCATGCTGTTTGACGCATATAATCCAAGAGTTGAGGTATATACAAATGAACCACATTGGATACCACCACAAATAAACCTAAATGATCCAATGGGTTTCTGGAACAGCACATATAAAAACACAAAATCTAAAAATACGTGGATACCTTCTCACCCCAAAACAAAGCATCCAAACGATGTTGGATATTTCGTTGATTGTATAGATTCAAATATCGAAAGTGAAGTTTCTGCTAGAGATGGAGCTGCTCAAGTTGAAGTTCTGATGGCAGGATATATATCTGCATCAAAGAGAGAGATAATATATTTGCCTATTCCAAGAATTTAAATTCCTTAGAAGAAGTGATATATTACTACTTTGGTAATTGAGCTATATATTGCAATAAAGTTAAACAAGATCACTTTATCTTTTAACTCTGATAATTTTACTTCCTTATCTTCAAGGTTTTTTAGTGTGAACTTTGTCGCCTTATTATTGATTAGTGGGTGGACACCACTCACTTGGGCAGGTTGTAATGCACATTCTGCCGAACTGTGTATATAATCATAGCAACAATTGCAACGAATAATGTTAAAAATGTCAATTTTATTTTACATATTATATTCCCTCTAATAATATCACTTATTTAGCAATCAATATCTGAATTTTGCATCCAAGTTTCTGATGTCTGATTACGCCTCTATTAATACAAACAGATAATTTTGAAAGAGACCATAACTTAATTTATCACCTAAAACCACTCAGCTTAAAAACGTAAGCATGTTGATCAGAAATATCATCGGATATTTTTATTTTCACTTTTCCATCACTATATTGCCATGTTATTTTCTCTTTTTTCCCCAAAAAACTTATCTCACTATTTTTACTAACTTTTGGTGCGGTTAATATTAACTCAGATTTGGGCTTCTCTAGGCAGATCGCATAAATATCATTTCCTTTGCGTGTATATCTGATATTTTCGCCATCTGTTGTTTCTCGCCAAACCCTTGTTCCATGTATGGCCTCTGAATTTATCGCCATCCAGTCACCTATCTCCTTTAGACGTGATATCGAGGTCGGTGGGAGTTCACCATCAGGTTGAGGACCTATATTTAAAAGCAGGTTTCCGCCTTTTGAGACAACATTTATAAGCAAGTGAATTAAATCTTTTGTTGATTTATAGACATCATCTGGCTTATATGACCATTGAGTTCCCATAGTTAGACAGCTTTCCCAAACATAATCCAATGGCTTGTCTGGAACTTCCTGCTCAGGTGTGCGATAGTTCTCGTATTTTCCGCCTACTGTGCGATCAACAATGATGAGATTTGGCTGGTGTTTGCGTGCCATATCTGCGATCTTATCCATCTGAATATCCTGATCTGGTGGTCGAACCTGACCCGCATCTAACCAAAGAATATCAACAGGACCATATCCTGTCATAAGTTCCTCTATTTGTCCATAAACGAATTTAACAAATTTATCCCATTTTTCAGGATTTTCATGCGTATTATAGTTAGGGTTACGGGTTTTGGCTGGTGCATCTGGACTCCAATAATAAGGGCTGTTCCAATCCGCTTTTGAAAAATAAACACCTATACCAAAACCTTCAGAACGGAATGTTTTAAAAACTTCATTTGTAATATTCGCTTTTGGGTTTTTACTAAATGGACAGTTTGGGGATGTAATCTTGTAATCGGTTAGTTTTGTGTCAAACATACAGAAGCCGTCATGGTGTTTGGTTGTAAATACAACATATTTCATCCCTGCGTATTTTGCATAGTCAGCCCATTTATGAGGATCAAACTTGGTTGGATTGAAAGTCTCATTGAGTTTCCAATAATCGCGCTTGAACCACTCCATATCTTTGTTTCGGTCTGTCCAAGCCTTTAAGTCATCAGGTCTTGCCCATTCGTCAACCTCAACAAGAGGCCAAGACTCTATACATCCCCATTGGCAATATGCCCCCCAATGAGTGAATAAACCGAATTTCATATCTTGAAACCATTCTAGTTTTTCTGCAAGACGTTTATCAAGGTAATCGTTGTCAATAGACATATTTAACTCCTTTTATTTAAGTTCGTATTCCGCCTGTTCATTAATTGGATCAATTTCAAGGGCTTTCAGATATGATTCTTTTGCCTTCTGAATATTGCCTAGCTGACGATAAATATCGCCCATATCAACCCAAATATGTGGATTATCGGGAATTAGTTTTGATAATTTTTCATAGGCTTTTATTGCATCAGGGAAATTGCTTTGCCTCAAGTATATATAAGCTAGTTCTGTCCATGATTTCGCATCGTTTTCATTATTATTTAGGTGTTTAATGAAATATTTGACAGCATCATCATATCTATTTAGCCTTGCATAGCAAAGACCTGTAAGATAATCAATATTTTCATAATTGGGATTTATTTTGCTGATAATCTCTAATTCTATCAGGGCTTCTTTATACATGCCTTTATTAATATCTCTAATTGTTCTAAGATAGTTTCTTTTAAATAATATATCTTCTGATAAATTTTCGGGTGGATCTTGAAACCAACTTGCTTTTTTTATCATATCGCCTGTTCTTTTGACGACAATATCATCATATTCAACCCAGCCAAGTATTTTGTCTATCAATTCATAGTAGAATTTGCCATCGGATTTTTGGCTAATATTAGCGATTGGTTCAACAGAAATTGCAATAATTTCGCTAGATTCTGGGTCAATTATTATATTGGCATATTTAATAACTGTTAGGATTTCTCCAGAAAAGATCGGGTTGTCTCTTATAAAAAATATTTCGGCAGTCTTATTATCTTCGTCAATTGACTTTATTTTTCCAACCTCAATAACAGAACCTTCTGATCGCTTTTCTAATCCTTTAATAGCTTCTGCATTGTCATCAACCATCATCATATCGAACCATGGGTCACTTACAGATGCAACAACTGTTTTATTATTAACTTTTGTAACTATAGCTTCTGCTATATTATCTTTTATCATACCAAGTTCTTCTTTTGTTACGGGATGAGTGATTGTCTTTTGGCGAGAGATCATCAGTTTTTGTCCATTTTTGATCTTTACGTCATTTTCTGGTTTGATAACGAGGTTGTTATTTTCGAGATAGACGACCTTTCCCTGCCAAGATGGTGCGCAACCTATAATAAATAATAATAAGCAGATTATTGACTGATTAATTTTCCAAAGAGCCATGATAGTTCATTTTCCCTAATATTAACCTTGTCATTCCAATCATCAAAACCTGTCTTTGATAACCTGATCGAGTATTCACCGATCTGCAATCCATATAAAAAGAAAGGAGTTTTGCCTTTAAGTTCATCATTCAAATAGACATCAGCATCAGAAGGATCGGAAGATATTGCAATAGAGCCTTTTTGTTCCAATAATCTGACTTTGATTTCTTTTTCTTGCCCTCTTTCTATCAATACGGTTATAGTTTTATCCAGATATTTATCTTTGCTAAATCTAACTTGATGTGAACCAATAGGCAATCTGTTTGTATTTAATGGCGTATTACCTGCTAACTTACCATCAATAAAAACTTTGGCGTTAGTTGGAACAGATAATAGCTTTGCTGTTCCGCCAAGAACGAAATCCGCTAACGTCTCTTTATTACTTATAATATCGATTCTCTTTGATATAGAATCAAATTCAGGTATGCTGACACGAACCTCCCTATTTCCGGGCGTAACTTTTGATAGTGTTAGTGGAGTTTGACCTTTTTCTATACCATCAAGATAGATTAAAGCCCCTTGTGGTTCTGATGTAACTTTAAGGCTACCGGGTGCAGGGGCAGATACTAAGTCAATCTGAACATCGGCTATATTATCTTTGACTGGAAAAACATTATCTATTCCATAAATGCTTATACCTTCTTTGATTAGCTTGATATTTATTTCCTTATCAAGATATTCCTCTTTGGCAAGTTTCAGGTTTATATCTTTATCAAGTGAAATTTTGAGTGATATAGGAGTTTTTCCTTCTGGATTTCCTGAAATATAAACGATTGCTTCTGATGGGTTTGAATTGATATTTATTGTTATATCTGCCTTTTCCAATTCAACTTCAATGCGATTATCTTCACCTTTATAAACTTTTATATTTAATGTTTTTGACAGAAAATAATCCTTTGATATTGTAAGATTATGATCACCAGTGATGACACTGTTTAATTTAAGCGGAGTAATACCTACTTTCTTACCATCAAGCAGAACTTCTGCACCACCGGGCATTGAAATGACGGTAAGTGTATCAACAAGACTTGCTTTTGTTTCGTTAAATGCAGAGAGTATCTTTGAGGAATATATTTTTGGATCAAGGGTTAATTCAGGATCGAGATTTATCGCCTTTGCAAATTCAATAACCGCATCTATTCTCTTATTATTCGCCATATAAGCGAATCCAAGATAAAGATGGGCTTTTACCATATCAGAGACTTCACTCAAACCAAGTTCAATAGCCTTTTGAAGCTCAGATATGGCTTTATCAAAATCTGCATCTTTGCTATATGCGGTTATTCCTCTTTCAAGATATGCCTTGCCATCATCAGCAAGACACTGGGTTGTCAAAAATGCAGATAATATTAATAAAATTAAGCTACATACCTTGTTGTCGTTTAAATCTGTCATATTTCTCTACTTCGTCGCTAAGTTCCTTAAAAGCCTGTGAAGCCTTGAAACGATTGTATAATTCCTGATTGGCTTTGAGTCTTGCCATTAATGCCTTATTTGCTTCACCAATAGGCATCTTCATAAGCACATAGGCTTGATATACATTGCCTTTTTGAGCAACTTCCCTTTTTTCCACTTTTGCACCTGTTATAACCTCTGAGACTATCTGTTTTGAGACATTTGTTGTCATGGTTGTAAATTCAGGAGTTTCTGCTTCGCCAGTTTCTTCACGAAAACGCTTAAACATTGACATAACCTTTGTTCCAGTGGTATTTGCGATCTGATCTCGAGCAAGCGCCGAAGCTTTATCAAGTGCATATTGCATATTTGACGAAGTGTCCATCGCTGACGCATAAATATAATCCTCATCATCAGGCGGATTAAGAAACCACTTGGGTCCTGTTGCTTTTCCGCCACATCCGATCAATAAAATAATGACAAACAACAACGCAAAAGCACAAATAAACCTTCTCATATTATCCTCCCTGATATTATTTTACCGGTATCCCTTGTATCGTATCCACCCAAAGCCTTAATACGTCTATGAAATTCCTCACTTCTCATGATTTCCAGCATTATGCTTATATTTGAAAGTGATAGGAACTCTTCTGGAATAGCGAGATCATAACGTTCCTCTGTTATTGGTATAAAGTCAAGATTCAAAGCCTTTGCAGATGCGTATATACCGAGTCCTACATCTGCTATATTAGTATCAACAGCAGAAGCAACTGCCATGTGGGTATATACCTCCCGATCATATCCTATTATATCATCTGTAATCAAGCCTAGTTTCTTTAATTCATAATCGAGAAGTATCCTTGTTCCTGAACCTCTCTGACGATTACAGAAAGCAATATCTTTGTTTACTAGATCAGACAAATTTTTTATGCCTTTTGGGTTTCCTTTTTTTACAATTAAGCCTTGTTGTCTATAAGTAAGGTTAAAAAGGATGATATTTTCATCAGGCAAGAGTCTTTTAATATATGGAATGTTGTATTCACTTGTATCTTCATCTAGCAAATGAATGCCTGCAATATGGGCTTCATGTCTTTTTAATGCTGTTAATCCACCAAGACTGCCAACATGCGCAGATGATATATTTATGTGGGGATATTTTGCCTTGATCTCATCTGCAAGTATATCAAGAGTAATGTCATGACTGCCAATAATAACTATTGAGTTCTTTATTTCATCAATTGTTTTCATTAACTCAATGTCAGCATGTTCATCAGGCATAAGCCCTTCTGTATTTGCAGATACCCGCATTATTCCATCTGCACGAACAAGCGAATTCAGAACGCTTGCACCTCTTGCTAATGGAATTATATTGAAATCTGAGTTTTTATCTTTTTGAGGCATTAATTTTACTCTAATAAATTCTTCATCACCGAGTTTTGACGTTATTTTCCTTGAGACCGATGCTTTGATCTTTTGTGGTATCGGGGTCGAGATATTAAGCATTTTGCATAATAAGGGCTTTAAGAAACACTCTCCTGCAACTGCCATTGATACTGGATAACCCGGCAAACCTAATATTGGTTTTTCATTTACTATACCCAAAGCGGTTGGTTTGCCCGGTGAAATAGAGATTCCATGCACCAGAAGTCTGCCTAGTTCCTCGATCGCTGGTGGTATGAAATCTTCACGACCCGCAGATGACCCTGCACTTGTTAAAACAATATCACATTCCTCAGAAGCCTCAAGTATTACAGATTTGATTTTTTCGTAATTATCTTCAATAATTGACCACCTTTTAGGACTTCCACCCCATTCAGTAACCATCGCAGAAAGCATGTATGAATTAGAGTCGATAATTTTTCCCTGTTCTGGTGACTCGCAAGGTTCTATAATTTCATCGCCGGTAGGAATTATGGCAACTATTGGTTTTTTCATTACTTTGGCTGATGTTATTCCACCAGAAAGCATCCCAGCTATATCAATTGGTCGTATCTTATGTCCCCTCGTCAATATTAGCTCAGTTGCGACAATATCTTCGCCTGCCATTCGGACATGCTCCCAAGGGATAGCTGGCGATGTTATTTCTATGGTTTCGCTGTCAATCTCAACAACGTTTTCTATCATAATGACAGCATTAAACTCTGCAGGTATAGGGTCGCCTGTATCAACAATTGTAAATTGCCCTTTGCCCAGCCTGACAGGTGATGCAGTAGATGCTTTGAATGTATCCTCTGCATTTACCGCAACGCCATCCATAGCAGAACAATGGTAATGTGGAGAAGATACCTTTGCAAATATTGGTTCTGCTGTTATTCTTCCAAGGGTGTCTTGAGTTATTAATATCTCTGTTTTGTCATATTTTTTCGTGATATGACCCAGAAATATCTGTTGTGCTTCCTCAAGGGATTGTTTTTTCAAATATCGTCTTCTTTGCAATTCTTACTCCTGTCTTTGATATGTCTATGTGCGGTTTGGGCAATAAGTCTTATATGTTCTGCATTTGTGCCACAACATCCACCGATAACATTAGCACCTGAATCTATCATATCAGGAACATGCTTTGCCATCTGTTCAGGTGTATGCGGGAAAACAGTTTTTCCATTGATGATTTCAGGCAAACCAGCGTTTGGTTCTGCAACCAGTAATTTTGCCCCTGCGGATTTCATCTGCCTCATTAGTGCAGGCATATCAGATGCAAAAGTGCTTCCACAATTAGAACCAACGACATCTGCTCCTGCAGATTGAAGCATCTCTACTACTTGTTGAGGTGAATTCCCCATAACTGTTCTAAAGCCATTTTTAACAGGATTAAAAGACATTGATGCGAAAATTGGCAAATCGCATAATCCCTTAATTGCTTTTATTGCCGATACTGCTTCATTGACATCTATCATCGTTTCTATGAAAAAAAAGTCCACTTTACCGTCAAGTAATCCCTTAGCTTGTTCTGAAAAAGATTTAATTATTTCAGATTCGGTTAATATGCCATAAGGCTCCATTAATTCGCCGGAAGGACCGATATTTCCAGCTACATATATACGTTTTGGAAACTTTGAAGCTATATCAACTGCGATCTCTGCAAGACCTTTGTTTATTGGTATAACTTCATTTCCAAGATTGTATTTATCCAGCTTGATCCTGCTTCCACCGAGAGTATTTGTAATAATAATATCAGCACCCGCTTCAATATAATCCTTATGAAGATTGCTTACAACATCGCTATTCTCAAGTCCCCATTTTTCTACCGATACATCAGGAGGACATCCAATAGATTGAAGCATGATGCCCATCGAACCATCACAGATTAATATTTCACCATCATTAAGTCTTTCTAATATTCCTTTATTCAATATTCCTTTATTCAAGTTTGCTACTCCTTTTCTATAAGATGATTTTTTATGATGCTATTTATATATCTCGCAATTAGTCCTGTAATAATTCCTGCGATTGTTGCAGAAATAATTAGAAGTGGTGAAAGGAATAATAGACTGGATATACTCAATTTAAGGACAATATAAGCAATAAAAAGTTGTGTTATATTATGAATTAATGCACCTATGACACTTATGCCGATAATACTAATTTTGGTATGTGAAACAATATATAAAGCACCCATAGCGATAGAACTGGTAAGAGCAGACGAAAAACTAAATACAAGCATCGGTAAACTTCCGAATATACTGGCAAGAAAAGCACGAACACATGAGACAGTAACAGCAGAACTCATACCATACATCTGCAAAGCTAAAAGCGTCATTATATTTGCCAGTCCCAGCTTAAGCCATGGAGCTATAGGCATTACAAATTGATTTTCAAGAATGCTCAAAACTGTGGCTAGTGAAATCAATAAAGAAAGTCTAGCCATCCTTTGAACATTCATAACTTATTACCTCGTAATTGCATCGATAGGATTTTTATGGCTATAAAGGCTAACTGTAACACGATTTGGCATACAAATAATCGTTTCATAAGGCTTTTCTATCCATCCATGATGGACACAAAGCTTTTTGTCGCATGGTGAATCTAATATCCTGACGCGATGGTCTTTAATTTCAATCTCTGTCTTTCCGATGAAGCCATCGATAAAAAAACGACTATTTTTGCTAAGAGCAGTCCTAAAAACTTCTTTGCCACTTACTTGCACTATCACAATATCAGCATTTTTGTTAAAAAACCTTATAAATATAAATCCAATAAATGCCAATAAGATGAAAAAAGAAATTAAAATCTTATCGCCCAAAGTGAACATTTGTTATGATTCTTGATGGGGATGAATTATTACTTTTAAAGCATTATCTAAGTGTTGGTGTAACAGCTCAAAAGCCCGGCTTATTTCCTCAATTGAAAATTTATGCGATATTAGGTCAGTAACATTTATTTTTCCAGAGGCGATTAATTTTATGGCTTGGGGAAAATCTTTGGGATTAAACCTTCTGACAAACTTAAGCGCAAGTCCTGCTCTACGAGCAATGATACTTTGTATAGGGATATAATCCTGATCAACTGGAATACCAACGATAATAATTGACCCTGCTGGCTTTGATATATTAGAGGCAATCTGGTAGGCTTCAAAATCGCCTGAAACTTCAAAAACTATATCCGCCCCCAAACCTTTGGTAACATCCATAATAGCCTCAATCGAATTGTCAGGGTTTGGATTAATTAGCACATCAGCACCGAATTTTTCTGCCATTTTAAGACGATAAACCAAAGGCTCTAAAACGCAGATCATTTTAGGAGAACCATATAATCTCAAAGCCTGAGTCAAAATAAGCCCAAGCGAACCTGCGCCTACTATTGCAATGATTTTATCATCAAAAGAACCTGATATTTTCTTAGCATCAGAGATTGCATTCAATACAACGCATACAGGTTCAACCATTGACGCACAATCAGGAGGAATTTCTGTTGGGATAGGATGAACATTCTTTGATGGAACTTTATAAAATTGCTGAAAGCCACCATTAACAGGGGGCAAACTCATAAATTGAAGGTTTCTACAAAGGTTGGACATGCCATTCATACACATATCACAAATTCCGCACCATATACTTGGATCAACTGCAACTCTCATTGATTTTTCAAAGTTTTGGCAACTACCGACATCCTCAATAATTCCACCCAATTCATGTCCTTGAATAATTTTTGTTCCTTGGGGGACATTTGGTATGCCGTGATACCAGTATTTAACTTCTGTTGCGCAGATACTAACATCCGTTGATTTTATCAATACCTCATCTGAGCTTAAAACGGGCATAGGAGTATCCTCGATCCTAATATCTTTTGGTCCATAAAGTATTGCAGATTTATTCAATTCGTTTTAGAACTCCTTCAATAATGTCATCTAAGTAATGACAAAAAAGATCAAAATAAATATAATATTTAGCTATAATAATACATTATATGAGAAATTTTTCAAGTATTTTTCATTTTGCTTTGTAAAAAACTTCTGTAATTAAGATAAAATTGCCAAAATAATGCTTATAGATATGCCAACATTTACAATTAATGTCTTTGCACACATATTATTGAGTTTCTTTTTATCTTTATATTCACCTTTATACATTTGGTAGCCAGTTATAATAGAAATCAATATGACAGGGGAAAAAATAAAAAGTGCTTTTGTTGGTGTGCCTTTCATAATGGCTATAAAATATGAAATACATATTCCAAAATTTATAATAGTATAAAGCTTACTCATCCTTTCTTGACCAAAACGCACAACAAGATTATTTTTGTTGGCTTTCTTATCGGCAAGATAATCAGGAAACTCATTGATCAAAATTACATTGAATATTGACAAAGCTAATGGAATAGATATTAAATGAATGATTATTGACATTTTGCCTGTCTGAAGATAATATGCTGTTGCAGGAGTAAGCCAACCATAGCAAAATCCGATAACCACTTCGCCGAATCCCCTATAAGCCCAGCGAATCGGTCTTGCAGAATAAGTCAATCCCAAAAACAGACCTAATACACCAAAAGGTATAGTTAATATGCCTGTTTTATATCGGAATTGAAGCAATAATCCGATAAATATTGTAGGTATTAGGCATAGAAAAGAGGCAAATAAAGCCTTCTTTCTTGGAATAGCACCTGATTGAAGTATCTGACTTCCACCAGAAAAATTGCTCTTGCCAAATTCTGCTGAAAACCTATCAACATCATAGTCAAAATACTCACTTGAATAATGTATTGTCAGCAAAATTAATTCTACAGCAAGAATAGCCAAACCAAATATTTGCCAGTCAAATTTGCCTGTAAAATATTGTGCAATAACACTACCTAATACAAACGGTAATAAGCCTGCAATATGAAATGGCAAACGGGCAAGAAGCATCCAATTTATTATGTTTCTTATCATTATATATTACTATTCTCTTTTATTATAGTTATTTAATTGAGGGTTTCATAAAAAGCATGTTCAAGACTGACTTGAACACAACAACATCGTATCATAAATTTGTCTCAGAACTCAATACAAAGTGTGTAATCTATGATACTACAAAAATCGTTGTTTGCCAGCTTGATATGTTGGTTGGAGACTGTAAGTCTTTAGCCAGAAATATCTGCCACAAATTATTTGGCAAAAAACCATATGCTATAATATTCTCAAAAGTATCAGCATAAAAAAGCTATACAAAACAAGAAAGACAAAGAAGGTAATGAGTTTGACAGAGTCAATCGCTGATTGAATGTTGAGGGCGGTCTAATTGATAGCTTATTTTGGACATAAAGCAATGAAGTGATATATTGAAGATAAATTAAATTTTGATTTGTTTCTATATTCACCTGAGCATAGTATATCTATCCCATCAAAAGCAATAGGGAAATTGACTAAAAATGACTATCCAACAATTTAGGACAGATAATTAGCTCGATACTATTCTTGACAGATAAAGATCAAATGATGTATACTAAATATTAATCTTTTATAACAATATTATTTTTAGAAAATAAATATTCTTTTTGTCAAACAAAAGAATCATAATCATAAATTATTAGATCTTGGCTATAAAGATTAGTCTTTATTTGTGTTAATTATCTAAGTTCTTTTTTGAACTAATTATGGAGGAGATTTGAATTATGACTACTCCTTACCAAACAACGAATATGTATCAGCCTACTACGACATATCAAACCACATCAAACTATCTGGCAACCACCCCACGAATACCACGTCTTGTTGTAGAATTATATGTTGATCCCGATTTTCAAGGACCGAAAGCTACAATTATTGATAATGTTCCATTTTTAGGTGATTTTGGTTTCTTAAAAAATGTATCATCTGCAAAAGTGTTTAGAGGTCCGGGATATGCAACTAGTCCAAATTATAAGGCTATATTACATGAATTAAGAGACTTTAAAGGAAGGCAACTGGTTCTTGGTCCCGGATATTATCCTAATTTGCATGATATAGCATACGATTTTGGAGATGTAACGTCGTCAATAAGTTTTGGGTTTGCCCTTGTAACAGCAGGTCCAGAATACGGAACAATACCTTTAATTGTAGAAGTATATAAAGATATTAATTTTAAAGGAACAAAGTCAATTGTTTTAAGAGATGTGAACCATACAGCACAAATCGGATTACATGATGCTATTTCTTCTATAAGGGTTCTCAGAGGACCAAATTTCCCAATAAATGGTTGCAGAGCAATTTTTTATGAACATATCGAATTTGAGGGACAGCAAATGGTTGTTCCACTTGGACCATTGGAATATCATAAGTCATTACCGAATCTCTATACTCAGCCACAATTCTTCGGGGCGATTATTTCATCAATAAAGATAGAATCATGGGTATCAGGTGGAACAGGCAGATTCAGAGATATAGTTTTCCTTGATGAATTTGATACACTGAAACCAATTTGGGAATGGATCGATCCAAGAGGGGATTGTCAGCGTCAGATTGGTCAATCCGCTGTAGGTGGAATTTTGCGAGAAAGAGGCGGATGGCTTGAGGTTCATGTTGGACCGAATCATGATCTCTGGTGGGGTCCGGATGGAAGAAGCGGAAATATGGACGCTCCTCGCATGGTTCAGCCAATATCTGGTGATTTTGCAGTCGAAATCAAAATGACATCTTCCGAGCAAAATAAAGAACATGGTGGAATATTGATATGGAAAGACCCAGATCACTATATAAGATTAGATAAGACATCTGCCTTACATGGATTTAGAGGTGATATAAGGTTCGAGACTCACGTAAACAGAAAATATTCAGCGATTGGGCGTGGCAAGCACAATTCTGTCGTAAATTATTTGCGTATTGAGCGTAATAGGCACGAATTCCAGGCCTTTTCAAGCCCTGATGGTCAAACATGGACAACATGCGGAAATGCTACTGTTGTTATGAATGATCCAGTATTGGTTGGAATGCACGCATTGTGTCCGGGCAATATACCACCTACTGTTACAAGATTTGATTATTTTAAGATAATGAGACCAGTAACTACAAGCACACTTGGTTTGCCATCTCAACTGCCAAATTATGGTATATCTGGTGCAAATACACAACCTAGATAATTTTTAGCTCATTATTAATTTTAGATATTCATAGGGGTTTTTCAGATGCCTATTGCACCAAGAATAATTGTAGAAGTATTTCGTGACCCTGGTTTTCGTGGGAAAAAGGTTACTATTCTTGATTCGGTCAGTGATACAACATTGATCGGGTGTAATGATATGATCTCGTCTATTAAAGTATATAGAGGTCCGGGATTTGATGCGGCGCCAAATTTCAAGGCAATCTTTTATGAGCATCCAAATTTTACAGGTAGAAGGATAGTTTTATCACCGGGTTTTTATCCGAATATACATGATATACCATATAGCTTTGGTGATATTATATCTTCAATACAGTTTATGCCTTCATTAGTTGGGACAGGTCCAGATTATGGCGTTGTGCCAATAATCGTTGAGCTATATCAAGATAAAGATCTTCAAGGGATAAAAGGCACAGTTCTTAAGGATGTAAGTGATATGAGAGATATTGGACTTGATAGAACTGTGTCTTCCATTAAAATCACCAGAGGACCTAATTTCCCACCAACAGGATGTAGAGTAATATTTTTTGAACAACCAAATTTCGAAGGCGCAAGTTTCACAATGGGGCTTGGTCGTCTCGAATTTCAAAAGTATATACTCGATTTACACACACATCCTCAAAGATTTGGCGATGTAATATCTTCTGTTAAGATTGCTCCTACTGGCATATTTAATGTTCTTGTTGTCGTAGGAGACACCCGCACAGTTGAACCCGCTATACTCGTTGGTTTTAGGGATATCGATGGCAACAGGTTTAATTTTAACACTGTTGTAATAAATCCTAACCCGGGTAATTATGGGAATCCCGATGGTGCAATTTCTCTTAACACATTAGATTTATCGGAATATGATATTATCTGGTTTACTTGGAATGCACCGGGGCATGATAAGCAATACTTTCTTGAGACATCTGAGGCAGCGATAAGGGATTTTGTTACTGCTGGTGGAACTGTATGGGCATCCGCAATGGATGATAATATCAATGAAAATGGCACTTGGCGTGGAAACTGGCTCCCAGTAGAGACACATCCTATAAAAGTTGTTGGTTCTGAAGATGCTAATGTTACTATTACACAAGCAGGTATTGCATCTGGATTGTTTTCGTATCCCAATAAAGTTGATCCAAACGTCCTTATAACTGATGATCATTGGGTTACTGATGATCCAATATACAGGGTGTTGGCAACTAGAAGGGCAGTTATAAAAGTTCTGGTGGTGGTTGGTGACAATCGCACAAGAGAACATGAAATATTGAGTAGTTTTACAATATTGGCTGGCAACAATTTTAGCTTTGATACAGTTACAGTTAATCCAAATATGGAAAATTTTGGACATGAAAAAATTACTAGACTGAGTTCCATTGATCTTACACAATATGACGTTATCTGGTTTACATGGAATTCTACAGGTCATGATAGAGAATATTTTATTGCCGATGCTGATGTATTAATAAAGAATTTCGTTGCGCGTGGCGGAGTTGTTTGGGCATCTGCAATGGATGATAATATATTAGAAGGTAGAGGCTGGCGTGGAACATGGATGCCAATAGAGATATATCCCGCAAGGGTAGCAAAATCAAAGGATAGTGGTATCCTTATAACCGCTTTTGGTAATACTTCTGGACTTTTTTCCACACCCAACAGGATAAATGTTGATTCTATTATAACAGATCAACATTGGATAACAAATGATAGGGCATATCAACGCTTTGCAATCAGAAGAGATAATAACGATTCGGTAGGAATACAATTGCGATGGGGAGCGGGTTTTTATGTTTCATTTGCAATAGATACCAGAGATGCAGAAAGGTCTGAATTAGCGAGACCTTTGTTACAAAATGCCTTGAATTATATTGCAAGTTTAGTTAAACTAAAAGGAGAATATGTTAGCTTTCAACTCAAATGGGGGAAAGGGCATTATGTTACATTTGCCCTTGACTCAAGAGACCCGGCTAGGGGACAGGTTGCTAAAACTCTTATACAAAACGCCTTATACTATTTAGCTGGTCTTGCTTGGCAGACATCTCCAAGACAATTACATGGTTTCCGAAGGGAAGTTATGACTCACAGTATGGAATATTGATTTGGCTTATAAGCTGATTGGCTTATAGGCGTATAAGCTCATAAGCCCATTTTAAGGGGGATAAAAGATGCGTCTTGTTGTTGCGATACTATCGTTAGCGGGACTCATAATACTCTCAATGGTAATAATTTTATTTACCAATATTGAGACAACTTTTTATATAATCTCGTCCCTAGTTATTGTTGTTCTTGGTATTTTCTTTGCTGTGGTATATAGATACCAAATGCCCAAAGCAGACCAAGCACTAGTCAGAACAGGTGGCAAAAGATATGTTGTCAGATTTCAGGGCGGTGGTGTTTGGGTAAATACAATATTTCACGAAACAAGACCAGTATCTCTTAATACAATGCGCATGGAAATAACACGTGTTGGCAAAGAGGAATCATTGATCACATCTGATTTTATGAGAGCTGATGTTACCGCTGTGTTCTATGTTAAAGTGCCACCAAGTGAAGATGATGTTATAAAAGCAGCACAAACACTCGGTCAAAAAACATTACCAGTTTCACAACAAAAATCATTATTCAGTATTGGAAGAAGAAAACAGAGACCGGGTGCTAAGGATGTTGAACAGGATATAATGCTTGAGAACATTAAAGCGCTTCTTGATGACAAAGTTGATGGTGCATTGAGAGCAGTCGCCGCTACGATGAAACTCGAAGAGCTTCAGAAAGAAAGAGGAAGATTTGCAGAAGAAGTAAAAGAAATAGTAATGCCCGATTTGAAAGAAAACGGTCTAAGCCTTGAAACTGTTACAATAACAATGCTTAACCAGACTCCAGTAGCGGATATGGACCCAAATAATAGATTTGATGCAATAGGTATAAAGGAAATCACTGCAATAATTAAAGAAGCAGCTGTCGAAAAAGAATCAAAGGTAAAAAAAGCTGATGTTGATATAACAAGAATCGGTGTCGAAGCTGCAAAAAAGAAATTTGTGCTTGAACAAGATAGATCATGGGCTGAAGCAGATATGCAGATGAAAATTTCAACATATTCGGCAGAAAAAGAAGCAGAAACCATAAAGATTCAATACGAACAGGAAGTTGTTGGGCAAAGAGCAGGAATTATAAAAGATCAGGAACTTCAAAAAGTTGAAATTAACAAAATAAAGGAAGTTGAGATTGCAAGAGCTGAGCAAGAGCAAAAAGTCGCTGAAAGAATGATCGAAAAGAATTTGGTTGTTGAAACTAAAAATATCGAAATGGGACAGAAAGTCGCTGAAAGGGAAATATTAAGAAACTTAGAGGTTGAGCTAAAAAGGATAGATCAGGAACAGAAAGTTGGCGTAAAGGACTTTGAGAAAGAACTTGCAATAAAGAAAGCTGAAATAGCAAAAGATGAAGGTCTTGGTGTTAGAGAAATTGAAAAGATGTTAGCTATCTCAATAAATAAGATAGGTCAAGAACAAAAGGTTCTTGAACGAGAAATTGAGAAAAATAAATTTGTGGAAATAGCATCAATTGAGATGAGTCAGAAAGTTGCCGAACGAGAAATTGAGAGAAATCTTGAAATTCAGAAAGTGCAATATAAAGCACAGATAGGTATCAAAGAAGCGGAAGTTAATTCTCTTAAAGTGCAATATGTGTTAGAAAGAGATAGAGTTTTTGCAGAAGCAGACAAGGAAAAAGCTATTCAAGCTTATTCAGCTACACGCAAGGCAGAGGGTGTAAAGATACAATATGAGCAGGAGGCGATAGCAGAGACAGCCCGAATCAGTAAAGACCAGACGATACAGGTTAGGGATATAGAGAAGTCCAGACAGATAGAGATAGCGAACATAGAGAAACAGCAGAAGGTTCAGGAGCGGGATATAGAGAAGAACCTTATGATTCAGAGGGCGACCTACAATGCCCAGTTAGG
>Ga0067045_1028468_pt1 | contig 32875 bp, 27 predicted proteins | sample TerdegcTABiofilm_FD_59184 | JGI IMG/M metagenome (GOLD analysis project Ga0067045, IMG submission 59184) | Combined Assembly of (Gp0054472, Gp0054536) Wastewater bioreactor microbial communities from Singapore -Terephthalate degrading...
CCCCGCCGATGACCGCCACCTCGGTGATGTTGCAGCGCAGAAGGTACGTCAGGTACTTCTTGATGTTGTCGTAGATCCAGCGTCCGAGCTCGATGGCCGTGACGATGGAGGCGAAGTTGTCGTCGGTGAGCACCATGTCCGCAGCCTCCTTGGCCACCTCGGTGCCGCTTATGCCCATGGCCACCCCGATGTCCGCGTGCTTCAGGGCCGGGGCGTCGTTGACCCCGTCGCCGGTCATGGCCACCACCTCGCCCCGGGCCTTCCAGGCCTTGACGATCTTGAGCTTGTCCAGAGGCGAGACCCGGGCGTACACCGAAACCCGGGACACCTTGTCCGCAAATTCGGCGTCGGGCATGGCCGTCAGTTCCTCGCCGGACAGGGTCAGGTCCCCCTCCCGGTGGATGCCGATCTCCCGGGCCACGGCCACGGCCGTAAGCTTGTGGTCCCCGGTGATCATCACCGGCCTGATCCCCACCCGCCGGCACACGGCCACGGCCTCGGCGGCCTCGGCCCGGGGCGGGTCCATCATGCCTGCCAGCCCCAGAAAGACCATGTCCCGTTCCAGGCCATCCTCCGTGGCCGACGCGGCATCGGTCACGGGGATACGGGCCACGGCCAGGACCCGCAGGGCGGCGTTGGCCATGGTTTCGTTTTCGGCCAGGACGCGCGCGCGGTCCGCGTCGGTCAGGGGCCTTTCGGCGTCGCCGTCCAGGATTGAGGCGCACCGGGCCAGGACCGTTTCCGGCGCGCCCTTCATGAAGGCCATGCGCCGGCCGTCGGGCATCCGGTGGATGGTGGTCATGCGCTTGCGTTCCGAGGAAAAGGGGAACTCCTCCTCGCGGGCGCATTCCATGCGGGTCTGGGCCTTGGCCACCCCGGCCTTCATGGCCGCGACCACCAGGGCGGCCTCGGTGGGATCGCCCTTGACCGTCCAGCGGTCCTCGACCTCCTGCACGTCGGCGTCGTTGCACAAAAGGCCGGCCATGAGCAGAGGCTCCAGGGCCGGCGGCCGGGAAGGCCCATGGCCCACCTCGCCCACGGGCGCGTAGCCCGCCCCGGTCACCTCCAGCGAACGGTCCCAGACGAAAAGCCGGCGCACGGTCATCTCCCCCCTGGTCAGGGTCCCGGTCTTGTCCGAGCAGATGACCGTGGTGCAGCCCAGGGTCTCCACGGCCGGCATCTTGCGCACCAGGGCGTGGCGTTTGGCCATCTGGCGCATGCCGATGGCCAGGGCTCCGGTGACGATGGCCGCCAGGGCCTCGGGCACCGCGGCCACGGCCAACGCGATGGCGAACATGACCACCTCGATGGCGAAGGCCACATCGAGCTTGCCCGCGAGGTGTTCCCTGACCATGCTCACCCCGGCCACCGCGACGCAGATGCCAAGGGCGATGAGCCCCAGCCAGCGGCCGATCTCCTCGGTGCGTTTTTCCAGGGGAGTCTTTTCGGTTTCGACCGCGGCCACCTCCTTTGCGATCCGGCCGAAGGCGGTCTCCATGCCCGTGGCGGTGACCACGGCCTTGCCCCGGCCGTAGGTCACTGTGGCCCCGGTGAAGACCATGTTTTTCATGTCGCCCGTGGGGATGTCCTCACCGAGGGCGTCCGTGTGCTTGCCCACCGGCACGGATTCCCCGGTGAGCGGGGCCTCGTCGCAGCGCAGGGAATGGGATTCGAAGACCCGGCCGTCGGCCGGGATGCGGTCCCCTGCCTCCAGGAGCAGGATGTCCCCGGGCACGATGGACCGGGAGGGGGTCTCCTCCTCGCGGCCGTCGCGCAACAGGGTCATGGTCGGGGAGAGCATCTTCTTGAGCGCCGCCAGGGCCTGTTCGGCGCGGTATTCCTGCACGAACCCCAGGATGGCGCAAAAGATCACGATGACCAGGATGATGGCCGCGTCCACCACCTCGCCGACCAGGGCCGAGAGGGCCACGGCCCCGAGCAGGATGACGATCAGAAGGTTCTTGAACTGGCCCAGAAACATGGCCAGGGCCGAGGCCCGCTCCTCGTGGACCAGCTCGTTGGCCCCGTATGTTTCCAGGCGTCGGACGGCCTCGGCGGCGGAAAGGCCGGTTGCGGGACTGACCTCGAGCCGGGCCAGGGCCGCGTCGGCCGTCAGGGTGTGCCAGGGGGTTCCGGACATGGTTCGCTCCTTTTCATGCCGGGTGGGCGAGGGGCGGAGACGTGGCGCGATACGGAAACGTCATAGCCCTGAGAGCCATGCTCCGGCCGGGCGATTCCGCCCGGCCGGAGGACAAGGGGTTTACATGGCGGGCGGCGGGAAGAAGACGCCGCTGAAGATGCAATACGCCAGGAGCAGTGTCCAGATGATGTTCACGCCCTGGGCGATGACGAAGGCCAGGGCCGGACGGCCGCCGCCCAGCTTGGCCAGGTCGGTGAACCGGGTTTCCAGGCCGATGCAGGTGAAGGCCAGGGCGAACCACCAGGTGCGCAGGCCGGTCAAAAGGCCCTTCGTGGCGCCGACCAGCGCGGGCGACAGCAGGAAGGAGAAGACCACCGAGGAGATCATGAACCCCAGCACGAACTTGGGGAAGCGTTCCCATATTTCGCCCACGCCGGGCCGGGGCGCGCCGGGGGTCGCCGCGCATTTCTTGCAGGTCCACCAGATGGCCAACGCGAAGGCCGCGAAGCCGATGAACACGTTCTGGGCCATCTTCACGATGACCCCGATCTTCATGGCCGTCTCGCTGACCAAGGCTCCGGCGGCCACCACCGATCCCGAGGTGTCCAGGGTGCCGCCCATCCAGGCCCCGGCCACCAGTTCGTTCATGCCCACGGACTTGGCGATGATGGGCTGGAGCACCAGCATGGGCACCGCGCAAATGAGCACCATGGAGGTCACGTAGGACAGCTTCTTGGGATCGCCCTTGATGGCCCCGGAGGTGGCGATGGCCGCGGACACGCCGCAAATGGACACGGCGCTGGAGAGAAGCGCCGCGAAGTCCTCGTCGATGCCCATTTTCCGGCACAGCCAGTAGCAGAAGTACCAGACCACGGAAATGACCAGGAAGGCCTGGACGATGCCGTACACCCCGGCCTGGAGGATCTCGCCGAAGAGGATCCCCGCGCCCAGGATCACCAAGCCGATCTTGATGTAGAATTCGGTCTGCACCGCCGGCTTGAGCCAGTCCGGAACCCCCAGGACGTTGCTGACGAACAGGCCCATGAACAGGCACCACAGCACGTACTCCAGGCCGTATTCGTTGATGGTGAAGTTTCCCGCAAGGAACAGGGATATCCAGGCGATGATGAACACCACCGGGAAGCCGGAGATGAATTTCCCCGGCGACTGTCCCAGAATACCCAGGCCGATCAGGGCCAGGATGCCGATGCCGACGAGGATGATCAGGGAATGGAGGAAATTGGATGCGGCAAAGACCTTTCCGGGCAGGGCGGAGGCGTTGGATTTGAGAGTTTTGGCGGTTTCCCCGGCCTTTTTCTTCAGGCCCGGGTCCTTGGCATTTTTGGCGGCCTCCTCAAGAACCTTGGCCGCCTCGCCGATGGCCTTGCGATCCTTGCCGGCCAGGGCGGTCTTCAACGCGCCCAGGGACGTCTGAACGTCCGCTTCGCCCTTTTCCGCGGCCGTGGCCGCGAGTTTGTCCACCGCCGGCGTCGTCTTTTCGGCCAGACCGGCGAATTCGGTTTCAGTTGTCCATTTGAATGTCGGCAGGGTTGGCTTGACCCCGATCAGCACCAGAACGATGATGAGAAATCCGAACCATACCGCCAACCAATCCTCAGTTTTCCAGAGTTTCGAAAGGCCGGTTACTTCTTGACCCATACCGAAAACCTCCAGGTGTTAAGGACGTTGGATTCCTGAAATCGGTTTTTTCACCTTCCCCTGAGTCTCAAATCGCCTGTTCCCTCCTTGTTGGGCGTCTGCGGCGCGCATCCGGCGTGGCCGGCCGGCCCTCCAGACGGCGGCCTTTTCCCGGGCAAGCGTCTGTGCCGGCGACCGGGCGCGTCACCCGTCGTCGGCAGTGACTGATATCTTAAGGCGAGTCTTATAGTAGGTTTTTATTTTACGTCAATGTTTTGCGCGCTATTTCACCCAGCATGGGGAAAAAGGAATTCACGAAGCCGATATTTCTTGGGCGGTGGTCCGGCGGGGCGGAAAAAGAAGCGGCCGCATACCCCTAGGCATCGGCAACAGCGGCGGGGGCGGGGCGGCGGGGCAAAAAAGTCTGTCGCGGGGGCCGGCCAACCCGTTCCCGGGCCGCGGGCGGCCCCACGGCCGAAGGAGCCCCTTCCCCGACCGGCGTTCGGAAACCTGGACCGTCACTCCAGGCCGAGCTGGGCCAGCAGGTCGTCGACGTTGGCCTGGTCGGCCCCGGCCTGGGGGCCTTTGAGTTCCGAGACCTTTTTTTGGGCCTCGACCTCGATCTCCTCGAGGTTCTTCTCGGGGGTTTCCTCGCGGGCCTTGATCTTGATTCCGGTGGACAGGTAGAGATCCAGGACGATCTGTTCCACCTTTTTGATGGCCTCGATGATGCGCTTGATACGCTGGCCGGTCAGATCCTGGAAGCTTAAGCTGGTCATGATGCTGATCAGGTCCTGGTTGAGCAGGTCGCTCTGGTCGCGCAGTTGCTGGAGCTGCTCCTTGCTGACGCCGCCGCTTTTTAGGCTGTGCAGGATCTGGTTGGAAGTGGCCTGGAGGTCGAGGTGCTTTTCCACGATGTCCATGATCTCGGTGGTGGCCTGCTCGGTGGTACGCAGTATCTGGTCGAGCTGGTCGGCGGCCTCGTGGAAGAGCTTGTCGGCCTGGCGCGAATCCGTGACCTGGGCCTGGTCGGCGCCGGATTTGGCCGCCGCGTTGATCTCTTTGTAGATTTCCTGGAGCCCCGAACGCATCTCTTCACTGAGGCGGCGGTAGAATTCGCTTTCCACGAGGGACCGGGACAGGCTTTTGGTGATCTCCTGCTCAATGGTCCTGGTGATGCCGTCCCGCAGGTTGTCCACCACCTCGGCGATGACCCGCTCCATAAGCTGGTCGATGAAGTCCGTTTCCTTGATCATGGTTCGATGCTCCGGTTAGGACCATTTTTTTTCGCGCAGTTCATCCCGCTGGCTCTGAAAGACGAATTGGACGATGGTTTCCAGGTCGCGCTCACGGATGCGGGTGAAGTCCAACGCGTACAGTGTCCTGCCCTGGTCGGGTTCGGCGCGGATGACCCTGCCGATGGCCCCGGCCATGCGCAACGGGAACTGGGAAAGCATGAGCACCACCTCAAGATCGCATTCCATGGGGAGCTCTTCGGATGCGAAAAAGCGCAGTCCCGCACCGCTGATTTCCATGACGTCCAGGGTGACGGGGAAGTCGGCGGCCATCTGGTCCCGTCCGAGAATGCCGAGAAGCATGTCCAGCTTGGCGTTGATGCTGGAAAGCAGGGTGTAGAGTCCTTCGGGAATCGAGGCGTCCCGGGCGTCGAAAGCCCCGGGGCCGCAGACTCCCGGCAGGGGGGCCTCCCGGAAGATGGGCTGCTCGCTCTCCATGTTCAGTTTCCGGGCATAGCCGCCGATACGTGTGGGAATGCGCAAAAACGTACGTTTTTCGTTGTCTTGCATGGCCGTGCCTCGCGTGCGGTGTGGACGCGTTTTCGCATTCGGGCGCGATCATGCGCCCCACCGCGAAAGCGGCGTCAGATGTGGCCGTTTTCCGGGAACACTTCCATGGCCTTGACCGGACAGACGGTGGTGCACAATCCGCAGGCCGAGCACCTGTCCGCATCGAAGACCACGAGACGGGTCGTGGTGTCCATGGTCAGAGCCCTGGTGGGACACAGGGCCGTGCACATGCCGCAATGGATACAGCTCTGCTCGTCGCGGGATATCTTCTGGGTGATGGGGTAGACGCGGATGTCGTGTTCCTTGAGGTATTCCATGCCCTGTGCGAAGGCCTGGGGATCCCCGGATATCTCGATGGTCATCTGGCCTTCCTGGCGCGGGGTGATCTGGGCCTTGAGGATGTTGAAGCACAGATCGTAGAGCCGGGCCAGATTGCAGACCACAGGCTTGTTGGAGACATCCGGCGGGAAGGTCAGGTAGACGATTTTTTTGTATGTCTGGTCGCTTTCCATGTCGTGGGCGTTCCTTGTGCGCGGGGATTGGCCGGGCGTGCGGCTACTTGGGCATCATGGACTTGGCGCGCTGGGCGAATGGGGACGTGGGGAACTTGGTGATGACCTCCTGGAAGGAGAGCTTGGCCGCGTTCTTGTTCCCGAGCTTGAGGAAGGCCGCCCCGCGTTTGAACAGCGCATCGGGATATTTCGTGCTTTTGGGATATTTGTCGATGACCTCCTGGTAGGACAGGACGGCGTTGGCGAAATCCCCGAGTTGGAAGTTGCATTCGCCCATCCAGAAATAGGTGTTCGGGACAAGCGGGTTCTTGCCGAAATTCTTGGTGAATTCCGACCACATGGACAGGGCCTCGCGATACTGGCGGTTGTTGAAGGCCTGCAGCGCGTTGGTGTACAGGGCGTCGGCCGGATCCTTCGGCGGCGAGAGCACCGGGGCCCCCGCGACCGGAACCTGGGCCTGGGCATATGGCGCGGCGGCGACAGACCTGGCGGTGCGGGACGGGGTGTCCTCGTAGTCCTCGTCGCCCTGTTCCACGCCGTAGCTGGTCGTGCCCGGGGCGGCGTAGCCCTGGGCCGGGGGCGTGGGGGCGGTCTGGGCGGAGTAGGGCAGGGCCGGGGCCCCGGTCATGGCCGCCGGGCCGGAGGCCGTGGGCGTTGTCGCGGCCACGGGCGGCGCGCCCTCGATGTCCACGGCCAGTTGGGAGGCCATCTGGGTCACCTGCGACTCCAGCCGGGCCACCCGCCCCGTCAGCTCGGCCCCGGCGGCCGATTCGCGGGACTTGGCCTGGACGCTCAACTCTTCCACCTGGGCGTTTAAGCGGCGCATCTCGGATTTGAGATTCTGCACCTCGGCCCACAGGTCGGCCGGGGTATCCAGGGGGGCCGGTTGGGCCGGGTCGGGTTTCTTCCCGGCGCACGCGCCAAGGGACAGAAACAGGGTCAGGGCGGCGATCGTCGCGGCCAGACGGAATCCATTCGCTTTCATAACGGTTTCTTCCCTCTTTTCCTGCCAAAAACAAGATAGGCCAGACCGCCGAGCACCGGAACGAACACGGCCGCCCCGAGCCAGGCCATTTTCTCGGCCGGTGTGGGGAAGTCGCGCCGGAAACAGTGCCAGATGGCCCACAGATTCGGGATGGCGGGCAAAAAAATCAGGATGGAGAAAAGCGCCATCCGCCCCGCCGACATGTCGGGAAGGGGAGCCCAGATCATGGTCGCCTCGCGGCCGGAAACGGATGGACACTTCGGGTCATGCGCATTGTTCCCTTGACGATGTCCGGGGTGGTCGATGAAAATACCAATTTGCCGCCTCCCGACCTTGCGGGTTCATGCCGGGGCATGTCGCCCGCAGAGCGGCGCGTGCGGTGATATGTACCCGGTGACCGGGCGCAAGGCAAATCCCGGAGATCACTTTTCGTCCGAAGGCGCCTTGCGGGCGCGCAGAAACGCCGCGATCAGCCCCACCGAACCCAGGCTTATGGCGATGTCGGCCACGTTGAAGGCCGGCCAGTGCAGGGTGCCCCAGTAGAAATCCAGGAAATCCACGACCTCGCCGAAACGGATGCGGTCGATGAGATTGCCCGCCGCGCCGCCCAGGATGAGCCCCAGGGCCGCGACGAGCAGGATGTCCTTTTCCGGCGCGGCCCGCAACAGGTGCAGGATGAGCACCACGGCCAGGGCCGTGCTGGCGAAAAACAGGTACGTCTGCCAGGTGATGTCCGAGCGGTTTAAAAAGCCGAACGCCGCGCCCTTGTTTAACACATGCACGATGTTGAAAAAACCCGGAATGACCGGATGGGTGGTGTAGAGCACGATGTTGGCCAATATCCAGGCCTTGGCGGCCTGGTCCAGGGCGACAACGATCAGGGTGATCAGGCCGGCCAGCTTGTAGCTTCGTTTCATGCGGCGTCCTTCAGGGATCAGCAGGGGGTTCCGGATTCGCGCAGGACCCGGGTGCACCGGGGGCATATCTCCGGATGTTCCGGGTCGGTTCCCAGTTCCTCGCTGACCACCCAGCACCGGGCGCACTTGCCACCGGGGGCCTTGGCCACGCCGATGCGCAGTCCGGGGATGTCCTGGGAGGCGAAGGCCTCCGCCGGGGCCGCGTCCGCTTTGGCCAGGACCACCGAGGAGACGATGCACAGCTCGCGCAGGTCGATGTCCGAGAGGTCCCCGAGTTCGGCGGCCAGGGCGTCGGGGAGATACAGGGTCACCCGGGTCTCCAGGGAATGGCCCACCTCGCCGGCCTTGCGCCTGGGCTCAATGGCCTTGGTGACCTCGGCCCGCAGGGCCGCGATCCGCTCGAACCGGGCGCGCGCGGTTTCCGGCAGAAGCCAGGGCCCGGGGTCCGGCGCATCGCACAGAAACACAGTGTCCGCGTCGCCGCGAAGATCCTTCGGGGTGTGGCTGAAGACCTCCTCGGCGGTGAACGACAGGATCGGGGCCATGTCCCGCATGAGCACGAGCAGAATTCTCCACAGGGCGGTCTGGGCCGAGCGCCGCTCCGGGCTTTTCGCCCCGGAGACGTAAAGCCGGTCCTTGATGATGTCCAGGTAGAAGGCGCTTAGGTCCGTGACGCACAGGTTGTGCAGGCCGTGGAAGACCTTGTGGAACTCGAAGCGCTCGTAGGCCTGGGCCATTTTTTCGTGTTCCCGGTACATCGTGTCCAGGGCGAACCGGTCAAGGGGCAACATGTCGTCCGGGGACACGGCGTCGGCCGGGGTGAATCCGCCCAGGTTGCCCAGGATGTACCGGCAGGTGTTGCGGATGCGGCGGTAGGCCTCGACAAGGCGGGTGACGATCTCGTCGGAGATGCGGATGTCGTCGCGGTAGTCCACGGCCGAGGTCCAGATGCGCAGGATCTCCGCGCCGTGTTTGTCGATGATCTCCTGGGGTGAGATGACGTTGCCCACGGACTTGGACATCTTGCGGCCCTCGCCGTCCACCACGTAGCCGTGGGTCAGGACGGAGCGGTAAGGCGCGACCCCCCTGGCCCCGATGGAGGCCAGAAGCGAGCTGTGGAACCAGCCCCGGTGCTGGTCCGAGCCCTCCAGGTACATGTCCGCCGGGAAGCGGCATTCGGGCCGCTTCTCGACCACGGCGGCGAAACTCGTGCCCGAGTCGAACCACACGTCCAGGATGTCGTCCTCCTTGACCCAGTGGGTGCCGCCGCAGTGGGGGCAGGCCAGGCCCTTGGGCGCGATCTCCTCCATGGGGGCCTCGAACCAGTAGTCGCAGCCGCGCGGATGGGCGGCGAATCGTTCGGCGATGTCCTTCATCCAGGCCGGATCGTTGTAGGCCGCGTCGCAGGAGGCGCACAAAAGGGCGATGATCGGCACGCCCCAGTTGCGCTGCCGGGAGATGCACCAGTCCGGCCGGCCGGAGATCATGTTGTGGATGCGCTCCCTGCCCCAGGCCGGAATCCACTCCACGTCGTTTTCGATGGCCGCAAGGGCGCGTTTGCGCAGGTCGTTTTTCTCCATGGACACGAACCACTGGGTGGTGGCCCGGAAGATGACCGGCTTTTTGCAGCGCCAGCAGTGGGGATAGGAGTGGGAGATGCTCCCCTGGGCCAGAAGATGCCCGACCTCTTTCAGTTTTTCGATGACCAGGGGATTGGCCTCGAAGACGTTTTTTCCCCGGAAGAAGTCCACGGAGTCGAGGAAGCGGCCCTCGTCGTCCATGGGCGAGAGGATCTCCAGTCCGTAGCGCAGGCCCACGTCGTAGTCCTCCCGGCCATGCCCGGGCGCGGTATGCACCAGCCCGGTGCCGGCCTCCAGGGTGACGTGGTCCCCGAGCACCAGGGGCGAGGGGCGGTCGTAAAAGGGGTGGCGGGCCACGAGGCCCTCGAGCCTTGCGCCCGTGGTCTCGGAGAGGACCTCGAAGGTGTCCCAGCCGAAGCGTGCGGCCAGCCCGGGCAGGAGTTCCTTGGCCAGGACGTAGCGGCCGCCCGCCGCCGCGACCAGCACATACTCGAGATCCGGATGCGCGGCCACGGCCATGTTGTCCGGCAGGGTCCAGGGGGTGGTGGTCCAGATGACCGCGTAGGTGCTTGCCGGGTCGGCCCCGGGCAGGACCCGGGCGGCCTTTTCGTCGGTCAGGGGGAAGCGCACGAAGATGGAGGGCGATTTCTCGTCGGCGTATTCCACCTCGGCCTCGGCCAGGGCGGTCTTGCAGGAGACGCACCAGTGGATGGGCTTCTTGCCGCGCGTGACCGAGCCCTTTTCCACGAATTCGCACAGGATGCCGGCCGTGGCCGACTCGTAGGCCGGGTCGAGCGTCAGGTACGGATCGTCCCACTCCCCGAACACGCCCAGGCGCTTGAACTCGTCGCGCTGGATGTCCACGAACTTCATGGCGTATTCCCGGCACAGCCTGCGGATGACCACGGCCGGGAGGTCGGTTTTTTTCTTTTCCTTGAGCTGCTGCTCCACCTTGTGCTCGATGGGCAGGCCGTGGCAGTCCCAGCCAGGCACGTAGGGGGCCTCGTATCCGGCCATGTGCCGGGATTTGACGATGATGTCCTTGAGAATCTTGTTTAAGGCGTGGCCCATGTGCAGGCGCCCGTTGGCGTAGGGCGGTCCGTCGTGCAGCACGTAGCGGGGCTTGCCCCGGCGGGCGGCGACCATTTTCTCGTAGATGGCGTTTTTGGCCCAGAAGGCGAGGGTTTCCGGTTCCTTCTGCCTGAGGTTGGCCTTCATGGGGAAGGAGGTTTCCGGAAGGTTCAGGGTTTTTTTGTAGTCGCTCATGGCTTCACCTTGGGAGGTTTCGAAAACCGCGCGTCGCACGCGGGAAACCGGTTACATGGATGAAGCCGCAGGGGAAGTCAAGGAAGGGGAAGGGAGGTCTCCTCTTTCCCGTCCGCCGACGAAATCCCGCCTGCCAGGCCGCCCGGCCCGGCCTGAAAGCGGCGTTGCCGGGCCGCCAGGTGCCCGAAAAGCCACACGCACCGCTCGAAAAGCCCCGTGACCCGCAAAAGCCGCCACTGGTCGTCCGGCGGCAGGGCCTCGCGTCCGGACAGATACTGGCCGCGAAGCCGCTCCATGACCGGACCCCGGTCCCTGACCAGGGAGAGGAACACCTCCCAGGCGTCGTCGTCGCCGTGGGCGAACACCTCGGCGGCGTTGTGGAGCAGGGCGTCCAGGGCCTCCAGGAACACCCCCCGCAGGCGGTTGAAATCCTCCGAGGTCCCCGGGGCGTCAAGCTCGGCCACGATCCGGGACAGGCCGTCGGTCAGGAAACGAAGCGCCCCCTGGATGTCCTGGAGCAGGGCCACGGCGTTGGCGTTGCCTCCGGTGTTTTCCCGGCTGACCATCTCCAGCAGGCATCCGTCGATCTGGACCAGAAGACCGTCCACGTTCCGGGCCAGCTCCCGGGTGTCGCAACGCGCGCATTTCTCCACGGCGGTCCGCAGGGAGGCGGTAAATCCGGGCAGATGCCCCACCAGACGGGTCTGTTCCTTGTTGATGAGCGCAAGCCCCGTTTCGGGCGAGACCCCAGCCAGTTCCCTGGCATAGGCCAGGGCCTCCAGGCTGTCCGGCTCTTCGGGGCACAGCCGGGTCAGCAGGCGGTCGTACGCGGTGTTGCCAAGAACCAGAAGGATGGCCGTCAGGGTGTCGAAGGCGATGTTGATGGCCGTGATGCGTGTGGGCAGATCCGGAAAGATCGACCGGGCCGGGGTCAGAAGCAGCGGCAGGCCCAGGTAGTGCTCCAGGAAAAACGGGGGCAGGAAGATGCAAAGCCCCGCCACGTTGAAAAGCACCTGGCCCATGACCAGGCGCTTGCGCGGCCCCTTGAAGCGGAAGGCGTAGAAGCGGCTTAAAAGGCTCGAGCCGAAAAGACTGCCGAAGATGACCGCCAGCGCGTCGTCGCCGTCCATGACCCCGGAGGCGGCCAGGGTGATGGACAGGATGGAGACCCCGGCCGAGGTCTGGAGCGCCAGGCAGGCGGCCGTTCCGATCAGCAGATAGACCGGCAGGGGCAGTCCCTGGGTGGCCACGATCCGCCGGAACCAGTCGGCCTCGGCCAGGGGCGCGCAGCTTGTGCGCACGATGCCCAGCCCGAAAAGGATCAACCCCACGCCGAAGAGGATGGTGGCCGCATGCTGCAGCCGCGCCGGTCTCTCGAAGGCGATGGCCAGCCCCGATCCCCCGAGCAGCAAAAGGGCCAGGACCCGGATGTCGATGATGGCCATGAGCACCAGGAAGGAGGACCCGATGTTCGATCCGGCCATGACCGGCAGGGCCCGGGGCACGCTGATGGCCCCGGCCCCGACCAGACTGGCCAGGAGCAGGGCGATGGCCGAGGTGGATTGGAAGGCCAGTCCGGCCGCGGCTCCGGCCGTGACGCCGGAAAACCGGGTTTTCGTCCAACGCAGGAGCAGGTCGCGGAGCCGGCGGCCGGCCAGGGAACGCACGCCGTTGCCGGTGAAGGTCAGGCCCATGAAAAAAAGGCCCATTCCGCCCAGAAAGCCCGCGACAAGCTCAAGCATGGCGATCCTCCCGAACAGGTGGGGGTTCGTGTCCAGGCCCGGCGGGCATGGGCCGGGCCTTGCGGTGAGTAGAAGGTTCGGACGGACCCGTCAAGCGCCTCCCGGCGGCTCCGTCCATGGTTCCGGAAGGGACCGCCGGGGCCGCCTCCCGTTCCACCCTGAAGACGAACCGGCCGCCCGGCCGCCGGAAAGATTCCCTTTTTCGGGGCGGCGCCAAAGCGCTTGCCCGCAGGGGAGGAATCGCTTATTGCCTAGCCCGTCGCACGCGATTTTTCCGACCTTCTAACCCCCCTTCCGCCATGCCCAAACGCACGGACATAAAGAAAATCATGATCATCGGCTCCGGGCCGATCATCATCGGCCAGGCCTGCGAGTTCGACTATTCCGGGTCCCAGGCCACCAAGGCCCTCAAGGAGGAGGGCTACGAGGTGGTCCTGGTCAACTCCAATCCGGCCACCATCATGACCGATCCGGAACTGGCCGACCGCACCTACATCGAGCCCATCGAGCCGAAGACCGTGGCCAGGATCATCGAACGCGAGCGTCCCGACGCCCTGTTGCCCACCCTTGGTGGCCAGACCGGCCTGAATGTCGCCGTGGCCCTGGCCGAGTCCGGGGTTCTGGAGCTTTTCGGGGTGGAACTGATCGGCGCGTCGCTTGAGGTCATCAAGAAGGCCGAGTCCCGGGAGCTTTTCTGTCAGGCCATGGACAACATCGGGCTTACGATCCCCAAAAGCGGCATCTGCCGCAACCTGGAGGACGTGCGCGAGTGGGGGGGGAAGATCCCCTTCCCGATCATTGTGCGCCCGGCCTTCACCCTTGGCGGCACCGGCGGCGGCGTGGCCTACAACATGGAGGACCTGGAGGCCATCGCCGGACGCGGCCTGGCCGCGAGCATGAAAAGCGAGGTCATGCTCGAGGAGTCCATCCTGGGCTGGAAGGAATTCGAACTCGAGGTCATGCGCGACAAGAACAACAACTGCGTGATCATCTGTTCCATCGAGAACGTCGATCCCATGGGCGTGCACACCGGCGACTCCATCACCGTGGCCCCGGCCCAGACCTTGACCGACGACGAATACCAGCGCATGCGCGACGCGGCCATCGCCATCATGGGCGAGATCGGGGTGGAGACCGGCGGGTCCAACGTCCAGTTCGCCATCAATCCCCGAAACGGGGACATGGTGGTCATCGAGATGAACCCCCGGGTGTCCCGGTCCTCGGCCCTGGCCTCCAAGGCCACGGGATTCCCCATCGCCAAGATCGCGGCCAAGCTGGCCGTGGGCTACACCCTGGACGAGATTCCCAACGACATCACCCGGGAGACCATGGCCTCCTTCGAGCCCACCATCGACTACTGCGTGGTCAAGATCCCCCGGTTCACCTTCGAGAAGTTCCCCGGCTCCGAGGATTTCCTGACCACGTCCATGAAAAGCGTGGGCGAGGCCATGAGCATCGGCCGGACCTTCAAGGAGGCCCTGCAGAAGGGTCTGCGGTCCCTGGAGACGGGGATGCCGGGGTTGGGCAAGCTTTTCAACAAGTGCTTCCGCGACCGGGAGATGCTTTTATCCAGTCTCAGAAAGCCCCATTCAACCAGGATTTTCGACGTCCGCCACGCCATGCTCTGCGGCATCAGCCTGGAGGAAATTTTCGACGCCACCTGGATCGATCCCTGGTTTCTGCGCCAGATCAAGGAGATCGTGGATATGGAGGGCGTGCTCCGCGAGTTTCCCCGGGAACATCTGGACGCGGCCGACGAGGCCTGCCGGGAGATGCTGGAGGCGGCCAAGAAATTCGGCTTTTCCGATCCCCAACTCGCGGCCCTGTGGGGCATGACCCCGCTCGAGATCCGCGCCCTGCGCCAGCGCCTGGGCATTCGGCCCACGTATTATCTGGTCGACACCTGCGCCGCGGAGTTCGAGGCCTACACCCCGTACTACTATTCCACCTACGAGTCCGGCCGGGAACTGACCGTCTCGGACAAGCGCAAGGTGGTCATCCTGGGCGGCGGCCCCAACCGGATCGGCCAGGGCATCGAGTTCGACTACTGCTGCTGCCACGCCTCCTACGCCCTGCGGGAGATGGGCGTGGAGTCGATCATGGTCAACTCCAACCCCGAGACCGTGAGCACGGATTACGACACCTCGGACCGCCTGTACTTCGAGCCCCTGACCTTCGAGGACGTGCTGTCCATCATCGAGTTCGAGAAGCCCTACGGGGTCATCGTCCAGTTCGGGGGCCAGACCCCGCTCAATCTGGCCGTGCCGCTTGTAAACGCCGGGGTGAACATCCTGGGCACCACGCCCGACAGCATCGACCGGGCCGAGGATCGGGAACGCTTCCAGGCCCTTCTGCAAAAGCTCGGGCTCAAACAGCCCCCGAACGGCACGGCCCTGTCCGTGGAGCAGGCCGCGCGCATCGCCGTCGAGATCGGCTACCCCGTGGTGGTGCGGCCGTCCTACGTGCTGGGCGGCCGGGCCATGGAGATCGTCTACGACGAGGCCGACCTGGTGGATTATTTCGCCAAGGCCGTGGTGGTCTCGGGCGAGCATCCCATCCTCATCGACAAGTTTTTGGTGCACGCCACGGAGGTGGACGTGGACGCCCTGTCCGACGGTACGGACACCTACGTGGCCGGGATCATGGAGCACATCGAGGAGGCCGGCATCCATTCCGGGGATTCGGCCTGCGTGCTGCCGCCCCACGCCCTGGACCCGGCCATCGTGGCCGAGATCGAGCGCCAGACCGTGGCCCTGGCCCGGGAACTGTCCGTGGTGGGGCTGATGAACATCCAGTTCGCGGTGAAGGACGGGGAGATATTCATCCTGGAGGTCAATCCCCGGGCCTCGCGCACCGCGCCCTTCGTGTCCAAGGCCACGGGCGTGCCCCTGGCCAAGCTGGCCACCAAGGTGATCATGGGCGTGCCCGTCAAAGAGCTCGACCCCTGGGCCATGCGCAAGACCGGCCATGTCTCGGTCAAGGAATCGGTGTTTCCGTTCAACCGCTTCCCAGGGGTGGACGTGATTCTGGGGCCGGAGATGCGCTCCACGGGCGAGGTCATGGGCGTGGACCGGACCTTCGGGCTGGCCTACATGAAAAGCCAGCTGGCCGCCGGACAGGTCCTGCCCAAGACGGGCCGGGTGTTCATCTCCATCAACGATGAGAACAAGGGACCGCTTCTGCCCACGGCCCGGCTTTTCCACCAGGCCGGCTTCGAGATCCTGGCCACCAGGGGAACCGCCGCTTTCTTCGGCAAAAACGGCATCCCGGCCCGGGAGGTGCACAAAGTCTCAGGGCACAGGCCCCATGTGGTGGATCATCTCAAAAACGGCGGGATCGACCTGGTGGTGAACATCATGGAGGGTAAGCGCACGGTTCAGGACTCCATGGCCATCCGGCAGACCGCGCTTCTCTACAACGTCCCCTATGTGACCACGGCCGCCGGGGCCATGGCCGCCGTCCAGGCCATCCGGGAGCTGTCCGGGCAGGGACTCAACGTCAAGAGCATCCAGGAATACTACGGCGCGCGGTGAGCGCCGGGGCGGATTCATGAAGAAGGAATACTGCGGACTGTTCGGCATCTACGGCCATCCCGAGGCCGCGCGCATGACCTATTTCGGGCTCTACGCCCTACAGCACCGGGGGCAGGAAAGCGCCGGAATCGTCACCTGGGACGGGACCAAGATCCGCGAACAGAAGGGCATGGGCCTGGTGGGCGAGGTGTTCAACGAACGCCACCTGGGCAAGGAACTCAAGGGCAACATCGCCGTGGGGCATCTGCGCTATTCCACAGCCGGGGCCTCGCTTCTGCGCAACTGCCAGCCCTTCCTGGTCCGCTTCGGGGACATGCAACTGGCCATCGCCCACAACGGCAACCTGGTCAACGCCCTGGAACTGCGCCGTGAGCTGGAGTCCACCGGGTCCATCTTCCAGACCACCATCGACTCCGAGGTCTTCGTCCACCTCATCGCCAAATACATAAACGGCGGCACCCTGGAGGAGGCGGTGATCAAGGCCTGCGCCAGGGTGCGCGGGGCCTATTCCCTGATCATCCTGGCCAACAACAAGATGATCGCCCTGCGCGATCCGAACGGCGTGCGGCCGCTCATGCTCGGCCGCCTGGGCGACCATTACGTGCTGGCCTCGGAAACCTGCGCCTTCGACCTTCTTGAGGCCGAGATCATCCGGCCCATCGAGCCGGGCGAAATGCTCGTCCTGCAAGACAAGTGCATGCAGTCTTTCCGGCTCGGCGAGACGCAGCCCACACGGCAGTGCATCTTCGAGCTGATCTATTTCGCCCGTCCCGATTCCGAGGTTTTCGGCGAGGTGGTCTATCTGCGGCGCAAGCAGATGGGCATCGCCCTGGCCAGGGAGGCCCCGGTGGACGCCGATTACGTCATGCCCTTTCCGGACTCCGGGGTCTATGCGGCCATCGGCTATTCCCAGGCCTCGGGACTGCCCTTCGAGATGTCCATGGTCCGCAACCACTACGTGGGCCGGACCTTCATCCAGCCCTCCCAGGACATGCGCGACTTCAGCGTCCGGGTGAAGCTCAATCCCGTGCGCCAGATGATAAAGGACAAGCGCATCGTCATCGTCGAGGATTCCATCGTGCGCGGCACCACCATCCGCACCAGGGTGAAAAAGCTGCGCGAGCTGGGGGCCAGGGAGATCCACATGCGGGTGTCCTGTCCGGCCATCCGTTATCCGTGCTTCTACGGCATCGACTTCTCCTCCAAGGGCGAACTCATCGCGGCCCACAACAAGGTCGAGGACATCGCCCGGTTCATCGGCCTGGACAGCCTGCACTATCTGAGCATCGAGGGACTCCTGGAATCGGTGCATTCCAGTCCGGCCGAATCGAAGTTCTGCCTGGCCTGTTTCAACGGCGAATACCCCATCACCCCCTGCGCCGAGGGCATGAAGATGTGCCTTGAGGACAGCGTGGCCCTGTCATGGTAGGACCGGCGCTGGGGGGGGGCCTGCGGGACGTGGTCCTGTCCCAGGCCCTGACCGCGTACGGCAGAAACCATCTGAAGGATATCAGCCATATGTTCAATCTGTCCGTGGATTCCCGGGCCAAGGTCATCCGCATCGAGGTGCTTTTGGCCGGGGAACGCGAGCCGGTGCTCGTGGAGGTGCATGGCTACGGGTTTTGCCGTGAGGACGCGGCCACCTATCTGACCTTCGAGCGGTTGGCCGTTTCCCGGGAGTGGATGGGCAGGGTGCTGGATGGGGCGCTGGCCTCCCGCCGGATACGGCTGCCCGAGGGCTTGGGGACCAAGCTTTTGGAGAGCTTCATGTAGACATTTTTTCGGTGGATGAAAGTACAGCGGGGCGCGAAACCATGCCGGTTTCGCGCCCCGATCTTTCTTTCCGCAGTCGCGACTACTTGTCGAAAATCTTGTCGATCTTCTGCCCGAGCGTCTCGGCCGTGAACGGCTTGACGATGTAGTTGGACACCTTGGCCTGGACGGCCTCGATGATGTTTTCCTGCTGGGCCTCGGCCGTGACCATCAGAAACGGCAGATTGGCGAACTCCTCGCTGCCGCGCACCTTGCGCAACAGTTCGATGCCGGGCATGTTCGGCATGTTCCAGTCGGAAATGACGAAATCGATCTTGGTCTTGTTGAGCGTCTCCCAGGCGGTGGAGCCGTCGTCGGCCTCGTGGATGTTGGAGAAGCCGAGCTGGCGCAGGATGTTTTTGATGATGCGCCGCATGGTGGAGAAGTCGTCGACGACCAGGATGGTCATGTTTTTGTCCGCGGGCATGCGCGAGGTCCTCCGAATGTTCTCGTGTCACGATTCCGGGGCCGTTTCGCCCGGCATTCCTCAGGCGGTGACGGGCCGGCCGCGTTCCGTTTGAGGCCTTGTATACGGAGCTTGGTTTTTTTGCAAACCGCAATTGCGGAAAGGCGATCCCCGGGTGCCGGTCAGGCCAGCAGGGCGGTGGCGAAATCCTGGCCGGAAAAGGGGCGCAGATCCTCCATCTTTTCGCCGAGGCCGACAAAGGTGATGGGCAGGGCGTATTCCAGGGCGATGCCCACCACTACCCCGCCCTTGGCCGTGCCGTCGAGCTTGGTCAGGATGATCTCGTCCACGTCCACGGCCTGGTTGAAGAGTTTTGTCTGGGACAGGGCGTTTTGGCCGGTGGTGGCGTCCAGGACCAGGACCGAGCGGTGGGGGGCGCCGGGGTGCTTTTTCCCCAGGACCCGCTTTATTTTTTTGAGCTCCTCCATCAGGTTGGCCTTGGTGTGCAGCCTGCCGGCGGTGTCCAGGAACATGATGTCGCAGCCCTCGGAAAGGGCCTTGTCCATGGCCTCGTAGGCCACGGCCGCCGGATCGGCGTTTTCGCCCTTGGCGTAGAACGAGGCCCCGACCCGGTCGGCCCATATCTTGAGTTGTTCGATGGCTGCGGCCCGGAAGGTGTCGCCTGCGGCGATGAGCACCTTTTTGCCCTGAAGCCGGGCCCTGTGGGCCAGCTTGGCGATGGTCGTGGTCTTGCCCACGCCGTTGACCCCGATGACCATGACCACCTCGGGCGGATTGACGGCCCGGATGGACTTTTGGGGCTTGAAGATGCCGGCAAGCTCCTCCCGCAGGATGTTCCGGAACCTGGCCGGATCGGTTTCGCCGCTTTTGCGCATCCGGTCCTTGAGGCGGGCCAACAGCTTGGCCGTGGGCTCGTAGCCCAGGTCGGCCATGATCAGAATCTCCTCGAACTCCTCCCAGAAGGCCTCGTCCATGACCGTGTGGCTGCCCAAAAGTCCGTCGATGCGCCTGGCGATCTGCTCCTTGGTCTTGGACAGGCCTTCGGAGAGCTTGAGCAGCAGGCGGCTGCGCTCGTCCTGCTCGTCTTCGAGGTCCAGGGCCAAGGCCAGGCGGTATTGCAGTTCCGAGCGAAACTCCTCCACCTCCTCGTATTCCATGTTCGCAAGCCAGGCCCGGAACTGGGCCACAAAGGCCTCGGCCTCGGCCGCCGGGGCCTCCAGGCAGGAAAACAGGAAGCTTAAGCGCTCCCACAACAAGGGGCCGGCCCGGTCCACATCGGTGAGGATCAGGGACAGCCACACCGAAAGCCGGGGCTCGGCCTCGCGCAGGGCCAAAACGAGCTGATCCCTCCAGGGTGCCGTGTCGTCGGAAGGACCGGGGGCCGCAACTGGGGGCGGGGTTTGTCCGGCGATCGTTCCGGCCGGGATATCGGTCTGGGACAACGAGGCGGGGGCGTCCCCCCCGGTGCGCGCCGTTGCGGCCTCGGCCGAAACGGCCTCCTGGTCCGGTTTCGCCCACAGTCGTTTTATTTTGGAGAAAAAACCCATATTCTTGTCCTTTACGGGCCTTCTCGGAAGGAGGGCCGGCCCCTGAAGATCACTGTGGCATTCGAGCCGGCGGCACTGTATCTTTTCGGTCCTGTCGAGGCAACCGGGTTGAGATGCGGCAGGGGGCACCCAGTCTGTGCGACGCGGAGGACAAGGAGGCGAGCATGCGATTTACGGACGTGGTGCGGGACGTGCCGCTTCTGGCGCGTCGGATGATCGAGGCCGATATCCTGTGTCGGGTGTACGAGACGACGGGCGCGGCCGAGGGGCGGGACAAGGCCCTGGACGCGGTGCGCCGGGTGGTGGAGTCGGCGGCGGCCGCCGCCGGCCGGGACTTCGCCGCCCAGGCCCCCGGCGGTCCCTCGTTCGAGCATTTCAAGACCGTCCTGTCCGCCTGGAAGCAGGGCGGCGCCCTGGTGGTCGAACATGTCCGGGACACGGATCGCGTTTTGACCTTTTCCGTGACCCGGTGTCTGTACGTGGAGGCCTACCGGGCCATGGGCGTGCCCGCCGAGGTGCTGCCGCTTCTGTCCTGCGCCCGGGATTCGCCCTTCGCCTCGGCCTACCATCCGGCTCTGGAACTGGATCGACCGTGCACCCTGGCCGGGGGGGCCGACGCCTGCCTGTTCCGGTTCACCTGGCGGGATTAGCGAGGGTCTCCGGGACCGTCCGCGTATGCCTTTTCGGGGATGTTCCGAGGCGGGCGGAAGGTCGCGGCGTTGTCCGGACCGACGGTGGCCGCGTCCCCGGGGCGTTCATAGCAAAAAACCGGGACGTCGATTCCTGCCTCGGCGGGGTCCTCCGCAGCGATGCGCGAGGGCAGGGTCCACAGTCCCGAGGCGTCTCCGAAAAGGTGCATGGGGACGAGCAGGCCCGGCCGGACCGCCCGGGCGAAGCGCACCACCCCGCCCAGGGAGTCGAGACGCGGGTCGCAGTTGGTGAAGGCCACGTCCGGATGAAAGGGCGCGATACGGGTCAGCGCCTCCTCGAAGAACCGGCGGGTCTCCAGTCTGCCGCGCTCGGGCAGGGTGGGCCAGTCCCACTGGGCCAGATCGCCACCGAAATAGAGGCGTTTTTCGGGCGTCTCGATCAGGTAGGCCACGCCCAGGTCGTTGCTCTCCAGGGTCGTGACGGTCAATCCCTCCACATGACGGGTCTGGTCCGGCTCCATGACCACGGTGCCTTCGGGCAGGCTGTCCGGGAACATGTCGGCCACGTCGTCTGAGACCACGAAGCGGCGGGAGGCGGCGCCGGCCGTGACCGCCAGGACGTCCGGATCGAAGTGGTCCGGGTGGCTGTGGGAGAAAAAGACCAGCAGGTCGGCGCCGGTCAGAAGCGGCGCGGCGACGGCCGCAGCCTGGGGCGGCAGGTGGTTCGGCGAGGGATAGTCGAAGAGCAGGGCGCGCCCGGCGAGGCCCACGATGAAGCAGTTGTGGTGGATGTAGGTGATGTCCATCCGGTCTCCGTGCGAGGCGATCAGGCCACGTCCCATTCCGGTCCGGCCGGGGTGTCCTTGACCTCCACCCCCAGGGCGGCCAGTTCGTCGCGGATGGCGTCGGAGCGGGAGAAATCCTTGTTTGCCCGGGCCGCTTGCCGCTCGGCCACCAACGCCTCCACCCGGGCCGCGTCGATGCCCGTGCGCGACAGCCGGCCGGCCTTGAGCCTGGTCCGAAACTCGGCCGGGTCCGTGGCGAAGACCCCGAGCACCCGCGCGTATCCGGCCATGTCCGCCAGGAATCGGCGCAACAGGTCGGGGGTGTCCTTGCACTTGGCCAGGGCCTTGTCCTCCAGGACCCGGTTCACCAGCCGGGCCATGCCGAACACGTGGCCCAGCGCGGCGGCGGTGTTCAGGTCGTCGTCCATGGCCTCGGCGTACCCCGCCTCCAGGCGCGACAATTCCTCGGAGACCCCGGCCGGCAGCGCCGCCCCGGACCATTTGGTGCGCGAGAGGGCCTGGGCGGCCGATTCCATGGCCGCATACAGACGTCGTAAGCCCTTTTCGGCCTCGTCCATGGCCGCGTGCGAATAGTCCAGGGGGCTTCGGTAGTGGGCCGAAACCAAAAAGAAGCGCAGAACCTCGGGAAGATAGCTGGCGTAGATGTCGCGCAGGGTGACGAAGTTCCCGAGCGATTTGGACATCTTTTCGGTGTTGATGCGCACGAAGCCGTTGTGCACCCAGAAACGGCAGAACTCCCGGCCGAGCGCGGCCTCGCTCTGGGCGATCTCGTTTTCGTGGTGGGGGAAGACCAGATCCTGGCCGCCGCCGTGGATGTCCAGGGGCAGGTCGAGAAGTCCCTCGCTCATGGCCGAGCACTCCAGGTGCCAGCCCGGACGGCCCTGGCCGAAGGGGCTTTGCCACATGGGCTCGCCGGGCTTGGCCGCCTTCCACAGGGCGAAATCGAGCGGGTCCTCCTTTTCCTCGCCCGGGGTCACCCGGGCCCCGGAGCGCAGGTCCTCCACGTCCCGGCCCGAAAGCTTGCCGTAGCCGGGAAAGGACCGGACCCGGAAATAGACGTCGCCCGAGGCCGTCGTGTAGGCGTGGCCTTTTTCGATCAGGCGTTCGGCCAGCGCGATCATCTGCCCGATGTATTCCGTGGCCCGGGGCTCCTCGTCGGCCCGCAGGATGCCCAGGGCGTCCATGTCCTGGTGGAACGCGGCGATATACTTTTCGGCCACCTCCATGGACGTGAGGCCCTCGGCGTTGGCCCTGTTGATGATCTTGTCGTCCACGTCGGTGAAGTTGCGCACGAAGCGCACGTCCAGGCCCTGGCCGCGCAGGTGTCTGACCAGCACGTCGAAGACCACGCAGGAACGGGCGTGGCCGATGTGGCACAGGTCGTAGGCGGTGATGCCGCACACGTACATGGACACGCGTCCGGGCACGCGGGGGGTGAAGGTCTCCTTGGAGCGGGTCTGGGTATTGTAGAGCAGCATGGGCTTCTCCGATCAAATGGGTGGTTTGTCTGAGCAAAGGCGACGGGCAAAGTCAAGAGTCGGTCAGGGCCTGGGGGGCGTTCCCCGGCCCTGGAGGCGGCGTGCGTCGTCGGAGGGTTATCCGTTTTTCGCGAAGGCCTGGGCGATGATCTCGGGCCGGGGCGGCCGGGTGAACAGGCTGACCAGGGGGATGACCGCGAAGGGCGCGATCATGGCCGCGCTTGCGGCGATGGGGGACTTGGCCGGTCCCAGGGCGAAGAACAGGACGATGTTGGTGGCGATGCCCGTGACCATGCCGACCTTGACCGCCGTCTTGGTGGCCCCTTTCCAGTAGAGCCCGTAGATGTAGGGGGCCATGAACGCCCCGGCCACCGCGCCCCAGGACAGGGACATCAGCGTAATGATGATGTCGAAGTCGTAGCGGGCGATGACGTAGGAGAAAACGATGAACAGGGCGCTTAAGACCCGGATCAGGGCCACCGATTTCTTGCTGGAGACCCCCGGGTTGATGTGGCCCTTGTACAGGTCGATGGCCACGGCCGAGGCCGACACCAGGACCAGGGAGGACAGGGTGGACATGGAGGCCGAGAGCACCAGGACCAGGATCACGCCCATGAGCGTCTCGGGCAGGTGGGTCTTGAGCATGTCCGGGATGAGCCGGTCGAAGTCCGGCGCGCCCGAGGGGCCAAGCGGCGGGGCGTCGTAGAACAGGTGGGACATGGATCCGGTGAAGTAGGCCGCGAGACCGATGATCAGGGCGAAGAGGCAGGTGGCCAGGGCCGCCTTGGTGATCAGCGACTCGCTTTTTATGGCGTAGAACTTCTGGACCATCTGGGGCAGCCCCCAGGTGCCGAACGAGGTCATGAACACCAGGGCGCACAAAAGAAGCGTCCCGGGTTGCCTGGCGGCGGGCACGTGCAGGGCGTGCCTGGCGGGGATGGCCGTGAGCGCCTCGGCCAGTCCGCCCCCCTTTTGCACCAGAAGACAGACCATGAGGATGGACCCGCCGACCATGATCAGCCCCTGGATGAAGTCCGTGAAGGCGATGGCGAAGTAGCCGCCGAGGACCAGGTACAGACCGGTGATGCCGATCATGATAAGCAAGGCCGTGTCGTAGGAGATGTGGAAGTTGGCCTCGAAGAGGTAGCCCAGGCCCTTGAACACCGAGGCCGAGTAGGGGATGAGGAACACGAAGATGACAAGGGCGCTGATGATCTTGAGGTATTTGCCGTCGTAGCGCTCCTGCAGAAATTCCGGCATGGTCATGACGTCGAGGTTCTTGGTCATGCGCCGGGTGCGCCGTCCAAGCACCAGCCAGGCCGCCAGCGACCCGAACACGGCATTCCCGGCGGCGATCCACAGGGCGCTGGTGCCGTAGGCCCATCCCAGCTTTCCGGCGAATCCGATGAACAGCACGGCCGAGAAATACGTGGTGCCGTAGGCGAGGGCCGATACCCACGGCCCGATGCTGCGGCCGCCCAGGAAGAAGTCCCCGAGCGACGAGGTGCGGCGCATGCCCCACACGCCCACCCCGATCATGAACGCGAAAAAGACGCACAAAAGAATGATGGAAAACATCGGCGGCCACGCTCCCGGTGGTTGGACGCCCCGACGCGGTCCTTCGCGCGGGACGGGGTTGGACCCGGCCGGATCATGCCGGCATATTCTTTCAGGGACGCGATATTATTCCATGGCCTCGGGAAACATCCCGGCGGCCATTTCCCGCAGCTTGTACTTCTGGATCTTGCCGCTGGCCGTGATGGGATAGCCGTCCACGAAGGCCACGTACTTGGGAATCTTGTGCCAGGCGATCTGGCCCCGGCAGAAGTCGCGCACGTCCTCGGGGGCCATGGTTACGCCCTTTTTGAGGATGATGAACGCCCCCACCTCCTCGCCGTACTTGCGGCTGGGAACCCCGGCCACCTGCACGTCCGAGACGCCGTCCATGGTGTAGAGGAATTCTTCGATCTCCCGCGGATAGATGTTCTCGCCGCCCCGGATGATCATGTCCTTGAGGCGCCCGGTGATGGCCAGGTAGCCGTTTTCGTCCATGGTCCCCAGGTCCCCGGACCTGAGCCAGCCGTCGGGGGTGATGGCCTTGGCCGTGGCCTCGGGATTGTTGTAGTAGCCCTTCATGACCGAATAGCCACGGCAGCAGACCTCGCCCTGCACCCCGCGCGGGACCTCCCGCATGGTTTCTGGGTCGCGCACGCTGACCTCGATGTGCGGCAGGGCCTTGCCCACGGATTCCACCCGGTAGCGCAGGGGGTCGTCGGGCGTGGTCTGGGTCATGACCGGGGAGTTCTCGGTCAGGCCGTAGCAGATGGTGATCTCCTTCATGAACATCTTGTCCATGACCTGGCGCATGACCTGGATGGGGCAGGGGGAGCCGGCCATGATGCCCGTGCGCAGGGAGGAGAAGTCGAAGCGTTCGAAAAGCTTGTGCTCCAGGATGGCGATGAACATGGTGGGCACGCCGTAGACCGCCGTGCATTTCTCCTGGTCGATGGAGGTCATGACCCCGATGGGGTTGAAGGCCTCCACGAAGACCATGGTCGTGCCGTGGTTGACGCAGGCCATGACCCCCAGCACGCAGCCGAAACAGTGGAACAGCGGAACCGGCAGGCACAAGCGGTCCTTCGCGGAGAAGCGCTGGCGCTCACCGATCCAGTAGCCGTTGTTCACCACGCTTTTGTGGGTGAGCATGACCCCTTTCGGGAATCCCGTGGTGCCCGAGGTGTACTGCATGTTGATCACGTCGTCGGGGGAAAGGATGGCCTGGCGCGCGGCGTACTCCTCGTCCGTGACCATGCGGGAAAGGCCCAGGATCTCCGGGATGTTGTACATGCCCCGGTGTTTTTCGTGGCCCAGAAACAGCACCCGCTTCAGATGGGGGAAGGTGGTGCTTTTTATGCGGCCGCGCTCCATGGTCTTCAGTTCCGGGGCCAGGTCGTAGAGGATCTGGATGTAGTCCGAGTCCCGGAACCCGTCGATGATGAAGATGTTTTCGGCCTCGGAGTTGGTCAGGAGGTATTTGAGTTCGTTTCGCTTGTAGTTGGTGTTGACCGTGAGCAGGATGGCCCCGATCTTGGCCGTGGCGAACTGCAAGGCCACCCAGTAGGGCACGTTGGTGGCCCACACGGCCACCTTCTCGCCCTTCCCGACGCCCAGGGCCATGAGCCCCTTGGCCAGGTCGTCCGTGAGCTTGTCGAACTGGGCATAGGTCAGGCGGAAGTTCCGGTCCACGTAGACAACGGCGTCGTTGTCGGGGTGGGCCGCCGCTGTTTTGGCCAGAAGCCGGCCCATGGTCAGATCGAACAGGGGAGTGTCTTCGGACATGATCGGCTCCTCTATTCCGGGAAGTACAGGACCGCGTAGATTTCGGCCGGCTCCCGCCCCACGCAGCCCACATGGTGGGGAACCACGGAATTGAAGTAGATGCTGTCGCCAGGCCCCAGGATGTGGGTTTCCCTGGCGATGACCACCTCCACCCCGCCCGAGACCGCCACGATGAATTCCTCGCCCTCGTGGGAGGACAGGGTCTTCTCCGTGCCTTCCTCCTCGGGAAGGATCTCGATGAAAAAAGGCTCCATGTGCCGGTCGGACTTGCCCGCGCCCAGGGAGTGGAACCTGAGTCCCGCGCCTTGGGTCGTCTTGCCGGTGTGCATGACCACGTCGTCGGTCCCGCCCAGGTCCTTGGCCCGCACCAGGCAACAGTCGCTGCCGATTTCGTCGTCCATGAAGGTTCCCAGACGCACGCCCAGGGCGCGGGATATTTTCAGAAGCGGCCCGAGCGACGGGGAGATGTCGTCATTCTCGAGACGGGTCAGGAACTCCTCGGTAAGTCCGGTGCGCGAGGCCATGTCCGCGCGGGTTATGTCCTGGAGCTCCCGGAAGGCCCGGATGCGTTCGCCCAGTTTCTTTCCGTTCATGAGGCACCTCGTGGTCGTGGTTTCTGGCCGGGATCATGACGCCCGGGTTCCGGTACAGGATATTTCGCCGGGATTCCAGTCCCTTTTTGAGCGAAAGCGACCTTTTCCCGCCGATTTTCCCTTTGACATCGGGAGAATATTCGGAAAAGAAAAAACCGCTCTTTCAAGGCCCCCGGGCCATCTTTCGTCAACCCTCACACCGTCACGAGGAGCGGCCATGAACGAGGAAGTCGGTCCGGTCAGGGACATCGCCATGCGGCTTGGCGGCATTCGCGAGATCATGGGGTTTTCCCCCGAGGTCCTGGCCGAGAAGACCGGGGTCGAGGCCGCCGACGTCGTGGCCTACGAGTCCGGAGCGCGGGAGATTCCCGTCAGCTACCTGTACAAGGTGGCCAAGGTCTGCAACGTGGACCTGACCACGCTTTTGACCGGCGGCGAGGCCCATCTGCACGCCTATTCCCTGATCCGGGCCGGGCACGGCCTGTCCGTGAACCGGCGCAAGGCCTATGCCTACCTCAGCCTGGCCTACCGTTTCCGCAAGCCGGCCATGGAGCCCTTTCTGGTCACGGTGCCGCCCAAGCCCGCCGGAGAGATCGAAAGCAACCGGCATCTGGGCGAGGAATTCATCTACATGCTGCGGGGACGCCTGGAGGTCCGCCTCGGCGACGAGGCCGTGGTCATGGAGCCGGGCGACTCGCTGTATTTCGATTCCCGCACCCCGCACGCCATGCGCGGCCTCGACGACGGCGAGGCCGAGTTCCTGGATGTGATCATCTAACCGCGACAAACGGCGGCCATGCCGATGCCCCAAAGGGAGCCGAATGTGAAGACCCCGCACAAGCTTGCGCCCACCTCCTATAAAGAATTTCTCGAACAATTCCGAGTTGATGTCCCTGAAGACTACAATTTCGCCTTCGATTTCGTGGATGCCGCGGCCAGGGAGGACCCCTCACGGCCGGCCATGATCCACATCGGCCCGGACGGGTCCCGCCGGGACTTCGACATGGCCTTTTTCAGCCGCGAATCGGCCCGCATGGCCGACGCCTTCGCCAAACTCGGCATAGCCAAGGGCGACCGGATCATGGTCATCCTGTACCGCCGGGTGGAGTGGTGGGTGACCTTTCTGGCGCTGATGAGGATCGGCGCCGTGCCCGTGCCCTCGCCGAACCTGCTCACGCCCCACGACATCGAGTTCAGGGTCAACTACGCCAAGATCAAGGGCGTCATCGTGGAGGACTCCATCGTGCCCCGCATCGAGGCCGCCAGGCCCGCCTGCCACAGCCTTGCGGTCATGGTTCAGGTGGGCGGACGGGAGCTGCCTCCGGGCTGGGTGTCCTTTGATGCGATCGGCGAGGCGGCGGCTGCGGAGTTCCCGCGCACGGCCGCATCCCCCGGGCGAGACGATCCGCTTTTGATCTTTTTCTCCTCGGGCACCACGGGCATGCCCAAGATGGTGGTGCACACCCACGCCTATCCCATGGGGCACCTGGCCACCGGCGTCTACTGGCACGATCTCGCGCCCGGGGACATCCACCTGACCCTGGCGGATACGGGCTGGGGCAAGTCCGTGTGGGGCAAGTTCTTCGGACAGTGGATGGCCGGGGCCGTGGTCTTCGTGTGGGATTTCCGGGGCAAATTCGTGCCGGCCGAACTTTTGGAGGTGCTCTCGAAACACAAGGTGACCTCGTTCTGCGCCCCGCCCACGGTGTACCGGTTCCTCATCCGCGAGGACCTCTCGAAATACGACCTGTCCGGCCTGCGCCATTGCACCACGGCCGGCGAGCTTCTCAACGACAGCGTGTTCCACGCCTGGAAAAAGGCCACGGGCATGCCCATCTACGAGGGCTACGGCCAGACCGAGACCTGCCTGCAGATCGCCACGTTTCCGTTTATGACCCCCAAGCCCGGGTCCATCGGCCGGCCCGCGCCGGGCTGGGAGGTGATCCTGCTCGACGAGCGCGGCGAGCCGTGTCCGCCGGGGGTGGAGGGCGAGATATGCCTGAAACTGGGGCCTGGGAAGAACCTCGGGCTGTTTTCCGGCTACCTGGACGAGCCCGAGAAGACCGCGACCGTGATGCACGACGGGGTGTACTACACCGGGGACAAGGCCTGGATGGACGAGGACGGGTATTTCTGGTTCCTGGGGCGCATCGACGACCTGATCAAGAGCAGCGGCTACCGCATCGGCCCCTTCGAGGTGGAGAGCGCGCTGATCACCCATCCGGCGGTGATCGAGGCGGCAGTGACCGGGGTCCCGGACCCGGTGCGGGGGCAGGCGGTGAAGGCCACGGTGGTTCTGGCCTCGGGATTCGAGCCCTCGGACGAGTTGGCCAAGGAACTGCAGGATCACGTCAAAAACGAGACCGCGCCGTACAAGTATCCGCGCATCGTGGAGTTCGTGCCCGAACTGCCCAAGACCATCAGCGGCAAGATCAAGCGGGCCGAGATCCGCAAGATGGACTTGACCCGGGACATGTGAATTCCGCGTCTGTTTGGCTGTCGACGCCCCTCGTTCGGCCGGGTGCCGCCGGCGGGGGGCGTTTTTTCATGCGGTTCGCGGGACCTCTTCCCAAATTTTTCCGGCCGGGGTACGTCCAGCCCCGCAGCCAGTGCCGCGCGAGGATCACACCGACATGACCCCGACATCCGCCATCACCGCCGCCTCCGTGGCCGAACGCCTGGTCGCCCAGGACCTGCGCGTCGCGCCGGAACAGGCCGAAAAGCTGGCCGTCTACCTGGACGTGCTTGCGGCCTGGAACCGCCGGGTCAATCTGGTGGGCCCCTCGGACTGGACCGTGATCCTGGACGAACTCGTGGCCGACAGCCCGCATCTGGCCGCGTTTCTCGATTCCCCGGAGGTGGCCGGGCTTCTCGGGTCGGCGGGCGGCGAACCCCTGTGCCTGGACTTCGGGGCCGGGGCCGGGCTGCCGGGCATTCCGCTGCGCATCCTCTGGCCGCGCGGCGACTACGTCCTGATCGAGGTCCGGGCCAAACGGGCCGCGTTTCTGGCCGAGGTCCTGGCACGGCTGGGCCTGCCCCGGACCACGGTCTTTTCCGGCCGGGCCGAGGACGCGCCGGCGCGGCTTGCGCTCCCGGACCGACCGGGAATGGTGGTGTGTCTGTCCCGGGCCTTTCTGCCCTGGCCGAAGTTTTTGGCCTTCGCGTCAGGGCATGTCGGTCCCCTCGGCCGTCCGTACGCCGTGCTGGCCATGACCACCGAGCGGCCGGCGGACGATTCCCGGACGGTCGGCGACGCCGGTTTTGCCGTCATCGCCGAAAAGGCCTACCGGGTGGCCGGCAAGTCCCGCTATTTTTCACTTTTTATGCCGATCATGGCCCCCAAAGACCCCTTGAAGATCAACGTGGTGGCGGTCTCGTCGGCCAGTTCGGCCAGGTCCATGAGCTTTTCCAGATAGTCCAGGATGATTCCCTTGCGTTCGTCGTCGCCGTTGTCGAAGTCGAATTCCATATCCCCGGAGCGGATGTAGGCCTCGATTTTTTCCAGATACGACGTGTCCAGCATGGTTTCTCCTTATGGCCTGCGGCGGGGGCGTCAATGATGGTACGGGGCTCCGCGCAGGATCGTGGTGGCCCGGTAGATCTGTTCCAGAAGCACCACCCGGGCCAGTTCGTGGGGCAGGGTGCCGGGGCCGAGGCTGACGGTCTCGTCGGCCCGGGCCAGGACCCCGGCGGCGAGCCCATAGGCCCCGCCCACCACGAAACACGGCGAGCGGCCCGGATCCTCGACCAGGGTCCGCAGGCGGTCGGCCAGGGCGGGAGAATCGTACATCTTCCCCCCCGCGTCCAGGGCCACGACGAAATCCTTTGGTCCCAGGCGTTCCAGGATGCCGCGGCCCTCGGTCGCGATGCGCGCCGCCGGACCGCCGGCCCGGGCGTCCTTGACCACCACCCGGAGCGTGGCGATACTTCGGGTGACGGCCTCAAGGTAGTGGTCCTCGGCCTCTCTGAAGAAGGGGGCCTTGGCTTGCCCCACGAAAACGAAGCGGATCGGTTTCACGCCGTCTTTGGGTCCTGCGTATGTATCCGGATGATTTTGCTACGATAGCCGCCGGGAACAGGTGTTGTCAAAGCGTGGCGGGTTGGTTTAGGCCAGGAGTGCGGCATGGCGGGCGTCGGCCCGTCATGGTTAGACCGAGAAAAGGAAAGTGGGCGACGTGCGCGATCACGTGATTCGAAAGGGGTTGTGGGGGGGAGTGATTCTCGCCGTCCGCGTTTTCATCCTCGCCATGGCGTGGAGCGTGGGCCTTGCGCCCCTCGCCGGCGCCGCCTCCCTGGACCTCAGCAATCTCGTTCTCAACAACCATGAGGGCACGATCCAGGTCCGCTTCGGTCTGTCCCTTCCCGATCTTGCGCCGGTGCATGAAGCGTTTGCCAAGGGAGAGGTCCTGATCTTGCGCCTGGACGCCCGATTGTCCCGGAAGATGGAGTATCTTTGGGACCGGCAGGTGGCCGAGGCCGGCCGTCTGGCGGTGATCCGCAAGGACGGCGAGATGTACGTGGTCGAACCCCGGCCGCCTTCTCCCTCGGCCGGGACGTCGCAAACCGCTTCCGGGAACAACCTTCAGGCCGTGTCCGGCGACGATCTGGCCGATGTCCTGCGGCGGGCCTTTGGCGAGATCACCATCGACCTGGGCCCCTGGGACATTCTGGAGCGCGGCGAGGCCTATGTGCTGACGCTGGGCATCGAACTCGGGCGCGCCGACGTGTCCGCCTTTGTGCGCAACGCCCTTTTCTTCTGGTCCTTCGATGTTGTTCCCCCGGCCCGCTATCGCCTCGACTTCACGTATTGATCCTTCCGGACAGGCCGTTTTTTTCTGTCCGCCTCAATGTTGCCGTCCGTCTCCCGTTTCCGGTATAAGGGCATGGTGATCCTTCGGGCCCTGAAAGGAAGGGGGAGCCATGCGCGTGGTCATCACCGGCGGAACCGGTTTCATCGGCAGGATACTGTCCCGGATGCTGGCCGGCCAGGGGCATGAGATCGTGGTTCTCACCAGACGCCCCCGGCCCGCCCCTGCGGGAAAACCGTCCGCGTCCGCCCGGGAGGGGCGATCCGGCGGCACGGTGGAGCATGTGGGCTGGGACGGCAGGACGGACCGGGGCTGGGGGCATCTGGCCGAGGATGCGGCCGTGGTCAATTTGGCTGGTGAAAGCATCGCCAGCGGACGCTGGAGCGCCGAGAAAAAGCGGGACATCGTGGAAAGCCGCCTGGCCGCCGGAGCGGCCGTGGTCCAGGCCGCGGCCAGTGCCAAACCCCGCGTGGTGGTGCAGGCTTCGGCCGTGGGGTACTACGGACATCGGGGCGAAGAGGTGCTCGAGGAATCCGCGCCCCCGGGCAAAGGATTTCTGGCCGAGACGGCGACACGATGGGAGGAGAGCACCCGGGCGGTGGAGGAAATGGGCGTGCGCCGCGTGGTGGCGCGCACGGGGGTGGTCCTGGGGTGCGAGGGAGGAGCTCTTCCCCGCATGCTCGGGCCGTTTCGTCTCGGCCTCGGGGGTCCCATCGGGGACGGTCGGGCTTGGTTCCCCTGGATTCACGCCCAGGACGAGGTCCGGGCCATCGCCTTTCTTCTGGAGCGGCCTGACGCCGTGGGCCCGTACAATCTTGCCGCGCCGGGAATTGTCACCAACAAGGAGTTCAGCGACGCCATGGGCAAGGCCCTGGGGCGGCCCACGGCGCTTCGCGTTCCGGCCTTCGCCCTGCGTCTGGCCTTCGGGGAGATGGCCGACGCCGCGCTTCTGGCCAGCCTGCGGGTGACGCCGGCCCGGCTTTCGGCCCTGGGCTTCGCGTTCCGCTATCCCGAGATCGGGCCGGCCCTGGCCGATCTGACGGGCGGGGCGGCCTGACGCGGACGCGGGAGTTTTGGCAAAGGGCGGCTTTCAGCGGCGTTCGATCCAGATGAACGCGGCCTGCCTCCCGGTTGTCCGGGACCGGCGATAGGAGAAGAAATGCCGCGATGAGGCCGTGCACAGATCCAGGCCGAAGACGTTCTTCGGCTTGAGCCCGGCGCCTGCAAGCTGGTCCCGGGTCAGCCGCCACAGGTCCACGGTCCGGGTCGCCGGGGCGAAATAGCCGGAGAATCCATT